>Ga0335081_10002354_pt1 | contig 29702 bp, 27 predicted proteins | sample Lox_Sample_35_FD_206713 | JGI IMG/M metagenome (GOLD analysis project Ga0335081, IMG submission 206713) | Soil microbial communities from Loxahatchee National Wildlife Refuge, Florida, United States - Lox_Sample_3.5 | ecosystem: Environmental > Terrestrial > Soil > Wetlands | place: USA...
CTGCTACCGCCATGGCGCCTCCCATCGAAGAGGATGGGAAGGCGAGAAACCGTTATCTCTCGGGACTGGCGAATCAGACCCTGATGTGTTTCCACTCCAAAAAGGTCACACGTACCTCGGACGGCAAGCTGCAGGTGACAGGCGAGCTCGTCGTGACTCGTGTAGACCGCAACGTCGAACTGAATCCAGGCGAGGATTACTCCGGGCCGGCGTACGGCCCTCCCATCATTCATCGCGTTTCTCGTGAGGCTACGTTCGTGTTTGATGTCTCCGCTCCCGATAAGGGACAGAAGGACGCTGGACTTCAGGCATCGGGTTCAACCAGCGTGGCGCGCGAGAACTTTCCGCAGTTGGTGAAGGCCGTTCTGGCCACGTATTGGCCGCCCGTGGTCCAGGACAGGAAGTGTGAAAACACTACCGGGGGGACCGAGGATTATCGAGGTTATCAGTGCACGGGAACATTCATGATGGCTACCGGCCTGCCACCGGCGCCCGTTCAGATCGGGGAAGACTATCCGGGCGCCTCCAATTACAGCGCGGTGGTTGGAAACCAGCTAACTCTGCAGCTGCACATGCGCCTGGCGCCTCCGAGTGCGGGAGCACATATGGCCAGCGGCATGTAGCCGAACGCGAGAAGGGCTGAACGGCCGAAACGCAGTTCCGCTCGGGGGACTGGGGTCGCCTGGGTGGCGGGACCGGTGCGACCCTGCGAATGGCAAAGGCTCAATTTGTCTCCAAATTCTCAGGAGTAAAACGAGACCTTCACACATGACCGACAGTAGATAGGAGGACTTTATGGCTACGACAACGGTCGAAGTAGCAACGATGAAGGTTGCAGAGGTCTCGCGCCCCGGCGCGGATTTCAGCGTAGTCGAACGTGACATTCCCAAGCCGGGTGCAGGGCAGGTGCGCATCAAGGTACAAGCCTGCGGCGTATGCCACAGTGACGTTCTCACCAGGGAAGGATTGTGGCCCGGAATTCAGTATCCCCGGGTGCCATGAAGTGGCGGGCATCATCGATGAACTGGGAATGGGTGTTTCCGAATGGAAGAAGGGACAACGGGTTGGTGTCGGCTGGCACGGCGGCCACGACAACACGTGTCTCGAGTGCCGGCGTGGCGATTTTGCCTATTGTCGCAATCTGCAGGTCCCCGGCATCAGCTACGACGGCGGATACCAGCAATACATGTTGGCTCCAGTCGAGGCGCTGGTGGCGATGCCAAACAGCTTGAATGATGCCGAAGCGGCGCCGCTGCTCTGCGCTGGAATTACCACCTTCAACGCACTGAGGCACAGCGGCGCCCTGCCTGGCGATCTTGTTGCGGTACAGGGGATCGGCGGCCTGGGTCACCTCGGAATTCAATTCGCGAACAAGTTCGGATACAAGACCGTAGCCATCGGGCGCGGGTCGGACAACGCGACGCTCGCAAAGAAACTCGGAGCGCATGTTTACATCGACAGCCAGGCCGTCAAGCCGGCGGAGGAATTGCAGAAGCTGGGCGGCGCAAAAGCCATACTAGCCACAGCCCCCAACTCGAAAGCGATGTCGGAACTGATCGACGGTCTGGGCCCGAGCGGCAGGCTCATGGTGATCGGGGCGACCCCCGATCCCATTGAGGTCACCCCGATTCAGCTCTTCGTCCCCGGTCCGCCCGTGTATATCAAGCCGCGCAATGTAAGCCGAACCATCCAAGGTTGGCCGTCAGGGATACCCACCGACTCCGAAGACACACTCCGCTTCGCCGAGTTGACGGGCGTGCGTCCCATGATTGAAACGTATCCGCTGGAAAGAACGGCGGAGGCTTACGAGCGAATGATGAGCGGCAAGGTGCGGTTCCGCGTCGTTCTGACGATGTGAGCTTCGCGAAGCTGGCTGACCCGGGTTCTGAAGCGTAATCTTGGCCGCGTCTTGGAAGAAAATTTCGGGATGACATTCATCAGGGTGGCACGCGAAATACGACATGCTGAGTCAAAGCTTGCGTAACGCCTGGGTTGGCTCATATCGAACCTCGGCTGTGGGCTGCCCAAACAGATGGCAGGGCGTTAAGAAGGTGCTAAACCATGCGAACCACAGCACTGAAAATAAGTCATAGCATGCGTCGTGGAATCCCTCGTCGCATGTCAGTCTGCTTTTTCTCGGCCGTCGCATTGGTATCAGTGACGTTTGCCTTCCGCGCGCACGCGCAAAGTAGCGCGACTCCGCCGCCCTCAGCCGTTCTCGGAAGTGTCCCCAGCGGCTCCGCGACCCGTGAAGTTGTAAAGCTCACTTTACGTCACGCCATTAATATGGGGATTCGCTATAACCTGGGCGAGATCGAAAGCTCGGAGAACAGGCGCGCGGCTCGCGGGCGCCAACGATAGGGCCGACACTTGGCGGCTGGATAACCTTTAATTATTCCTGGCGCTGGATCTTTTTTATTAATCTGCCGGTCGGAGTGCTAACTCTGCTCCTTGTCTTCCGCCTTATCGAGGATCCGCCGTATCTGGCGCGTCTGAAAGCGGTCGGAGTGAAATTCGACTATATGGGCATTGCTTTCCTTGCGCTGGGGGTCGGGGCTTTGCAAATATTACTCGACAAAGGGCAGGAAGACGACTGGCTCGGTTCACGTTTCATTACGACCCTGGCAATAACCGCAGGTGTTTGCCTCGTCTCGCTGGTCATTTGGGAGTGGTTCCGCAAACAACCGATCATTGATGTTCGGCTCTTCAAAAACCTTAACTATCTCGGCTCCTGCCTGATGATGTTCACGCTCGGTATTCTTCTATTCAGCAGTCTGGTGCTCATGCCCCAGTTCCTGGAAACCCTGCCGGGATATACCGCCGAGTTGGCGGGACTCGTTCTTTCCGGCGGAGCGATAGTCTTAGTGCTGGCCTTGCCGCTCGTCGGGCAACTTACTACCAAGTTTCAAGCGCGCTATATCATCGCCTTTGGCTGGCTGAGTTTGTCTGTCGCCATGTACTACTCAACCGCACGGCTCGACTTGCTCATCAGCTTCACCTCGGCTACGTGGCTGCGGGTTGCGCAAGTTGTCGGCCTAGGCTTTCTTTTTGTGCCTACTACTCTGGTCGCTTACGTTGGAATATCGCCAGAGAAGAGCAATTCTGTCGCGGGGATGATCAACTTCATGCGGAACATCGGCAGCAGTGTGGGAACATCGATGGTGACGACGATTATTGCGCGCCGCTCACAATTCCATCAATCAATCCTGGTCGGCCATGCCACTTCGACGAACCAGGGTTACTACCGTTTAGTGAGCGGCCTCACGGCGCGATTTCTACGGTTAGGACAGAGCCCTCCCGATGCGCAGGCGCACGCCCTTGCCAGGGCTTATCAGTCGCTCCAGGCGCAGGCTGCTACGTTGGCCTACATCGATGTCTTCTGGATCCTCTCTGTCGGGGCAGCAATCATGTTCATTCTGTCCTTTCTCCTAAGGAAGAATAATCCGCAGGGTGGTGGCGAAGCGGTGGCCGTCTAAGCGACAGGGCATCTGAAGAATGAGGGCAAGATGATCCGGATCATAACCATCGAGCGCGAATACAGTTGCGGAGGCGGAGTTATCGCGCAGAAGATCGCTGATCGTCTTGGCTGGGAATTGTGGGACCAAATGATGACCTGCGAGATCGCTCGGCTGGCTCAATGCGAACGATCGAAGGTCGAGAGCCGGGAAGAGCGGGTGGATCCGCTGTACTATCGACTTTTCAAGTCCATCCTGCGCGGCAGCTTCGAAGGAAGCCTGAATCTACCCCGATTGCAGTTGCTGGATGCTGACAGCATCATGCGGATCACGAGGCAGGTGACACTACAGGCGGCGGCAAACGGCAATTGTGTCATTGTCGGCAGAGGATCACAGCATCATTTGCGGGATCGAGATGACACCTTGCGCATCTTTTTATTCGCTCCCACGGAAACGAAGATTCTCCGTCTAAAGGCGGATGGCATCAGCGAGAAAGAAGCTGAAGAACTGGTGGAGACTGTCGATAAGGAAAGGGCCGAATTTATCGAGAGGTACTTCCACATGAAGTGGCCAAATCTGTCTCTATACCACGCCATGTTCAACACTGTCACTGGTGATGACACTGTAATTCACACCATTCTCAATCTGAAGGAGAGGCTGGAAGTGACGCAACTGGCGACCGCGCGTGTTAAGTGACTGGTGGTTCGACATGCCCTGTCGAACAATGTCACCGAGGGAGAAAAAAGCATCCGAGTTTAGAGGCTCATTACCCACAGGAGCCCCTTCTCTTCGCAAAGAAATCGAACCCACGACTTAAGGCGAAACTAATTCTAAAGGAGGGCAGGATATGACACGCACTGCTTTCTTGCTGGTCGCAGTTGCATCGGGGGTTGGGGTTCTCGCGTCCTTGTCCCCCGTATCTGAACATGCCAATGAAAAGGCTGCCCCAATCTTCGGAGTCAAAATTCCTCCCGGATATCGCGACTGGAAGTTGATCTCGGTGGCCCACGAAGCAGGTAACCTCAACGATCTTCGAGCCGTTCTAGGCAACGATGTAGCAATTAAAGCCTATCGGGAGGCCAAGCTTCCGTTCCCGGACGGCGCAATCATTGCCCGCTTGGCCTGGAGTTACGTGCCCTCGGACGAAAACAACAAGGTCTTTGGCCGTCCCCAATCTTTTGTCGCCGGGTCTCCCACCAACGTTCAGTTTATGGTCAAGGACTCGAGAAAATACGCCTCGACGGGTGGCTGGGGGTTCGCTCAATTCAAAGACGGCAAACCTGACGCCGATGAGGCGATGCTCAAAACGTGCTTTCCCTGCCACGAGCCTGTCAAAGCTCGCGACTTTGTCTTCACCCGTTACGCACCAACACCTTGATATCGAGAACCAGCCCGACCCAAGCTTACCGATCGCATCCACCGCAGGATGAACGTGGGCAGAGAAGCGTTCCACGAGGGTTGTGACGTTCTTCCTCGACGGCCCGGCGCCAAGCCGCAGCCAACAAACCCGAGCACCTGCTTGACTCGCACCGTCTCTACTGGGTCGCCGCCGTCCACCAGGATCTTCGTTTTTGGTCTGTTTGCCACCATCGTATTACCCTCCTCCTGTCTTCGATGCCATCCGGGGCGCCGCTTCTTTCAGTAGCCCGCAAATCCCTCCATTCGGAGATTGTCTTCGTGGATGCCGGATGTCACCAGCATCTCCTGCATGGCCGCGACCATCGCGGGAGGCCCGGCGATGTAGTAGATCGGTTTCTGCAGGTCACCCAGATGTCGCGTCAGCATCTCCTTACTAATGAACCCAGTCTCACCCTCCCACCTGCTTTGGGAGCGCGCCAAATCCGTCATCGTAGCGATCAGGTAAAAATTCGGGTTCGTCTTCTCCAATTCCTGCAGAACGTCGAGGAAGGGCGCGTCTTCCGGCCGCCGATTGGAATAGAAGAGATGCAGCTTCTGCGGGACTCCGTCATGGCTGGCTTGCTTCACGATGCTGAAAAAAGGTGTGATCCCAATTCCCCCAGCCAGCAAGACAGCCGGCCGGGCGGGGTTCGCGTGCAACGTGAACGACCCCATCGGCCCGACAAGCTTTATCTCTGTGCCCAACGCCACGCTCTTCAGCGAGCGTTTGAACGCGGTGTCCCGCATGCGTGTGGCAAACATCAACTGATCTTCGAAGGGAGCACTGGCAATCGTGAACGTGCGCCTGTTTCCTTCCGCGTCCGTTTCCGGCGGATCCAGCAGCGTCCAAATGGCAAACTGTCCTGCTTTGAAGTCGAATCCCGATGGTTTTGCGAAGCGGAAGGCCATGGTGCCTTCCGCGACCTCGGCGCGGCTCAGCAGTCGGGATGAGTAACCAGCCATGGGCTTTTCCTGGGCAGCCACGACTGCCTCACTGTTTCATCAGCGTCTGGGGGACGGCCGCCGTCGTCGCCAACTCGACCTGGTCCTCGTGTGCGTCCAGCACCGACTGCATGGCATCCCGGAGATCCAGCGTCCTGCGTGCCGCCTGTGCGTCCCGAAAGAAGAGCGTAACCCCAGAATGTGAAGCGTAATATGCGACGGCAACGAGACTTCGTTTGGATCAGTCATCGTGTCAAGTAGCGGGCGCCCAGGTGACGGTGTGCAGTGGTCGGATGCGGGCCGTGATTCCTGGGGCGCACTTTTGTTCACGTTCGCTCTGACTCCGTTCGAGGGCGACGACTCGAACGCGGTCCCTCCATTGTGGACGCCATAGAAAGCCGTCGCTGTGTGACTCCCAGACAGCAGCGTAGGCGACAGACCGGGAGACAGTTCAACGCTTGGCGGCTTGCCGCCAAAAAAGGCTTCCCATGCTCACAAGCATGAGTGACAGCAGTCATAGACCCTGGTTGTATCCGGTAATAACTTTGTTTTGATTCGGTTTCCTCCGTCCGAGCGGAACAATCGTCCCGAGCGGCTTTGCGCCGCTAATCTACCCTGTTGGCTTCAAACTTCAGGCTGCGACGTGTCCGATGTTTCGTTGCAAGACAGCCACGGGTTCAGCGAAGAAAAAACCTGCTGAGCCCTGGAAATTGCAGCCCAGTCGAGTTCCTGACCGCGATTTGGAATGCCTGCCGTCCCGGTACCGGCACTTCTACGATCAATTTCCTCGCACGAGCGGAGGTGACCTATGCGAGTTGCATTGTTGGGAGCCGAGCTAGAAGAAAACCTCGCCTTGCGCTACATGGCCGCGGCTTTAGAAACCAAGGGTCATGAAGTGGACATCGTTCCTTTCAATAGCACAGAGGATGTACCGGCGGCTGTGACGGAGACGCTGCGTTTCCAACCGCAAATGGTCGGCCTGTCAATGATCTTCACCGGCCGCGCGCGGGAGTTCTGCTATCTGGCGGGAGCGTTGCGGGAATCGGGCTACACAGGCCACGTCGTCGCCGGCGGGCACTTTGCCTCGTTCAACTGCGAGCGATTGCTCAACGACTATCACGCGTTCGACTCGGTTGCCTTGGGCGAAGGTGAAGAACTGATCTGCGCCCTGGCTGAGCGGCCCGAGCAAATCGCGAACATTCCGGGCATATGCTATCGCGGACCGGATGGAAAGCCGGTCACCAACACCGCCATAGGCAATCCAGACAACCTCGATGCCCTGCCCTTCCCCAAGCGCACGACCTTCCACGAATACTTCGACAAACGCATTGCGAGCATCCTGAGCAGCCGGGGCTGTTGGCGAAACTGTGCCTTCTGCAGCATCAATGCGTGGTATGAGCGTGGTGGGGGAAAGAAGTTCCGCATCCGCAGCATCGAGAACATCGTCGCGGAAATGAAGGAACTGTACTTCAAGTACGGCGTCCGTATTTTCAACTTTCAGGACGACAACTTCTTCCTGCCCAACTCCGACAAGGCCTTCCGCCGCTTCGACGCATTGCGCTCGGGATTGCAGCGCGAAGGACTGGAGGGGATTGCGATCGCAATCAAGGCGCGCCCCGACAGCATTACGCAGGAGTCGATCCGGGTATTGGACGAGTTGGGGCTGTTTCGGGTGTTCCTGGGAGTAGAAAACGCTTCTGAGAACGGACTTCGCAATCTGAATCGCAAATGCGAGTACGAACGGATCCTGAGTGCATTACGAATATTGAACGACTTCGATGTGCACGTCGCGTTCAACCTTCTCATGTTCGAACCCGACACCCTGCTGGACGACATCCTCATCAATCTGCGATTTATCGAGCGCCACCTGGATAACCCCTTCAATTTTTGTCGCGCGGAAGCCTACGCCGGTACCGGTCTGGAGGCGAAGCTGCTCCCGGAGGGACGGCTGCTCGGCAACCATTTTGGTTTCGACTATCGACTGCGCGACCCGCAGTGCGAGGCGTTCCACCAGATTGCAAACTACGCGTTTTTCGACCGCAACTTCAGTGACGATGGCCTGCACTACTTCAACATGCAGGTCGACTTCTATTTCCAGCTGCTTCGCCGCTTCTATCCCGACACCATCACGCAGACCATGCGTGCGGGTGTGCGCAACTTCATCAAACGGACCAATCTCGATACTTACGAACGGCTGTGTGAGATTTACGACTTTGTGGCAGCGACCGATCCCACAGACCAGATGGGCAACCGTGGTTTTGCACGCGAGATGCGAAGACGGGTCGACGGGAGCAGTGCCGCGTTGCACGCGGAAGGCCAGCGCCTGCTGGACTGGCTGACCGCCGCTTACGAGCAGCGCGGCCAGCGTCCGAACGTGGCAAGCGTTGCGCCATTTCCAGAACAACCATCCTTCCTGCCCTGCAGAATTATTCCTTATCAGGGCATCGAGAGCCTGCAGGAGAAGAATTTCGCCGGCACCCTGAGCGAGCCCAGAGATGCGTGCGATTGGTTCGGCGTTTTGGCCGAGCCGATTCCTTACCAGGAGTTCCGGCGGCGAATGGCTGAGCACGGTTTGTAAGCGCTGGACAGGCAACCAGGCCGATTCCGCCTGAAAGCCACTCAAGGCGCAACACAGTTCTTCATCTCTCTCTTGAAAGGAGGCACTCATGGCAAGAATATTCGACAAGAGTCCCGTGGAACCGGCGCATCCGTCTATCATCGCGCTCTACGACGACCTGGTCGCTATTTATCGTTTCATCCGCGAAAACTACCAGTCCACCATTGATCAAAAATTCGATGAGGTTTCGCGACAGATCGGCTTTGTGGTCGCAACCGCAGTTCCGGTGGCCGTCGAGATCGGCGAAAAAGGCGCCATTAAGTCGTTCGCTTTAGCCTCGAAGAACTTGCAGGGCACCCTCTTCGAGGGGCTCACCAGGGAAGTAAAAGGCGCCAAGGCGATTACGACGGCGGCCGGCAAGACCGTCAGTCCGGGCACCTACAACCTGTATCTGCTCTGGTATCCGGCGCTGAAGCTGAGGTTCCGTACTGAGTGGATGGAGCCGGCACACCTACCGACTCACTGGAAGGAGCCGGCGCATCCCGGGGTCGCATGGAAGGAACCAGCACACCTGGGCGTCGGATGGAAGGAGCCGGTCCACTTCAAGCCCGGTGAGATTACTGCTTCCATCCAGGGCGAGCTGGCCAGCCGCTTTGCTGGCAGAGTGGGAGGCCATGGCGAGCCTGTCCACTGGTTCGATCCCGGCTACATCATCGCCGCGGAAGAAGCGGTGCTGATTAATGCCATAGACGAGGTTTATCCCGAGCTGCGCCTGGCAGACCGGGTGAGCTTCAGTCGGCAGGTGGCGCGCGGAATCGTTCCACCGGAGGTACACGAACCCGCCCATTTCCGGCAGCTCGAAAGAGCGCTCGAATCGGAGAAGGGCGGTGACATCGCCAAAGAGATCGGAGTCATTCTGAAGAAATACGGCTACTGAGCTGTTCCTGTGGTAGGTGGCTCGAGCAGGCCGCACTCCAGATGGGGATTATGGCCTGTTCGAGCCGTAGTCCTCTTGTAAGCCGTGCAGTGGTGCTCGAACTTTTCTGTTGTCCCGCGTGAGCGAGATTCGGATGGTGCCGACGTGTGAGGATGGGGAGAAGTTCTATGTCGCTGAAGGAGTGCGGCTTATTGGCGGAGACACAAAAACCGCCGGGGCCACGCTCGACGGCGGTTTGGGTACGCCAAGGGTGGTTGCGGGGGGTGGATTTGAACCACCGACCTTTGGGTTATGAGCCCAACGAGCTACCAGACTGCTCCACCCCGCAGTCCGATCATATCGCCACGCCAACGTCAGGTCAAACTGTCCAATGCAGGATGGTGTCTGAGTTTGAAATTCTCTTCATGTGCGGCCCGCGCTTCGACGATACGAAAGCTGAATCGGCAAGCATCGCGATCTTTTCCACCGACCACATGCCAGCGACACCTGTCGCGATCGCGGGCGTAATGCGGGGAGAGAGGCTTATGGGCAAGCTCTGGACAAGCTTCGAGAGTTGATTCCGGTCGCGTGGCTCCCTGAGATTGTCAGCGCGCTATCAGTCTGAAGATCACAACGACGGCGACCGTCGCAAGACCAATCGCGTAGCCGATCAGGCGTGCTTTGTTTGTAAACTTCTGTTCAAGCATGGTGGGAGTATCGCACAGACAGGCTGGGACAGACGAGTGCCCCGGATTTCAAACTGAGGCACTACCCAATGCAGTGAGCTTGCGCCAGGGCGGCGGCGGTTGACAGGCCACTGCCACGGGCGCGTGAGACCTGCAATGCCTGGCGATGCAACAGGAGTTTTGGCCGGCTGCTGCGCCTGCATAATATCTGGCGCTTAGTAATGGAACCTGTAGCGCACCTGCAAGCCAAACATGCGGGGATCGCCCCAGTGGGTGCCGCCGAAGGTATTGCTGTTATCGAGCTGGTAAATGGTGTCGGTGATGTTGGTGGCGACAAAGCGCAACGTAAAGCTCTCGCCGAAGTTCTTTCCCACAGAGAGATCGAATGTGTAATACGCAGGCAGATGACTGGGGCCGTCGCCGTTCAGGAATCCCGAGCCGTAATTGAAGGTCAGGGCGGCGAAGCTGCGCCAAGGCAGGTCGCCCTCCATTCCGGCGGAGAGCGTGTTGCGCTGGTCGTGATCGAGGAAGTAGCCTCCGCCGGGCGGAGGGGAAAAATCCGTCAGGCCGCCGGTGACGGCTCCAAAGCCTTGCGCGGTCTGGTTGGAGTAAACCAGGTGGGCGTGATAATGACTGAGCAGGAGCGGTGAGCGGATGGTCGCCTCGAAGCCCTCTATGCGCGCCGCCTGGATGGTGAGAGGCAGGAAGATGTTGGAATTGCCCAGCGCATCATGATCGAAGAAATCCCGCGCTCCGGTGTGGAAATAGGTAAATGTGGACGTCCAGCTCCTGAAGGGAATGGTCACGCCGTACTCCTGCTGGATATCGCGCTCGCCGCTGAGCGGAAGAAAGCCGAAGCCCTGGTTGGCGGCGAACTGCAGCAGCGGCCCGGAGACGGTATCGAGAGGCGGGGGCTGGTAGTAGTAAGAATATGCCGCGCGCAGGACCCACTTCAGCTTTGGAAGCTGGATGGCCACTCCGAGGCGAGGATCAGCGGCGTTCTGGTTGATCCCGCCGGCAAAATGCGTCAGGCGGATTCCGCCCGTCAGGGTGAGCCACGACGCCGCCTTGAACTGATCTTCCAGGAACAGCGCCTCCAGATTGCCCTGAGGAAAGACTCGCTGGCTGAGGTGGTCGCCCGAACCGTCGTTGGCAATCACCGAGAAAAACGAGTTGTCCTGCTGCGCAAAGGCGTAGATGCCCACGCGCGCGTTGTTGCGCGTGTTAAGTCCCGAGAGCGTAAGCTGGCCGCCTTCGTAGTTCGAGGCGCGGTTGTCGGTTGCGATGGGAACATCGCTGGGACCGCCCTCATAGGCGCCCCGATTGAAGTGGTAAAAGGGAGAGACGATCAGCATCACCCCGGGCGAGTACGTGTGGGCCCACGTGAATGTGCTAAAGACATCCTGCTCGCGCTCGCGGTCATTGATGCCGGCGGCCTGCATGTCGGGAGTATTCGGCACCTGGAAGTAGTCGAGACGAAGCCCGGCGTCAAAGCGAAGCTGATCGCTCGAGTTCGGGTTGTACAGCAGCGAAGTGAAGCCTCCGCCGCCCTGTGCCTGATTGTGCAGGTTGACGGGAGTTGGCGGCTCAAGTCCCCAACTGGTGCTGTTGCCGCTGCCGCTCACGTAGTAGGCGAATTTCGAGGTGTGGTCGCCGAAGCTCAGCCAGTCGTCCGTCTGGTTGTAGTTGCCGTAGCCGGCGATGAATTCTGCCTCGCGATTGCGTTCGAAGCCTGTATTGGGAGCGACATTAAAAACGCCGTAAGTGCGGTCGCCGTATTCGGCGGCGTAGCTGCCGGTCTCAGCCTGCAGATAGGAGACGTCGCGGGGATTGAATTGCGGCCCAAGGGTGGAGGCGATATTGGTATTGGGGACAGGAACGCCGTCAATCGCCCAGGTAACCTGGTGGCCTCCGCGCACGTGCAGCTGGTCGTGCAACACGTAGGAACCGGGGACGAAGCCCGTAATCATCTTGAGGCTGTTGCTGGAATTGACGCCGGCATAATCGAAGATCTGGCGCTGCGAGATGACGAGGTCGCGGCGGGGAGAATCCGGCTCCAGATCTTCTGGCGACGCGGTGACCGTGATCTCTGCCTTCGCGCCGGCAACCGCGAGCTGATAATGCAGCACCGGCGCCGACCCGGAGACGACGGTCAACACCTGCGACTGGGGCGCGAATCCCGCAGCCTGCACGGTCACCGTGTAGTTGCCGAGAGAGACCACGTCGAAATGGAACTCGCCTGACGCATCAGTTGTCTCCTGGCGGCTGTATCCCGAGTCGCTGGCCTGCAGCGTGATTTGCGCTCCGGCGATGGGATGGTGCTGCGGATCGTGCACAACGCCACGCACGTTGCCAAAAACGGTTGCGACGGCGGGCGACGGTAACATCGCCAGCAACAACGGGAGAACCAGAGCGCGACGCGCCCCGTTGGCATTCTTCAATCTGCGATCCATTCGTGTCGTAGCGGCGCAGTACGCCACCCTCTGAGCGCCACCCTCCGTACCACCGGAGGAGACGCCTGTTCAAGGCGGAGTTGTATCCGCAGGCGCAAAGCACTCTGCAAACAATGCGCAGTTCACGCCGCGGGAAAATGCAGGCTGTTGGACGCAGGGCTCAGGCGGGCGGAGGGCCGCGCTTCCGGACATCGCCGGCGAGATCGCGCGCACCATCGGCTGAGCGGAGACGCGCAAAATCGTGGTATCCGGAGGGGGCAATCAGGACCTGGAGGGGAACGCTCAGCGCGGTGACCACATGCGAAGTCAGCGCGGCAGGATGCCGGTAGCGACAGCAGGGTGCAACGGAATGGAAGCCATTGCCCTGCAGTGGCGCCATGCAATGGTGCATTCCACCACGCCGGCAACACGCAGGCACGTCTGGTGGCGCGGCGAGAAACGGCAGGGCGAATCCCGCAGTCACCAGAACCAGCAGCAGACTGGCCAGCATCCGGCGCATAAGCAGGAGGATTTTACTACAGCATCCCGGTTGGTGATCCGCGGAACGTGTCCTGGCCGGTGCAGTCAGTTGGCGGGAGACTGCAACCAGGATTACTTTTCCGGCTTTCCCCTCCCCGGCGATTGTAAAGCTCACGCTCAAATCCGGGATGTCCGGAGCGATGCCGGAATTTGGGGGCGGCTGATATACGCTGAGAGGGTTATCGTGCATCTACATATCCATGAGCAGGACGTGGGATGACTTCACCGTAACCCCTGACGATTCCGGCAGGCTCTATATCGCGCGTTGCGGTCTCTGCGGCAGCCTGATAGCTGCTTCACCGGATAAGCTGAAGGCCGAACGCCTGGCCAGCAATCACCACTGCGAGCTGCTGCTGTCGCCGGAAACGGGATAGGAATCCCAGCTTGCATCGAGTCATTGCCGCTGCCTCATGGCGCGTCGTCCCTCCTCACATTTACAATCAGGATCATCCGGATCCACACTGCGCGGTCAGCGTCCGGGGAGAACTGCGTGCGCTATGTAATCATCATTCTGGCCATCGCCGGCATGATTGTGTCGGCACTCGCCCTGAAGGTCCACTACGACGATCCCGGCAAGGAGCCGTGCAGCATCAATGACCAATGGGATTGCGGGGTGGTCAACCACAGCCCCTATGCCGTATTTCATGGGGTACCGGTGGCGGCGATTGGCATCGCCGGATATCTGCTGATCGCGGTGCTGGGATTGCTGGATAGCCGGGGACTGCTGCTTATCTGCACCCTCATCGGGCTTGGCTTCGCGCTTTACCTCAGTAATATCGAAGCCCATGTGCTGGCGGTGTGGTGCCTGTATTGCGTGATCTCACAGGTGATCATCGCCGCGCTGGTCCCGCTGTCGCTTGTCTGGATAGCATTGTCCAGACGCACCAGAGCGGCGTAGGAGGCAGCGCTCCCGGTCACATCCAAACCGCGTGTCAGCCCAGATCGCTGGTCATGATGAACAGCGGCTTCATCTCGAAGCTCTTGTAGCGCGGCCGCAGCCGTTCCGTGTTGTACTGCTCCTTCACGTTGACAACTTTCTTGCTGGAGACGACCGCCTCCACGGGCATGTTGTCGTAGCGGCCGTTGCGCAGCACCACCAGCCGCCCGTGCACATTGGTAAGGACGAGATCCAGCGCCAGATTGCCGTATGCCATGGGGACAATGGAGTCGATGGCGTCGGGATCGCCGCAGCGGACCAGATACCCGAGGCTCTGGTTCATCACGTCCAAGGGTCTGCCGGAGTTATATCGTGCGGAGAGCTCCTTGATGCGGTCGCCCACCACATTGCCGATTCCGCCCAGCTTCTTGTGTCCGAAAGCGTCCTTGACGTCGTGTTCGAAGATCATGTCGCCGCCTTCGAACATGGCTCCCTCGGAGACCAGCACCACCGAGTACTTGCTGGGGTTCTTGCTGCGGTCGGCAACGAGCAGCTCGGTCAGCCGGTCGATGTTGAATCGGTGCTCGGGGATGACGCAGCGGTTGGCGGCTCCCGCCATGGTGGGCAGCATTGCCGTGAATCCCGCGTAACGCCCGAATACCTCCAGAACCAGCAGGCGCTCATGCGAGCCGGCTGAGGTCCGCAGGCGGTTGGACATCTCGATGATGCGGGTAACACAGGTGCTGAAGCCGATGCAGTAATCGGTTCCCGGGACATCGTTGTCCATGGTCTTGGGAATGGCGACGACCTTGACCCCCTCCTGATAGAGGCGAACGGCGTAGCTGAGGGTGTCGTCGCCCCCGATGGGAATCAGAACGTCGATCCCCAGCCACTCGAGGTTCTTCAGCACCTCCGGCGTCAGGTCGTTTCGATCACCCTGGTAGGCCTCGCTGAGATGGAGGGGGACATCGGACTTGTGGACGCGGCTGGGGTTGGTGCGCGAGGTGTGGAGGAAGGTACCCCCGGTACGGCCGGCGCGGTTCACCACCTCCTCGGTGAGGCACTGGTAGTTCTGGCTGTTGTCGTAGTCCTTTTCGCGGATGATGTCGATCAGGCTGGCCCAGCCGCGCCGTAGCCCGATGACCTTATAGCCCTCGCGCAGCGCACGGATGGTCACCGCACGGATGGCGGGATTGAGGCCAGGCACATCGCCGCCCCCGGTCAGAATTCCGATGACGCCACGCTTGCCGTTACCGCCTGCCATGATGATGACCTCGTTCTCTGGTCGAGCAAGACACAAAACTATAGTGTAGCTGCAGGAGACGTATCTCGTGCGGTCGCCGTAGGCATCGATGGGCCGGAAACGGCTGAATGCGTTCGATGCATTCATCGGCATTGTCGGGTAGCTTCCCAGACTGGCGATATTCCTCCTCTGTTGCATGTAGAATTGGCGATGGCGCGCTGCTGCGCTTTTCGATTACAAGTGATGCAAAGCCTGCATGGCAGGAGATAGACCCATGGGAAGTGGTAAGCGACAGTCCATGTGGCTTGGGGTGTGTGCTGCTTTGTTGCTGGCTACGATGCTGCCTGGATTCGGGGCGGCAGCGCTCTACCAGGCACAGGGCCGGACCGCCTCGAGCGACTACTCGGGGCTGGGAACCCCGTTCGACACGCAGGAGCTTGAGTCCCTGCTGGCACCCATTGCGCTGTATCCCGATCCGCTGCTGGCGCAGATGATGATTGCAGCTACCTACCCTGACCAGGTTGTAGCTGCGAATGACTGGCTGCGACAGAACAGCAACGTGACGGGAAATGCTCTCATCCAGGCGGTCAACAGCCGCGGGTGGGACCCCAGCGTGAAGGCGCTGACGCAGTTTCCGGCGGTGGTCAACAACATGGTGCGGAATCTCGCCTGGACTTCGCAGTTGGGCGAGGCCTATCACAACCAGCAGTCAGATGTGATGGCCGCCCTGCAGGCGATGCGGGCCAAAGCGCAGGCTGCGGGGAATCTAAAGTCCGGCCAGCAGATGATTGTGAGTCAGCCCACTCCGGACATCATCGTGATACAGCCGCAGACGCCGCAGATCGTCTACGTGCCGCAGTACAACACGGCAGCGGCCTACGGCTCTGCCGTGCAGACGCCGGGCTACTCCTCGCCCGAGCCTGCCGGCGGCGCGGTATCATTCGCTGCGGAGACATCGGTTGCCGGAAGCGCCGGCGGGGGTGACTGGGGCTGGGGCTGGAGCAGCTGGAACTGCAACTGGTATCACGGCGTCGCCACCTTCCACGACTATCCGTATTACGGAAACAACGCGTGGCATGGCGGGTACTACGGCGGCTATAACTATTACGGCAATCACACCTATCACACCATCTATGACTTCGCCCATCCCTACGCGGACGCTCACAGCGTCTCGCTGCACGACCTGGGCAAGTATGGCTCCAGCGAAACCAGCGGCAGCAGCCAGATAGCCACCGCCAGCGGAAAGGCGACGATCGGGGTTCGCGCTGTCGACAGCTCCAGCGCATGGGACCGCTCGGGGGCAGGCTGGAGGAGCCCGGAAGAGCTGCGCGGGTGGGGACCGGCCGACAGCGGCGTCGAGCCCACGGCATTCAGCAACTGGAACGATCCGGCCAGCAGGACCGGCTTCGGGAGCGAGGGCTGGGATGTGCGTACGGCGAGTTTTCACGGCTGGAGAGAGCATCCTGCCGGCGGAGGCGGCGGCTGGGGCACGGGCGGCCGGGTGGCGGGAGCGCGCTGATGGGGTTCGGGACAGGGAGTTGGGGAATGAGGGACACGATGTTGGGGCTGGACTGTGGGGCAGGAGGGCTTCGTTCGCGCTTCTGGACAGGTATTGCGCTGGTGGCGCTGATGGTTGCATGCGGCGGCTGCCACCGAAAAGTGGGGGTCGCCGGAGGCCAGGCCTCGCCGGGCCAGAAGACCTTCGCTTCGCCTTCGCAGGCGGCGCAGGCCCTGATGGAGGCGGCCCGAAACAACGATCAACAGCAGATGCTGGCGATCTTTGGACCCGATTCCAGGAGCATTCTGTACTCGGGTGGCGGGGCGGAAGACAGAGCATCGTTGGCCGAGTTTGCCTCCGACTACCAGGTCATGAACCGCTGGCGCAAGCTGGACAATGGCAGCCAGCTGCTGCTGGTGGGAGCAGCCAACACACCCTTTCCCATTCCTCTCGGCAAAGACCGTTCCGGGCAGTGGTATTTCGATGTGCCGGCGGGACGCACCGAGCTGGAGGTGCGGCGCATCGGCCGCAACGAACTTGCGGTCATCGACCTCTGCGCCTCGCTGGCCGACGCGCAGGAGGAATATTACGCGCAGGCCCACGATGGGGTGAAGCAGTACGCCCGCAAGTTCATCAGCGATGCAGGCAAGGAGAATGGATTGTACTGGCCGGCCGGGGCGGGCAAGACGAAGAGCCCGGTGGGACCGCTGCTGGCTTATGCCAGCGAGCAGGGGCGGCGGCTGCAGCCCAATCTCTATAAGCCCTACCATGGCTACTACTTCGGAATACTGGACAAGCAGGGGTTCGCGGCCAACGGCGGACTCCGCGACTACATCCGCGAAGACGTGATGAGCCGCGGCTTCGGCTTTGTCGCCTATCCCGCCGAATACGGAAAATCGGGGATCATGACCTTCATCATCAATCGTGATCGTCTGGTGTTTCAGAAGGACCTCGGGCCGACCACCAGGGACCAGGCGGCATTCATGACTGCGTTTAATCCCGAATGGGGCTGGGTACAGGTGAAGCAGTAGGTGCCATGCGCGAAGCTCCCCTGGCGCGTGCGGGCATGCGGCGGGGTTGCACGTCACATCCACCGCATATGTCACGCGCTACAATGTGGCAGAAATCATCGCGAAGGACGAAATCATGAACGACAATCCCATGGAGCGTCCGCTGGCTGAAGTTGACCCTGAAATTGCCCAGGCCATCGAGAACGAGGAGCGCCGGCAGCATGAAGGTCTGGAGCTCATTGCCTCGGAAAATTTCGTAAGCGAAGCCGTGCTGGAGGCGATGGGCTCGGTCTTCACCAACAAGTACGCCGAAGGCTATCCAGGAAGGCGCTACTACGGCGGCTGCGAATTCACCGACGTAGTCGAGAACCTTGCCCGTGACCGCGCCAAACAGCTGTTCGGTGCCGACCACGCCAATGTACAGCCGCACTCCGGCACCACTGCCAATATGTCCGCGTATGCTGCCGTGGTGCAACCGGGTGACACCGTGCTCGGCCTGAACCTCGCGCACGGCGGCCACCTCAGTCACGGGCACCCGCTGAACTTCTCCGGCAAGACCTACAGGATCGTGCCCTATGGCGTGACGCGGGAGACGGAAACCATTGACTATGACGAGCTGGAGCAGATCGCGCAGCGCGAGCACCCCAAGCTGATCATCGGCGGCGGCAGCGCCTATCCGCGCACCATCGATTTCGTCCGCATGCGGCAGATCGCCGACAAGGTGGGCGCGATCTACCTCGTCGACATGGCGCACTTCGCCGGCCTGGTTGCCGGCGGCGTGCATCCTTCTCCCGTGCCGCACGCGCACATCGTCACCAGCACCACACACAAGACGCTGCGCGGACCAAGAGCCGGACTGATTCTCTGCACGAAAGATTACGCGGCTCCGGTGGACAAGGTAACCTTCCCCGGCATGCAGGGTGGACCGCTGGTGCACATCATCGCTGCCAAGGCCGTCTGCTTCCATGAGGCGATGCAGCCCAGCTTCAGGGACTACGCGCGACAGATCGTGGTCAACGCGAAGGTGCTGGCGCAAACGCTAGCCGACGAGGGCTTCCACATTGTCTCCGGCGGCACCGACACCCATCTGATGCTGGTGAACGTCTTCGCCAAAGGCATGCTGGGCTCGGAAGCCGAGAACGCGCTGCACGAAGCCGGCATCACCGTCAACAAGAACGCGATTCCGTTCGATACCAATCCGCCGCTGAAACCGAGCGGTATCCGCATCGGCACTCCCGCGCTGACCACGCGCGGCATGAAAGAAGGCGAGATGCGGCAGGTGGGCAAGTGGATCTCCGAGGTGCTGCACAACCGGACCGACAAGGCGCTGCTGGCGCGCATTCGGCGCGAGGTGCTGGAAATGGCGGAAGCGTTCCCGCTGTATGCGTCCCGGCGGGCGAAGCACGCGGAGCCGGTGAAGGCGTAGGCGGCAACACGAACGGCAGAGCTGCGGCGGTGGGTTAACCGCCAGCTCTGCCCTTTTGCTTCTGGAGGCGTTTCCCAGAAGTTTGCCCGGCAGCGGACTGCGGGCAAAATCATCCCCGCCCTCGTGGCGAGTGAGGGGCTCAGTGGCTCTTCACCTCACCCGTGTTCTCGTCCAGAATCAGGCGGCGGTCCGAAGGCTCACCGAAAACGAACATGCTGGTCAGCGGTCCAGCGGGCTTGTCAAACGAGCCCAGAATGCGCTGGCGGCCCAGCCCGTTGTCCTCGATGAAACGCACGATCGACTCTGGCCTGTCATGGTTTCGTTCCTCAGGAATCATCGCTGAGGTTTCCTCCTTTCATAACTGGCAGAAATGAAACGCAATTGAAAAACGGGTTAAAAGACGATGAAGACGTAAAAAAATGCCAGAATTGAACTGCACGTCCGGGACGGGTGATGCGCCGGCGGCGCGCCCCGATGACCCGATTTTCCGGAGCAGGCGATAAAACCCATGGCGCAGTCCTGGAGAAAGCCAGTCTTGTGGGCGCTGCTCTTCGTTGCTGTGGCCGTCGTCGCCCCGTACAGCGTGCGCGGCGTCGCCTGCGGGCACGATCTCATCTTCCACATGGATGGCTGGCTGGAGGTGGCGCAGCAGTGGCGTGAAGGAACCGTCTATCCCCGCTGGGCAGCCTGGGCCAATTACGGCAGCGGCGAGCCGCGGTTCATCTTTTATCCGCCGCTGTCATGGATTCTTGGCGGCGCGCTGGGAAGCTTCATTCCCTGGCTCTTTGTTCCGGTAGCGTTCGACTGCTGTGCGGTGCTTTTGGCCGGCTTTGCCATGCACCGCATGGTGCGCGAGTGGTTCGAGGAACCAGATGCGACCCTGATCGCCGTCGCCTATGCCATCAACCCTTACATGCTGCTGACGATTTACGCCCGCAGCGCCTTTGCCGAGTTGCTGGCGGCTGCGTTCTTCCCGCTGCTGATGTTGTGGATTGTTCGCGACCGGCCCGCACGTCACATGGTCCTGCCGCTGTCGCTGACCATCGCGGGAGTGTGGCTGACCAATGTTCCGGCTGCCATCATCGCAAGCTATCTGGCGGTCCTGCTGCTTGCGGTAGCGACCATTTCGCGGCGCAACTCGCGGGTATTTCTCTACGGGATGGGTGCCATCGCGTTGGGACTGCTGTTGGCTTGCTTTTACATCGTGCCGGTCCTGTACGAGAAGAACTGGATCACGCTGCAGCAGTTGCTTGCCGGTGGCGGGCGGCCTGACCAGAGCTTCCTGTTTACGCGCACCGGCGACGAGGACCACGATGCCTTCCTGCGAGCGGTATCGTGGTTTGCCGTCGGAGAATTCACGGCGACTGTTCTGGCGATCTTCGCCGCGCAGCGATGGCGCAGGCGCAATCCCAGGTTGAGGTGGTCATTGGTCATCCCGACCCTGGTTGCGTTCCTGCTGATGTTGCCCGTCGCAGGCCTGGCGTATCGCCTCATGCCGGACCTGCGATTCGTGCAGTTTCCCTGGCGCTGGCTGCTGGCGACCGGCGTGGCTTATGCGGTTTTCGTGGTGATTGCGGTCCCGCCTTTTCGATTCAAGCCGTGGCTCTACGGCGTACTATTCGTAGCGCTGATCGGTGCCTGCAACCGGCAGTTTCAGCCGCAATGCGACCCCGCCGAGACGCCTTTCATGATCTCCAACCTGTATCACACCGGTTATGGATATATGGGTACCGACGAATATGTTCCCGCGGGCGGCGACAATTATGAGATCAAGCCGGACTTCCCGGAATTTCGCCTGCTAGGCGAAAGCGGCGGCACGGCGCCGCCGGGCGCGCGAGTGACGCACTTTCACGGCACGACGTATCGCAAACAGCTGATGGTTGAGTCGCCGCAGCCACTCGAACTCGTGCTGCGGCTAATGAACTATCCCGCCTGGTATGTGGAGTTGAATGGCAGGCGGGTGACGCCGCAATCCGAAGATCCGACGGGAAGAATGGTGATTGCCGTTCCCGCCGGCCACAGCGACATTGATGTCCGCTTCGTCCGCACCCCGGACCGCTGGATCGGCGACGGCGTCAGCCTGGGGGCGCTCATCCTGCTGTGCGGGTTCTGTTACGTCAGACGGCGAAGGCGTGCGTAACAGACGTGGACACGGCGCTTATGCGCCGCATTACCGACGACGGCGCATTCCGGCACCTGTACAGCAGCCGCCGAAATCAGTGCCCGTGATGCAAATCGGACACGGATTGGCCATAAGAAAGGTTTTTTGCGTGAAGCGCGTTCTCGTTGCCACTTCCAATGCGGGCAAGATCCGGGACCTGATTGGGGCGGCCGCCGCCCACGATGTGGTGGTCGAGATGCTGCCGGATTACTCCTCAATTTCCCCGGTCGTGGAAGACGGCGCGACGTTCGAGGCAAACGCGCGGAAGAAGGCGGAGCACTACAGCAAGCATGCGCCAGGAGAAGTGGTGATTGCCGACGATTCCGGCCTGGAGGTGGGCGCGCTGGGAGGCGCGCCGGGTGTGCGCTCCGCACGCTACGCGGCCGACGAACACGACAAGGCCGAACTCGCCTCGGATGATGAGGCCAACAACGCCCGCCTGTTGCGCGAACTGCACGATGTTCCCGACGAATTCCGCACGGCCCGCTTCGTGTGCGTGATCGCGGCGGCACGCAACGGACACACCCTCGCCAGCTTCCACGGCAGGGCGGAAGGCATCATTCTGCGCGCTCCGCGCGGCACGAATGGTTTCGGCTACGATCCGCTGTTCTATTTTCCGGAGATCGGCAGGACCTTTGCCGAACTGAGCGCGGAGGAGAAGGCCCGCTACAGCCATCGCGGCGCGGCCTTTCGCGCCTTTCTTCGGTGGGAGGACGAGAGCGGCGAGCGTCATCCCCACGGTTAGAACCGGCGAGCTCAGGCCTCCGATTCAACTTCGGCCAGCGCGCCGGCGGAGGGGCCGGCTCCGGCTTCATGCACCTTGGCGGTGGTCACCAGCGCCACGCCGGCGACGATGATGATGGTCCCGGTGAACATGAACCTGTCAAGCCGCTCACCATGCAGCAGCCAGCCCAGAAACACCGCGACCAGGGGATTCACGTAAGCGTAAGTCGCGACCTTCGGCGTCGGCACATGCTTCAGCAGCCAGATATAGGCGGTATAGCCGACCCATGATCCGAAAGTGACCAGATACAGGACGGCCATCATTCCGCGGGCCGTGATCACGATGTGGTGGTGCTCGCCGGTCAGAAGCGCGACCAGCGCATTGCCGAGGGCAGCGAAAGTCATCTCCCAGCCCGTGGCCGTGAAAGGATCCACCTTCATCTGCCACTTGCGCGACAGCACCGAACCTACGGACCAGCTGAAGGACGAGAGCAGCAGGGTGCAGGCCCCAACCAGCGGCATGATGCCGAGAGTAGCGCGATGCGCAAACCTGGTCCAGAACAGGAGCGCAATACCGCCGAGGCCGAGCACCACGCCGAGCAGCCCACGCGGAGAGAGCCGGTCGCCGCGAAAGACGAATGCTTCCAGCAGGAGGAACCAGATTGGTGTGACCGCGATAATCAGGGCCGCAAAGCCGGTCGGCACCCACTGCTCCGCCCACGCGAGACCGAAATTGCCGCCCACCAGCAGCAGGCAGCCAATGGCGGCCAGACGAGCCGCCTCGTTCAGCGTGATGCGGACCCTGCGGCCCATTGCGGCGCAGGCCACCAGCATCAGCGATCCCGCGATGGCGAAGCGCATGGCGCACATCACCGCCGGCGCAAGGCGCTCCTCGTCGGCAATGCCGATGGCCAGATAGGTGGAGCCCCAGAAGATGTACACCAGGGCAAATGCCAGGACTACCTGGAGACGATGATGACGCTCGCTGGTCATGAAGTCCGGGTCCGGGTTGCCAGTGACGTATTGGATTGGAATTTCAGGGGCACGGGTTCAGGCGCCTGCCATACCCGAGCCTGAGGCGCAAGACTGCGGGACATTGGCGCTTTTATCCTGCCGGTCCCGGCTGTGTATGGCGCAAGCGATGTCCGGTCAGGAGAATGTAGTGCACGCCGGAGACGGTAGTAAGCGTAAAGGTGGCATAGAGCAGCAGCCTGACCAGAATCTTCAGCCAGTGTGCCTCCAGGACCTGGGCCAGGACCACGAAATAGATGGTGGAAATCTGGCAGGCGGTATTCAGCTTGCCGAAGATGCTGGGACGGAAGTCGCGGAAGCCTACGGTAGCGTACAGCACCACGGCGGTGGCGACGATGCAGATATCGCGGCTGAATACCAGCACGGTATATTTCCAGGGGATCTTCTTTACGAACGACAGCACCAGAAAGAGCGAACTGAGCAGCAACTTGTCGGCAATGGGATCCAGATACTGGCCCAGCAAGGTCTGCTGATGGAGCGTGCGAGCCAGCAGTCCGTCGAGAGCGTCACTGAGCGCGGCGGCAATCAGCAGACCGAGCGCCCATCCCCAATCCCCATCGAAGACAGAGATGATGACAAAAGGAATGAAGATCAGGCGCAGTAATGTGATCTGGTTCGGTGCCGTCCAGAACTGACTGCTCGCCCGTGTGCTGGGAGGAGATGGCATGTCCCTGGCAAGCGCAAACCGCCCCTCCGCGGCTCAGCCGCGGCTCAGGTTTTCGACGCTTTCTCCGATTGTGACGGGTTTGTCGGCGGCTGGCAATGCCCGCCCAGGCGCGCGGCAGCCGGCCGGGAAGCTCAGCGCCGCGAACGATGCGGGGCCTGAAGTCTGAAATACCTGCGCGCCTTGTGTACGTCCCTGGCTATCTGCTCCCGCAGAGCGTCTACCGAAGGAAATCTGATCTCCAGGCGGAGCCGCTTCAGGAAACTCAGCTCCAGCTCAGTCTCCGGAACCAGCTCGAGGGGATGGAAATTCAGCAGATGGCTCTCGATGGCAAAGGATTCGGCGCCGAAGGTGGGACGATTGCCAACGTTGGTTACGGCTTCAAAGCACTCGCCGCCTACCCGCAGCCAGGCAATGTACACGCCATCAGCGGGCACCAGTTCGTCATAGCGCGCGAGGTTCATGGTGGGAACGGTGTACTTATGCCCGTAGCCCCGGCCCCGGCCAGGATTGGAAAGGATGTTGAACGGGCGTCCCAGCAGGGCCCGCGCCCGGCTAACGCTTCCCTCCGCGATCAGCTTGCGAATCTCGCTGCTGGAGACGTGATGGCCACGGACGATCTGCTCGGGATAGACCTTCGCCTCGAAACCACACTGGCTGCCCAGTTCTGCCAGGGTGTTGACGTTTCCTTGTGCCTTATGTCCGAAGTGGAAGTTGTAACCCTCGTGCACTTCGCGCGCGTGCAGGGTTTGCGCCAGCACCTGGCGGGCGAAGTTTTCCGCCGTCATCAGGGAGAGATCGCGGGTAAAGGGCAGCACCAGCACGGCATCCACGCGGGTCTGCTCCAGCAGTCTGAGTTTCGCCGGCAGAGGAGTGAGCAGTTTCGGGGCTACGTCGGGGCGGAGAATGCGCAGCGGATGGGGCTCGAAGGTCACCACGACCGCCTTGCCTCCGAGGGAACGGGCGCGGTCAGCCATGTGGCGCACCACTTCCTGGTGGGCGCGATGCACGCCATCGAAATTTCCCACGCTCACGACCGTGGGGCCGAAGTCGGAGGGCACTTCTTCGAGATGGCGAAAGACCTGCATCGTTCCTTTACTGCTCGCGGGCTGAGCCGGCTGCATTATCGTGGCGCTGCAATGGAGGCCCTGAAGACCCGTCTACACGAAGCCCTCCTGAGTGCTATAGGTCGAATTCAAGTTTCAGACCGTCGTGCGAGAGGCGCACGTTGCCGGGGAGCGCCGCATTGGTCGCTTCGTGCGGCAGGTCGTGCGAGATGTGGGTGAAATACGTGCGCTTCGCCTTCAGCCGGTCGGCGATTTTCAGCGAGTTCTCCACGGTTGAGTGTGTCGGATGAGGATGATGGCGCAGGGCATCGAGAAACAGGATGTCCAGGCCCGCCAGTTGCGCCAGCGACTCCTCGGGAAGGCTGCTGAAATCGGTGAGATAAGCCGCGCTGCCGAATCGATAGCCTTCGATAGGCAAATCCCCGTGCATTACCATGACGGGCTGGAAAATGGCGCCGAAGAGTTCAATAGGCCCGTTCACCGGTTTCAGTTCCACCTGCGCCAGCCCGCCGTATTTGTAATCCGCTTCGAAGATGTAGCGGAAGACGCTGCGCAGGACGTGGGCGGTGTTGTCGCTGGCGAAGAGCGGGATCTTGCCACCCCCGGTAATGCGCGGGAAGCTCAGCGGCCGGACGTCATCGAGTCCAAGGATGTGATCGGCGTGACCGTGGGTGTAGAGGACGGCGTCGAGTTTGCGAATGTGCTCGCGAATGGCCTGCTGGCGGAAATCGGGCGTGGTGTCGATGATGACCGTACGGCCATCCCATTGCACCATCACGGAGGGACGGGTGCGCCGGTCATGCGGATCGGCCGAGGTACAGACGGCACACTGGCAGCCGACAGTCGGGACTCCCATGGAAGTCCCGCTGCCCAGCACGGTGAGCGTGGCTTTCATCAGGCCTGGCTGGCCGCGCCGGGGCCTCCCTGCGGCGGACGCGTGATGAGATTGGTAACTTCAAGGTATGCCATGCGCAGCTCGTAAAGGCAGTTCTGCAGCATGTTGTCTTCGGCCGCGGTCAGGTTCCCTTTTGTTTTTTCCTGCAGAATGGAGAGGGTGTCGATGGTCTGGCGCGCACCGATCAGGTCCACCTCCGGTTTCGTGCCCTCCGGAGCAGCCAGGCCAAGCTGCATCAGCGCGGTCATGTACAGGGAAGCCACGAACTTGTCGAAGGTAATCTCGAAATCGCGCGCGGCATGCGCATGACCGTGCTTGCGCATCTCCTTTTCGATGCGGGCGTCGACTTCGCGCGTAGATTCTTTGTAAGCCGCTGCCGAGGCCTGCTGCTCCTGCGCAGTCGGAGCCTGTATCTGGGGCTCTTCCGCGGCAGTGGTGGCGGGAGCAGCGTTCTGCGCAGCATGGTTTTGCGCGGCGCGCTGGTCGTTGGCGTGCTTCTGCGCTTCCTGTTTCTCGAGCTCGCGCTCGGCACGACGCTCTTCGGCTTCCACCACGTCCTTGCGCAGCTCGCCATCGGTGCTGAACAGACGGCGATCGGTGACCACAAATTCAGGTTTTTTTTCTTTTTCCACCATAGGTTCCATTTACTCGCTGAAAGGGAGTGCGCGCACGGTCGCGTTCTGCTCGCCAACCCGCACGACGGCGCCGGGAGACGCGACCTCACGCCGCAGATAACCCAGCGCGAGGGTGCGCTCGCCGCCGGCAAGCGGCACGCGCGCCGAACTGGTTATCTCGCCCACGTCCTTGTCGCTGGCCCGGACCTTCGCGCCCGGCGGCGGGCCGCCATCAATCTCGAACCCGACCAGCGCGCGATGCACGTTGCCGCGGGTACGAATTCGTTCCACGATCTCCTGCCCCACGTAGCAGCCCTTGCTGAAGTTGAGCGCATGCTGCTGGCCCGTCTCCTGGGGCAGATCGCGCTCCCGCAGGTCCACTCCGTAGCGGGGAACGCCGCGCAGAATGCGGTACATCTCCAGCGCATCGCTTCCGGCCGGCGTGGCTCCGGCGGCAGCCAGGGCGTCCCAGAGTTTCTCGACGTTCTCGGCGGCCAGCCAGACTTCGTACCCATCCATCTGCGGAATCGTACTGCGGGCAATCGAGATCCCCATGTCGCGCCAGATCGCGTCGACTACCTGTCCAGCTTCGAGTTGCGAAATGTCGATGCCTGCGGTGGACAGCGTTTCGGCCGCTTTTGGACCGGCAATGCCAATCCCGCCCAGCCGGTCACTGATGTCTTCGATTTCGACCTGGTCCATGATGATGTAACGCTTCAGGATGGTCGTGATTTCCGGGGCCTGTCCGCGATCGGTGGTGGCCAGCAGGTAATCGCCGCGATTCCAGGCGACCAGATCGCCCTGGTTATGTCCCTGGGGGGTGAGGATGAAGCTGTAAACACCCCGTCCAGGCGCGAGATCGCGGATGTTATTCGTGATCATGCCGTTGAGCCAGCGAGTGCGGTCCTTGCCGCTGATCACCAGCCGGGCCTGCCAGCTCAGATCCAGGACGGCACAACCGTGGAGCAGAGCCCGGAACTCGGCTACCGTATCGCCGAAGGTGGCGGGTGTCTCCGCCCCGCGATAGCTGCCGAAGCGCGCTCCCAAGGCCGCCAGCCTGTCCTGTAACGTCACGACGGTCATAGCGAATATCTGATTATAAAAGACGGCAAGCGGCTGCGGGCGCCCGGCCGATCGGGGCCCTCGCGTGGAAAACAACGGGCGCAGCTCCTGCCGGCGCACTGGCCAGGTCGCTGATTGCCAAATGCGCCCTGCATTTCTGTTATCTTCATCTCCCGTGAGCAGCAAGAGGCGCATTGCCGTCGTTGCCGGCGACGGCATCGGCAAGGAAGTCATTCCGAACGCGCTCGACGTGGTGCGCGCCAGCCGCGCGGAGGTTGAGTTCACCACTTTCGACTGGGGCGCCGACCGCTATCTGGCCGAGGGCATCACCATTCCCGCCGACTGCTTTCAGATGCTGGCGCGCGACTTCGATGCCATCTTTGTCGGCGCGCTTGGCGATCCGCGGGTGCCCACCAATATCCATGCCAAAGAAATCCTGCTGGGCATGCGCTTCAGAATGGACCTTTACGCCAACGTGCGTCCCGTACGCCTGCTCGACGCCTCGCTTTGCCCGCTGAAGAACGCCACGCCGGAGGACATCAACTTCACCGTCATCCGCGAGAACACCGAAGGCGTGTACATGGACATGGGCGGCAACTTCAAGGCCGGCACGCCCGACGAAGTGGCCACCCAGGAGGACATCAACACGCGCAAGGGAGTAGAGCGGGTGATCCGCTTTGCCTTCGAATACGCTCGCACGAACGGGCGCAAGAAAGTACTCATGTGCGACAAGTCAAATGTGATGACCTATGCCGGCGGCCTGTGGCAGCGCACCTTCAAAGAAGTTGCGAAGGAGTATTCAGATATCCGGACGCAGCACATGTACGTGGACGCTCTTTGCCTGCAGATGGTGCGCGAGCCGGGCTCGCTCGACGTGGTTGTCACCAACAACATGTTCGGCGACATCATCACCGATCTTGCCGCCGCGCTGCAGGGCGGGCTGGGCATGGCCGCCAGCGGTAACATTCATCCGGGGCGGATCTCGATGTTCGAGCCGGTACACGGCTCGGCCCCGGCGATTGCGGGCAAAAACATCGCCAATCCCATGGGTGCGATTCTGACGGCAGCGATGATGCTGGCGCACCTGGGGCTGAGCGGAGAGGCGCAGAGAATCGAGAACGCGGTGCTGGAGGCCGTGCGCGAAAAGAAGACGACGGTGGATGTGGGCGGTGCAATGGGAACGCGGGAATGCGCGGCGTGGATTGCGGAGCGGGTGGGAAAGTAGACGCCTTGCGCTCTTCGCTTTCGGCTCCTCGAGAGAACCCCCGGACTGCTTCAGCTAACCTGCTGAGCTCACCGCCGCCTTCTTCTCCGCCCTGGCCTGCTTCTGCGCCGCCGCAAGCTGCCTGCGCAAAATCCTGATTCCTCTGTCCACGTCCTTCTCTTCCAGCAGGAAGGGCGGGAGGAAGCGCAGGACGTTTTCCTGGGTCACGTTGATCAGCAGGCCGTCGGCGAGCGCGCCCTCCAGGACCGGCTTGCCCGCTACGGTTAACTGCAGTGCCTGAATGGCACCCACGCCACGCACCTCGGTCGCAATATCGAACTTGTCGACCAGTTCACGCAGCTTCTGCGAGAGATAAGCGCCCACGCGGCGCACGCGCTCCAGCAGGTTTTCGTCTTCGAGAATCGCCAAGTACTCCAGCGCCACGCGGCAGGTGAGCGGGCCGCCCCCGAACGTCGTGCCGTGCTTGCCGGGCGTGATATGCCTGGCGAACTGTTCTTTGGAGAGAAAGGCGCCGAGAGGCAATCCCGCGGCGATGGGTTTGGCGATGCAGACGACATCGGGCGTGACGCCGAAGTGCTCGAAGGCGAAGAGCCGTCCGGTGCGGCCCATACCACACTGAATTTCGTCGAAGATGAGCGCGGCCTGGTGCTGGTCGGCCAACTCGCGGCAGGCCGTCAGGAACTCGGGCGTTGTCTCCTGAATGCCGCCTTCGCCCTGAATGGGCTCCAGCACGATGGCACAGACCTTTCCGTCCATAACGCCGCGCAGGGCTTCCACGTCGTTGCGCGGGACGAAACGCACGCCTTCCAGCATGGGATCGAAGTCTTTGCGATATTTCGGCTGGCCGGTGAGGGCCAGGGCCCCCATGGTGCGGCCGTGAAAGGAATTGTCGAGCGCGATGATGACGCATTTCTCCGGGCCGCCCGCGGCGTGGCCGGCGGCGCGCACCAGCTTCAGCGCGCCCTCAATCGCTTCGGTGCCGCTGTTGGAGAAGAAGGCGCGGTCCATCCCGGAGGCGGTGCAGAGCTTTTCCGCCAGCAGACCCTGGTACTCGTTGTAATAGAGGTTGGAGACGTGGATGATCTTCGCCGCCTGATCGCGGATGACCTTCACGATGCGCGGGTGCGAGTGGCCGAGAGCATTGACGCCGAGCCCGGTGAGGAAGTCGAGATAGCGCCGGCCTTCGACGTCATAGACGTAGACGCCCTTGCCGCGAGCGATGGCCAGCGGATAGCGAGCATAGGTATTGAGCAGGTATTTCTGCTCGCGACCGGCAATC
>Ga0335081_10002355_pt1 | contig 29698 bp, 21 predicted proteins | sample Lox_Sample_35_FD_206713 | JGI IMG/M metagenome (GOLD analysis project Ga0335081, IMG submission 206713) | Soil microbial communities from Loxahatchee National Wildlife Refuge, Florida, United States - Lox_Sample_3.5 | ecosystem: Environmental > Terrestrial > Soil > Wetlands | place: USA...
GACTGAGCTTCTGGAAGGGGGTCCTCGCCATCGCCCTGTGGCCCTACTACCTGGGCGCGACGTTCGGTGTCGCTCGCTGACCGGGAAGGTCCCCCCTTCCTGCGGCGCGCGGAGCGGGTCGCGGCGGCAGGGACAGTCGGGTCTCGCCGTAGTAGATTGCGGCCCTTGAGGCGAGTTCTTCCGCTGGGACTCTTCGCCGCCGTGGCGGCCTGCCGATCCTCGGCGCCCTACACGATCCCCGCCGCCGCCATCAACACCGCGATCGCGGCGAGCTCGTCGGCGGTGCAGCGTTCCCAGGGGGGCTGCTACGCCACGTGCACGGGCAACACGGTGTGCAACCCGACCACGGGCTTCTGTGAGCCCTTCGTGATCGGCTGCCCGCCGGGCGAACCGACGACCTCCCCCTGTTCGACGAATCCGGACATGGCCACTACCCGGGCGGCGCCCTCGGGAGGCGCGGGGTTGCCGGTCGGCGTCTCGCCAGCCACCGGTTCGGTGCCGCCGCCACCTGCGGAGTCGTCGCCGAAGTTCCCGTAGCCGGTCCGTTGCCCCATGGACTTCCGCTACGCCTTCGTCACCCATTGGTTCCTCCCGGCTGCGGTGGACCGTGTCTGGGATCAGCTCACGGCTCCCGAGGAGTGGCCGCAGTGGTGGCGCGCAGTCGAGCGAGTCGAGATGGTCCGGCGCGGAGGTTCGGATGGGGTTGGAGCCGTGCGACGCTACACCTGGCGCAGCCGGCTTCCCTACCGCCTTGTCTTCGAGATCGAGACGGTGCTCATCGAGCCGAAAGCGATCATCGAGGGGCGGGCCACCGGTGAGCTGGAGGGGAAGGGGCGCTGGCAGGTTTGGGGAGACGGCGACGCGACCCGGGTCCGATACGACTGGCAGGTCTCGGTTGCGAAGCCGTGGATGCGATGGCTTTCCCCGGTCGCGCGCCCGCTCTTCGCTTGGAACCACGACGTGGCGATGAGGTGGGGACGCGAAGGGTTGATGCGCCGACTCCGGGGATAGATGCCGGCTTTTCAGGGCGCGCCGGTGCCGGTCCCCGCGGGTGGCCTGCGGGCGCCGCCGCGCGACGCCGGCCACCGCGCGGGCACCGCCCGTCAGGGCGAGGTCCAAATGGAATTCAGCCATTCCTGGTCCTCGCGCGATCGGCGAGCGGCCCTCTCCTGCGCCTCCCGCGATCCGTTTGCGCAGGGCGAAGGGGCACGAAGCGCCTCCGGCGTCGCCGCGGCGGAGGGCGACGCCGGGTCCCCGCGCTCGATCGCCGCGGTTGCGGCGCTCGCGGCTCTGGCGTAGCGATCGCGATCACCGGCCTCGCCCCTGGCCGACGAGGAGGCTGTCGCTAGCGCGACCAGCAACCCAGCGCGCAGCCAGGCCTTAGCGGTGGATTCCTTGATCATCTGTGCTCTCCTTCTTCGTGTCTTCTTCGTGCGCCTCGGGCGCCGTGCGTTTCCATCGGGTGCTGCTTCGCCCTGCCTAACGCCCGATGCCGGGATCGGTTCCCTGCCTTGACGTGCTGGCGGGGGCGGCACGGGGCCCGCGACCCCGCCGCCGTCCGGCGTTGTGCGCTCTCCCTGCGCCCGTTAAGAGCGAAGACGCTCGGAGGGTTTTCCATGTGTCGCAACATCCGCGTCCTCTACAACTTCGAGCCGCCCACGACCGACGAGGAGATCCGCGCCGCGGCGCTCCAGTACGTGCGCAAGGTGAGCGGCCTGCGCGCTCCTTCGGCCGCGGACGCTCGGGCCTTCGAGCGGGCCATCGCACGCATCGCCGCTTCCACGGCGGAGCTCCTTGGTACCCTGAGAGCGCGGACGGCTGTGCGGACGAGGGAAGGGGAACGGGAGCGCGCTCGCGTCCGCGGTGCCCGGCGCGAGGCGAGCGCGCGCTCCCTGTAGCCCGACCCCATCGAGCCCCGGCGCCGGGGGCTTCGAGCGAGCACGCCCCTCTCCGGCGCCTCCCCTGGGGACGGCAGCGGCCACAGGCGGGGGACGCGCTTGCCGACGCTTCGCCGCGTCGAGAGGAGGATCGATTTCGGCGATTCCGCGGTGTCCGCGGGCGGTCCACACTTGAACCCCCTTCGAGTGCGGTGCTAGCGTGCCGGGTCGTTTCAGCGGCCGAATGCCGCGCCGCTCGCGTTCTCACCTTCTTGGCCGCGCCCGGGCCCGGGCGCGAAAGGGGTAGTCCCCATGGCCGTCCCCGCAACCGCCCTGACCGAGACCCTCCGCACCCTTCCCGGCGACGACGTCCGGCAGGTGCTCTGGCGCTTCCAGGATCGCTATGACCTCCAGATGCTCGTGCAGTCGGTGCGGTCCGTGGCGCGCGGTCCCGTCGCCAGGATGGTGGCCGAGGGAGCTCGCAACAGCCACGAGTGGACGGAGCAGAAGAACGAGCTGCTTGGGCACTACGACGCGGCGGGGGTGACCGGGGTGTTCATGGAGCCGCACCAAGGCGGCTTCATCGAGGGTCCGAAGAACATGGCGCTGGCGCTGACGGCGTTCGAGCTCGCCTGGGTCGACGCCGGCGCCGCCACCGGCAGCCTGGCGGGCCACCTCGCGCTCTCGCCGATCCACGAGCGCGGAACGCCGGAGCAGCGAGACCGCTACATGAGCCTCGCGGCGCCACCGAAGCCGGGCGAGGATCGCAAGCCGTGGCGGGGGGCCTTCGCGCTCACCGAGCCCATTCCCTACGTCGGCGTGGACACCGGCATGCTCGGCGGCAAGCTGCGCGTGGTCGAGTGGGAGCCGGGCAAGGAGCCCATCCTTCACGTGGAGAAGCGCGGCCGCTTCATCACCAACATGGGCTTCGCCAACTTCGTCACTGCGGCCGTGGACTCGGCCGATCCGCGGATCAAGGGCACGTGCATGATCATCCTGGAGGAGGGGGATCCGGGGACCTGGGATCGAGGCACGCCCACGAAGAAGCTCGTCCACCAGCTCTCGTCCACCTCCGACCCGGTGCTGAGCCTCAAGGTCCCGGCCTCGCGCATCGTGGGCGGCTACGCCGTGAAGGACGGTGTCATCGTCCCCCGCTACTCCCATGACGAGGTCATCGCGGCGGTGTTCAAGCACACCCGCGTGCCCGTGGGGTTGATGACGGCGGCAAAGCTCCTTTCTGCTGTCGAGCCGGTCATCCGCTACCAGCGCGGCCGGTTCCGCGGGTCGGAGCAGGCCAAGCCCGGGACGCTTCGCTATGACCTCGGGCTCCAGCAGCGGGAGGACGTGCTCCACCGGCTCACCGACGTGTGGGCCACCGGCGAGGCCGCGGCGTCCCTGGGTTTCGCCACCGCGCGCCTCTTCGACGAACTCGACCCGCTGGAGAGGGAGAAGGCCGAGATCCTGGCGGCCAAGGGGATCGGCGGGGGGAGGGCCGAGCTCAAGCTGTTCAGGGAGGTCAACGAGCGTGCCATCGAGCTCGTCAGGCTTCGCGGCAAGCCCGATGGCGAGCGTGACGAGAAGAGGATCGCCGAGTTGCAGGCCGATCCGCTGGTCCGCTACGCCATCCTCGATTCCGCCGGAGCGGTGCTCTGTCCGGCGACCAAGCTGTGGAACACCGGGCACGGCGCGACCATGATGCGCGAGGCCGTGAGCCTCATGGGCGGTTACGGGATCACCGAGGACTGCCCGGGGTTCCTGGGTCAGAAGTGGATGGACGCCCAGCTCGAGGCCACCTACGAGGGCCCAGAGGCCGTGCAGCGCCGCCAACTGTCGGTGACGATGACGAACCCCGTCTTCCTGGCCCAGTTCGAGGAGTGGATCAGCGAGCTGCGTGCCATCGCCAACGAGCGCCCGGACACCGGCGCCTGCGCCCTCGCCTCCGCCATGCGGGTTTGGCTCTACAGCTACGGACACCTGCAAATCGCGGCCGACGCCGACGGGGACGCGCTCTTCCAAGGGCCGCGCCAAGGGGTGACCTTCCCCATGGCCGACGCGCTCGGCTGGCTCATGGCGGCTCGCTGCCTGGTCATGGACGTGATCGAGCTGGAGAAGGCGGGCGCCCAGAGCCCCGCGCTGGCCGAGGCCCTGCCGGGCCTGGCCGTGTTCCTGGGAGACCTCGCCCACGTGCAGATCGCGCGCGCCGCTGGCGAGGTGGGCCGGATCTGCGCCGAGCTCGTCTACGGGTACAACAAGCACCCCGAGTGGGACGAGGAAGCACGCCGGGTCTGCTACACCACCGACGAGCTCGAGTCCTTGGAGGGAATCGTCTCGGGCATCGGTACCGCGGCCCTGGACGTCATCGGCCCCGGGGGGACGCATCCGGTCAAGGCGGGCCCCTGCGCTCGCTGCCAGAACCTGACGGACTTCTCGGCGCTCCGCGTCAAGATGGACGCATGCCTCACCGGCTCCCGGCTCTCTAAGGATCGGGCGGCCGAGGCGATCTCTAGGGTCATGATCCCGGAGGCACTCGACTACCCCGCCTAGCGGGGAAATGGCCTGGAACCCATCACTCCTGGAGCGAGCGTGTCGGAAAGCGATCCCGCCGCCGAGCGGCAGACCATGGACGTGGACGTCGTTTGCGTGGGCTTTGGCCCGGCCATGGGTGGCTTCCTCACCACCCTCGCGCGCGGCTTGTCGAATGCCGACGGCACACCGGCAGTGGACAGCGAGGTCATGCCGGGGATGCCGCCGCAGGTGGTGTGCTACGAGCGCGCCGACGGGCTCGGCTTCGGCGTTTCGGGCGTAGCGACGAGGGCGCGGAGCATACGGGCCACCTTCCCCGCCCTCGACCCCAGCCAGATACCCATGGCGACCCACGTCCGGGAGGAAAAGGTCCTTTACCTCCTCGACCCTGTGGGCGCCAGCCGGCGCTCGGCGGCGCTCCGGGGCATCGATGCCGCCATCCGCGGGCTGGCCTTCATGCTCCCGCTGAAGGACCACGCCCTGGAGCTGCCCTACACCCCGGAGTTCCTCCACAAGAAGGGCGGACTCATCCTGTCGATCGGCCAGCTGAACCAGTGGGTGGCCGAGCAGCTCATGGCCCAGGGCCAGGTCCAGCTTTGGCCCGGTTCGCCCGTCTCTGGCCCGCTCTTCGCCGGCGACAGGGTGGTGGGCGTGCGGTTGCTCGATCAGGGCGTCTCTCGCGACGGAGCGCCCGAGCCGGGCTACACGCCGGGTCTGGACGTGAGGGCCAAGCTGACCGTGGTGGGAGACGGACCGGTCGGCTCGGTCGGGCGCGCGCTCAACGACAGGCTGGGAATGCCGGATGGGCACCACGTCCGCGATTGGGCGGTTGGCTGCAAGATGGTGGTGGACCTGCCGGAGACCTGCACCCTCCCCGAGGGAACCGTCCTCCACACGCTGGGCTACCCGGAGCCGGAGATCTTCGGATTCCTCTACGTCCACCCCGCCCGCAGCGCGTCGGTGGGCATCTTCGTCCCCTCCTGGTTCGACAGCCCGGTGCGCACGAGCTACCGCTACCTGCAGCACTTCGTCATGCATCCGGCACTCTGGAAGCACCTGGCGGGCGGGAGGATGAGGTCCTGGGGCGCGAAGTCGATCCAGGAGTCGGGTCGGCGCGCCGAGCCGCACCTCGTCGGCGATGGGTTCGCCCGCATCGGCGAGGGCGCTGGCTCGACCAACGTCCTCACCGCCTCGGGAGTGGACGAGGCCTGGGCCACCGGGACCCTGCTGGCCGAGGGCGTGCTCGAGCTCTACCGCCAGAGGCTCCCCTTCACCCGCGAGAACCTGGAGGCCGCCTACGTTGCGCGCCTGCGGCGGAGCTGGGTCGAGGAGGAGGCGCGAGTCGCCGAGAAGGCGCGCGACGGGTTCCAGAAGGGCGTGGTGACCGGCCTCCTCGGCATGGCGCTCTCGGGGCTGACCGGCGGCCGGATCAACCTCGGCAAGGAGCCGGTCGAACCACACGAGCGGATCGATTCGGTGGAGGGCTATTTCGCCGGACGCGTAGCCCCCGAGGACCTGGCGCGCATCCGGGCGGAGTGCGCCGCCAAGGGCGCCCCGCTCCATCCCGCTCTCATGAGTGCCGCCGGCTGGCCGGAGATCCCGTTCGACGGGCAGCTCCTCGTCAGCCACCAGGACGCGCTGCTCATCGGCGGCAAGGTGCAGGCCCCTCCCGGCTACGCCGACCACGTGACGTTCCTCGACCCCGAGGTGTGCAAACGCTGCGGGGCGCGCGTCTGCGTCGAGGTGTGCTCCGGACAGGCCATCACTCCCGGCGAGGCTGCTCCCGGCTTCGACCGGGAGAAGTGCGTCCACTGCGGTGCCTGCCTCTGGAACTGCTCGCAGGTGGAGGGGGGGAGGGCCAACCTCCAGTTCCGCGCCGGCGCGGGCGGCCTGCACTCCGCCGAAAACTAGCCCCGAACCAGAGGAGAGGAGCCCATGAGCCAGGGATTCCACATCGTCGTGTGCGGGGGCGTCGTTCCCGACCCCTTGCAGACCCTCGAGCCCGTTGCCGGCCCGGCCTTGAAGAACGAGCTCATGCTCCCGGCCTGCCTGGACCCCTGGTCCGCTCACGCGCTCTGGGAGGCGGCCAGCCTGTCGGCCAAGGCGCCCGGCTCGAAGGTGTGGCTCGTCACCCTGGGCCCCAAGGCCAAGGTGCAGCAGGTCATGATGGCCATCGCCCAGAAGGTGGCGTTCGAGCTGGTGGCACTCGACGGGCCCGCTGGCGGGTTCGTCGACGCCCACGAGACGGCGGCGGCGCTCACCGGCGCCATCGAAGGGATCGCCGGGCTCGATCGCTCGCGGCTCCTCCTCTTCGGAGGCTGGGAATCCGCGTCGCGCGGCACGGGGATCACGCTGCAGCTGATCGGCGAACGCCTCGGCATCTCCGACCAGTTCCAGGGAGTGGATCACCTGTCGGTACAACCGGACGGGAGCCTCGAGATCCTGGAGCGCGTGGAGGGGGGCAAGCATCAGGTCTCGGTCTGTGCCGGGCCGCCCGCGACCCTGGGTTGGGCGACCGGCAGCCTGCCGGAGCCGCGCAACAGCCCCCAGATGGGAATGCAGAACATGAAGGCGGTGATGCCCTCCCTGCAGAAGGCCAAGAGCTCCCCCGTGGGCCTGGGCGGGATCGAGTACCGATCGGTCAAGCTGCCGAAGGCGCAGCGCGAGACCCGGATCGTGAAGGACGTGCCGGTGGACGAGATCGCGAGCGAGATCGTCGAGTGGATCGGAAGGGATTAGGAGGCGCCATGGACACCGTTCTCTTCCTCTCACCGGTCGATCCCGACGGAAGCCTCGCCAAGCCGGCGCTGGAGGCGCTCGCCGCCGCCCGCGAACTGGCGGCGGCCCTCTCGGCCCCGCTGGCGGTGGGTGTCTTCGGCGCCGAGACCGCCCCGGCGGCGAAGGCCGTGGCCGGCGCGGGCGCGGTGAAGCACCTCGCCGTCCAGGGGCCCGACTTCGGGTCCGCGCGCTACGCCTCCGACGCGGCGGCGTGGGTCGCCCTCGTCCAGGCCGCCGGCGCCTCCATCGTGATCGCCCCGCACACCTCGCGAACCGCGCGGGTCGCGGCGGGGGCGACGCATCGGCTGGGCGGGAGGATCGACACGCACGCCACCTCCGTCGCCGCCTCGGAGGGGAAGCCGGTCGTGACGCGTTGGTTTTACCGGCAGCGCATGGAGGCGTTGCTCTCCCGGCCCCAGCGACCCTGGGTGTTGCTCCTCGATCCCGGGTGCGTGGCTCCCTGGCAGGCGCAGGGCGCGGAGCCGGCCCTCGAGGCGGTTCCGGTGGCGCTGGGGGAGAGGGAGAGGCGCACCGCCGTCCGCGGAACTCGAGCCCCCGTCGGCGAAGCCCAGACGATTCGGCCCGACGCGAAACTGCTGTTCGTCGCCGGCGCCGGCTGGACGAAGAAGCAACCGGACGGGGTGGTCCACTCGGCTGACGCCGAGAAGCTCATCCTCGGGTTCCTCGACGTCGCCAAGGCGTCGCTCGGGTCCTCCAAGTCGCTGGTCGACCAGTCGGGGGAGGGCGGGCAGGTGCTGCGCTTCATGAGCCACCTCAACCAGGTCGGGCAAACGGGATCGACCCCCCGGCACCCGAAAGGGCTGGCGACTTGCTGCCACGGCGAGGAACCCCACGTCGTCGGATGGCGGTTCGTCGGAGAGCGGCGGGCCGTCAACCTCGACCCCAACTGCGGCTGGGCGCGGGGCAAGGCGGATGTGCTCTACGTCGCCGACGCGTTCGCAGTCATCGCCAAGGTGAACGCTCTGCTCGCCGCCAAGAAGGGCTGAGCGGTATCGGTCCGGGCGCCGGCGCGGCTCGAGGCGCAGCCTCGACGTCCTCGGCTTTCCCGGCTCGCCCTGCGCCACCGCCCGCGTCCCCAGGTCGAAAGGGACTCCTCTCACCCAGAGGAACGGCCTGCCGTCGCGGCTCATCGGCGTTATGACTCGCCTGTCCAACAGGGGGCCACCCACCTGTCCAGGTTCCGCGACTTCGTCGCCGAATTGAGACGCCGCCGGGTGTTCCGGGCCCTGGTAGGCTGGGGCATCGCCGCCTTTGCCGTGCTCCAGGTCATCGAGCCGGTCCTGCACGCCTACCACCTCCCGGACTGGCCCCTCACCTTCGTCGTGACGGCCCTGGGCGCGGGGTTTCCCGTGGCCGCCATCCTCGCCTGGGTGTTCGACATCACCAGCAAGGGAATCACCAGGACCTCGCCCGCGGCGGGAGCCGAGGCGAGCGGGCGCCCCCTGTCGCGTCCAGCGCTGGCGGCGATGCTCGTCGCCCTCGGCTTGCTGGCGGCTGCACCCGGTCTCATCTACTTCTTCGTCTGGCCGGGCGCCGGAAGGGCTCGGGCGGAGAGGCCGGAAGGTGCCGCGGCCGATCAGGCGGCCCCTTCCATCGCGGTCCTCCCGCTCGTGAATCTGAGCTCAGACCGGGAACAGGAGTACTTCTCCGACGGCCTGACCGAGGAGCTCCTCAACTTGCTCGCCAAGGTGCCCGGCCTGCAGGTCGCCGCGCGCACCTCCGCCTTCGCTTTCAAGGGAAAGAACGAGGACGTGGCTCAGATCGGGCAGAAGCTGCACGTCGCCAACGTCCTCGAGGGGAGCGTGCGCAGGTCGGGGGACCAGATTCGAATCACCACCCAGCTCATCAACGCCAAGGACGGCTACCACCTGTGGTCGGAGACCTACGATCGCAAGATCGCTGACGTCTTCGCGGTGCAGGACGAGATCGCCTCCGCGGTGGTCCGCGCGCTCAAGCTCAAGCTCTTGCAGGAGCCCGGCTCGAAGGATGGCCGGACGGCGAGCGTGGAGGCGCACGACCTCTACCTCCGGGGACTGTTTCTCTGGAACCAGCGCACACCGGATTCGCTGCTGCGTGCCGCGGAGCTCTTCCGGGAGGCGATCGGGGCGGACCCGCGCTACGCCTTGGCCTATGTGGGCCTGGCGGACGCGATCGAGGTCCGCAAGGCGTACGTGTGGACGCGCAGCGGGGAGTCGACGTCACAGGCCAAGGCGGCGGCGCTCCGCGCCCTGGAGATCGATCCGGACCTCGGCGAGGCACACGCGTCGCTCGGGGGGATTCTCGAAGGCGAGCTGGATTGGGCTGGAGCCGTCGATCACTTCCGCCGGGCGGTGGCGCTGAAGCCGGACTACCCGAGCGGCCATCAGTGGTACGCGGAGGTGCTCGTCTTCCAGGGTCGGCGGGAGGAAGCTCGCCAGGAGATCGATCGCGCCCTTCAGCTCGACCCGACGTCCCGCATCATCAACACGGTGAAGGGGCGGGTGGCGATGCTGTCCCGTGACTACCGGGGCGCGGAGCAGGCCTACCGGGGGGCGCTGGAGCTCGCCCCGGACTTCGAGCTCGCGCACGCGGGGCTCGCCTACCTCTACGCCCTGGAGGGGAGGGAGGTGGAGGCCTCGGCGGCCATCGAGCGGGTGTCGCCGGGGAGAGAGAACCGGGCGGTCCGCGCGGTGGTGTACGCTACGGCCGGTCGCCGCACCGAGGCCGTAGAACTGGCGCGCGAGCTGGAGGCCCAGTCCAAGCGCGAGTACGTGCCCGCCGGTGTGATGGCGGGCGTATGGGCTTCGCTCGGAGACAAGGAAAAAGCGCTCGCCGCCCTGCGGGAGGCCTGCCAGGAGCGAGAGGGCCACTGGCTGGATCCCTTGAAGGTGCACCCCCTCTATGACCCCCTACGGCCCGATCCGCGCTTCGCCCAGATCCTCGACTGCCTCCACCTACGTTGAAGCTGCTTCCTTCCTCCGAGGTTCGCTCATGAGCAGCCTGCTCGCAGGTAGCGCCCTCCTCGCCGTCGCTCTCCTCGCCCACGCGGCGCCGGTCAGCGAGGCGGCCGCGGATGGCAAGTTCCACCGGATGAAGAAGGTGTCCGTGGTCGACCGCTACGGTTTCGAGAAACCCCTTCCGGCGCTGTCGATGCTCATCCCGAGCGACTGGAGGTTCGAGAGCAACCTCGCTTACGTGAAGGGGATGCCCTGCGGCGAACTGGTCCAGCTCAGCTTCCGGGCCGAGAGCCCCGACGGAAAGCTGGCCGTCGAGCTCTTCCCCGCCCGTGTCTGGCAGTGGGTCGACGACCCCGGATCTCGGCAGATGATGCAATCCGCCAACCAGCAGGGCCAGAAGTTCGGGCAGGCCGGATGCGAGCTGATGCAGCCCATGCGGGCCGTGGACTTCCTCGGCAAGGCGCTCGCGCCTAAGATCCGCCCGGGCGCGCGGGTGCTGGGCGTCGAACCGATTCCCGACGTCAACGAGGCGTTGCAGCGGCAGGTCCGACAGGCCCAGGCTCAGGCCCAGCAGCTGGGGCTGAAGGTGCGCATTTCCGCCGAGTCCGCCCGCGCCAAGGTGGCGTACAAGCGGAACGGGGCCCCGGTGGAGGAATGGCTGGGCGGTGTCCTCACGGTGCACGCGCGCCCCATGCCCGTCTTCGTGGGCGGCCGGATGGGCGAGACCATGAGCTACGTGGAGGAGGCGCGGCTCCTCCTCGCCACGCGCGCCCCGGCGGGTCGGCTGGAGGAGAACGAGAAGCTCTTTCAGCTCATCCTCTCCACCATGCGTCTCGAGCCCGACTGGCAGGGGCGCGTGGCGCAGGTGCAGGCGAACATCGCGGCCGTCAACCAGAAGGGCGAGGCCGACCGGCAGAGGATCCGCCAGCAGACGGCCGAGGACATTCGGCGCATGCAGAACGAGAGCTTCCAGCGCCGCCAGCGCGCCGAGGAGGTGCAGCAGCAGCAGTTCAGTCAGGTCCTGCGCGGTGTCGAGACGTACCGCGATCCCGCCTCGGGCGAGCGGGTGGAACTCTCGAACCAGTACGGGCACGCGTGGAGCAACGGTGCTGGCGAGTACATCCTCTCCGAATCCCCCAACTTCAATCCCAACGCGCACTTGAAGGGGAACTGGACGGAGATGCAGCACGTTCCGCCCCAATGAACCGCGCTGGCGGTCCGGGGGCGGTCACAAAGGCCGTGCGCCCTCCGCTGTGCCGCTGCCTCCCGCGCAACCGTCGCCCAACCCGGAGGGCTCGCGAAGTGCGCTCGCTCGGCGCCTCTGCGCGGGGGGCGAGCGTCGATTAGTCCACTCTTGTCCAAGGTGTGCGGAGGCGGCGTCCGCGCACGCCCCGACGTCCCGGCGCGACGCCGCGGAAGCCGGGGCGGAGCCAGGGCGCGTCGACGGTGGGAATCGGGGCGCAGGCTCGGAGGAAGCGATGGCAAACGTTCTCGTGACCGGGGGATCTGGGTTCATCGGCAGCCACTCGATCCTGCAGCTCCTCGGCGCCGGGCACCGGGTGCGCACAACGGTCCGCAGCTTGGGCCGCGAGCGGGAGGTGCGCGCCATGCTCCGGGAGGGCGGCGCCGATCCGGGGGATCGCCTGTCGTTCGTGGCCGCCGATCTCGAGAGGGACGCCGGCTGGCCCGAGGCCGTCGCCGGTTGCGATTACGTGCTGCACGTGGCGAGCCCTTTCCCCCCGACCATCCCGAAGAACGAGGACGACCTGGTCGTGCCGGCGCGCGAAGGAGCACTCCGCGTCCTGCGTGCTTCGCGGGAGGCCGGGGTCAAGCGGGTCGTCTTGACCTCCTCATTTGCGGCCATCGGCTACGGACACGCGCCGCAACAAGCGCCCTTCGACGAGACGAGCTGGACCGATCCTGAGGGTGACGACGTGCGCCCCTACGTGAAGTCGAAGACGCTGGCGGAGCGGGCGGCCTGGGACTTTGTCGCCCGGGAAGGCGGCGGGCTCGAGCTCTCCGTCGTCAATCCGGTTGGGGTTTTCGGACCCATCCTGGGGCCCGACTACTCCACCTCCATCCTCATCGTTCAGCGCCTCATGGATGGCGCCGTTCCCGGGTGCCCGCGCCTCTACTTCGGAGTCGTCGACGTGCGCGACGTGGCCGACCTGCACCTGCGCGCCATGAGCCATCCCGCCGCGCGGGGCCAGCGCTTCCTCGCCGTCGCCGGAAACTTCATGTCGATGCTCGAGATCGCCAAGGTGCTGCGGAAGCGGATGGGAGCGTCGGCCCGGAGGGTTCCAACTCGCCAACTACCCAACTGGCTCGTGCGCATCGCCGCACTCCGCGATCCGGCGGTGCAGCAGATCGTGCCCGAGCTCGGGAAGGTGAAGAACGCCAGCAACGAGAAGGCGAGGCGCTTGCTCGCCTGGGAGCCCCGCTCGAACGAGGAGGCCATCGTCGCCACCGCCGAGAGCCTGGTGAGGCTCGGTTGCCTGAGGGACAGTCCCAAGAGGGCCGCTTAGGTCGTGCCGCCCTTGCGGGAGGCAGCTCCCGCCTCCCGGGTCTCGCGGCCGGCGAGGGTCAGTTGGCCCAGTCCTCGGACGATCCGCCGAGGTACTTCCGGGCATCGAGCCGCAGGCGCAAGTAGATGAACCAGCTCGGTCCCAGGCCTCCGTAGGGGGTGTTCCCCGTCTGCAAGGTGGCCTTCTGCGGGAACTCCACCGTGAACCCGAGCTGGATCTCGGCGGCGAGAGACAGCACGGTGGCGAAGGCGCGGGGCGGAACCCACTCGGCGACCGGGAAGTCGAATTCTAGGGACTGGTAGTTCACGACCTCAATAACTCCCGGGGCCGGGGTAGCGAGGAACTGGTCGGCCCCGCCGTAGCCAAAGAGCGTGAGCCCCACCTCCCGGCCGGCCATGAACTGAAGGGTGCCTACGCCCGTCGAGAACGGACGCTCGATGGTGAGGAGCCCCCCGGCGGTGGCCGCGAAGACCACGTTCTGGAGCGATTTGGGCGAGGCGAGGAGCAGCGTGGGCGTGAGCAGCACCAGGTCGAAGGGCAGCACGTAGTAGGGCATGCGGAGGATGAGCTTGAGGCCGGATCGGCTCGGCACCCGGGGAAGGGCCTTGTTGGTTCGCTCCCCGCCGGGGCATCCGGGACACGAGAGATCGAGCTGGGCTGGGTCGACGACGTAGGAAGCCTGCGCCCACATCTGGCCGTCCATGTTGGTGGTGAGGACGCCTTGCAGGCCGTAGCCTACCCGGGCGCCGACATCGAGCTCGCTCCGCCAGCGCAGCCCGCCGGTGGTCTCGTAGCCGGCAAAGGCGAGCCCGCCGGTCACGCCGGAGACGACCCCTAGGAACGGCCCGATGTCGGCGCGGGCTCGAGGCGGGTGGATGGATCCCGGCCCACCCGAGGGGACCGGCGTCTGCGCGAGGGTGGAGAGGGAGGCGGCCCGGGCCTCCGGCTCGATCGGCATGGGCGCGAGGTGGGTGGCCTTGCAGAAGTCGAGCGTCTCCACTCTCTGCTCCTCGGCGTCCAGAGGGCGGGCCGAGACCGCCCGCTGACCCCGGGCGGTCTCGACGAGCTGCACGAGGCTTGTTCGAACCGAAGCGGCCGCGACCTCCTCGTCGCGTTCGGTCATATGGGCGTCGCCGTGACTCGCGAACAGCTCGCCACTCCAGGTCATGGTGGTGAGTCCGATGACGCTGTAGAGGTCGTGGGTGCCCTTCTGCCAGGCGGAGGTGCCCCACGTCGCCGCGTAGTGTCCCGCCGAGAACGAGTCCTCGAGAAAGTGAAGGGCCACGCCCTCGGCGAGGAGGGCGCGCCGGGCCAGGTCCGGCCGCTCCGTTGGGGCCGCGGCATGGTACCGAGCCGCGAAGCGCATGGCGAGGGTATGGTACACCACGTAAATTCCCGTCGCGTTGATCTCAGTATCCGGGGAAAGCGTGCGGGCCACGTAGGCCTGAAGCGTTTCCTTTCTCTCGACCGACTCGCGCGGGATGACGAAGTGAGCGTTGTTGCCGGCTGCGCGAGTCAAGTAGGCGGGGTCCACGTACTGCATTGCCAGGTGAGAGAAGTTCCACCGGTCGGTTCGCTCCGCCTCCGTGCTGGTGTCGGCGAGTTGCCTCTTGACGTAAGAGGCGACCCACACCACCTTGCGACCCCATTCCTGCTCGGTCGCCACGGAGCGGAGATCGGCGGTGGAACACGAGTGGTCACCAGCCAGGGCTGGATAGGACGGGAAGTCGATGCAGATCTGATCCCAGTCCCCGAATTTAGAGGTGGGCTCGGCGCCAGCATCGACGAGCGCGGCGCAGACCTGCGGACCCGCTTCGCTCTTCAGGTCGGCCCACATGGCCGCCAAGGCAGCCCGATCGCCCGGCGAAAGTCCCCGGATGGCCGCGACCGCGATGTCACGGTGCTCCGGCCAGATCCACGCAGCCACGGGCGACGCAGTGAAGAGGCCGACGGCGACCAAGGTGGCGCGCCACGCTCGATGACTCACGGTGTCCTCCGAGTGGCGACCATACAGGGCACCGCCGAGACGACCGCCCGTGGACGTCTCGGCGCAAGGCCCTGCGATGATACCCGCTTCCAGGATCGTTCGCGAAGGTGCGGGCGCCAGGGATTGGCCATCGCCACGGCCAGCCGAGCGAACCGCTCAGCCCCTCGAAGTGCCCCGGTCGACCGAAGGCGGCGCTTCGCGATGGGTCGATGAAGAGCGCTCGCTTCGGGGAGAGCGCTCGTCCAGAGGTTGCGAACGCGCTCTTTTCTCGACCTCGGAGCGCACGCAAGGCCGCGCTGCCACTCCCGCGGAGGGGCGGCCCGCCGAGGCACGGCCGTGCCGGCTGTGGGAGCTTTCGGTCGACCACCTTGCCCGACCGCTTCAGAGCGGTCAGGCACAACAGGGACCGAGCGGGAAGCGGGGGCTGGCACCCAAGAGGGGCTCTTCGACGGGACGTCTCCCCTTCGAGCGTCGATCGTATCCTCGCGCCCGAGCAGCGGAACGGGATGTACGCGGAGAGTGCTCGTCGCGGAGTGGAGTTGGGGAACATCAGGCTGCGTGCGGTGGGAACCGGCTCGCGCAGCTGCCACCGAGGGGAGAAGGAGGGTGTGGGGATGAGAGACCTGCTACGCAAAGGAGTGTTCGTCGCCCTTGCCGCTTTCGCGTCGGCCCCGGCGTTCGCCCAGCAGATCACCGGAGTGCCGGGGTCGCCGAGCGCGACGACGACCATCCAGGGCGACCAACTCCCGCCTCCGCCGCCGAAGTTCGGCGGGGTGATCAGGGAGACCGCGCCACAGTCGAAGCCGTACTGGGCGCCGCGCGTCGCGCCGAGGAAGGGCGCGCCGAACGTGCTCCTCATCATGACCGACGACGCGGGCTATGGCGTGCCGAGCACGTTCGGCGGTGTCATCCCCACGCCGGCACTCGACCGCATCGCCGCCCACGGGCTCCGCTACACGAACTTCCACTCGACCGCTCTCTGCTCACCGACGCGGGCAGCGATCATCACCGGGCGCAATCACCACTCGGTCGGGTTCGGCGTCATCTCCGAGCAGGCCACCGGCTTTCCCGGGTACGACAGCATCATCACCCGAGACAAGGCGACCATCGGCCGCATCCTGAAGGACAACGGCTACCGCACCTCATGGTTCGGGAAGAACCACAACACCCCCGCCTTCCAGGCGAGCCAGGATGGCCCTTTCGACCAGTGGCCCATCGGAATGGGCTTCGAGTACTTCTACGGGTTCATCGGCGGCGACGCGAACCAGTGGCAGCCGAACCTTTTCCGGAACACGACCCAGGTCTATCCGTTCCAGGGCAAGCCCGGATGGAACCTCATCACCGGCATGGCGGATGACGCCATCGCCTACATGAACCGCATCAACGCCCTCGACCCGGACCAGCCGTTCTTCGTGTACTACGTCCCGGGCGGCACGCACGCGCCGCACCAACCCACCGCGGAATGGGTGAAGAAGATCAGCGACATGCACCTCTTCGATCAAGGGTGGAACAAGCTCCGCGACCAGATCTTCGCCAACCAAAGGAAGCTCGGCGTGATCCCGCAGGGCGCGAAGATGACGCCCTGGCCGCGGGGGCTCCTCAAGGAGTGGGAGCAGCTCACCGCCGACGAGAAGAAGATGTTCATCCGCCAGGCGGACGTCTTCGCGGCCTACGTGGCCTACACCGACAACGAGATCGGCCGCGTGATCCAGGCGGTCGAGGACATGGGCAAGCTCGACAACACCCTCATCATCTACATCGAAGGAGACAACGGGACGAGCTCGGAGGGCACGCTCGTCGGCACCCCGAACGAGGTGGCCATGTTCAACGGCGTGATCGTTCCCGTCGAGGACCAGCTGAAATACTTCTATGAGGCCTGGGGAACCGACAAGACCTACGCCCACATGGCGGTGCCATGGGCCTGGGCCTTCGACACCCCGTTCTCGTGGACGAAACAGATCTCTTCGCACTTCGGCGGCATCAGGCAAGGGATGGCGATCTCGTGGCCGAAGGCGATCAAAGACCAGGGCGGCATCCGCGACCAGTTCCACCATGTCATTGACATCGTGCCGACGATCCTCGAGGCGACAGGGGTGAAGCAGCCCAAGGTCGTGGACGGTATCCGGCAGAGCCCGATCGAGGGCGTGAGCATGATGTACACCTTCGACGCCAAGAACGCGAAGGCGCCCTCGACGCACAAGACCCAGTACTTCGAGATGATGGGCGACCGCGCCCTCTACCACGACGGTTGGATGGCGAGCACCAAGGTGGTCCGCGCACCCTGGGACGTGACGGCGGCCGCCCACGACCCGATGACCGTTCCTTGGGAGCTCTATGACCTTCGCAACGACTGGACGCAGTGCGACGACGTGGCCGCGAAGAACCCGGCGAAGCTGAAGGAGCTGCAGGCCCTCTTCGTGGAGGAGGCGAAGAAGCACCAGGTGTTCCCGCTCGACACGACCGTGGTGACCCGGGTGATCACACCTCGTCCAAGCCTCACCGCGGGGCGCACCGTCTTCACCTGGACGCAACCCATGACCGGCGTGCCCTACGGCGATGCGCCCGTGCTTCTCGACAGCTCGTACAACTTCAAGGTGGACGTCGACATCCCGCAGGGCGGCGCCGAGGGGATGCTCATCACCACCGGCGGGCGGTTCGGCGGCTACGGTTTCTACGTCTGGAAAAACAAGCCGGTGTTCCTCTGGAACCTGGTGGACCTGAAGCGGGTGCGGTGGGAGGGCCCGGAGCTCACCCCCGGCAAACACGTGCTCGAGTTCGACTTCAAGTATGAAGGCCTAGGAATGGGCACGCTCATGTTCAACAACTTCTCGGGCGTGGGCCGCGGCGGCACGGGGGTCCTCAAGGTGGACGGCCAGGAGGTGGCGAGGCAGACGATGGAGCGGACCATCCCGTTCATCCTGCAGTGGGACGAAAGCATGGACATCGGCTCCGACACTCTCACCGGGGTGAATGACGCCGACTACCTGCCGCCCTTCGTCTTCACCGGCAAGCTGAACAAGGTCACGCTCACCATCGACCGGCCACAGCTCTCGCCGGAGGACGTGAAGAAGCTCCAAGCGGCGCAACGAAACAACCGGGTGAGCGAATAGAGTCTCCCGGCGCGCACCCGCGGTGGACTCGCCGTCGGGTGCGCGCGTTCCGGTCGGCCGTGGTGGTTGCCAGATCGACGGCCCCTCGAGCGCTGCCAAACGGGCTCCTCCCTGGCGTACGGAGGGTGATGGTCCCGGCGAAGAAGCCATGCAGGTGCAGAACCTCGACTGCGTGCACAACTGACGGCTTCCGCCCCCCAGGCACCGCAAGCGGTTTCGGCCCCGTCGACCTCCTCGGACGGACCGTCTGCGACATTCCTGGTCAAGCGGATGGCCCCGAGAGTGGCGCTCCCCGCGCCGCCCTCGGGTGAGGCCTTCGCGCTTCGCGCGCCCGGACGAGAAGGGCGATGCGTCGGGCGTCGATGCCCATCTCGCGGAGGTTTCCGGTGGGCGGGTTCGAGAAGCCGATGAAGTGGAGTCCGGGCGCCTCCGCCACTTCCGAGGCTCCGTGGCAGCGCGGGAGTCCGTCGCCGTCGAGGACCCCCAGGTGGCCGAGGAGCGGCTCGAGCGACGGGACGAACCCGGTCGCCGCCACGACCACGTCCGGCTCTATGCTCGCGCCCCCTCGCAGCCGCACCGAGGGCCCGTCGAACCCTTCTACGGCCGGCACCACCCCGATGTGCCCCGCCCGGAGCGCGGCCACTAACCCGACGTCGATGATGGGGATCTGCCGGTCGCGCACCATCTGCGTGTAGATCCCGCGCTCCGGAGCTGGAAGCCCGAGCTTGCGGGGATCCCCGATGGTGATCCGCGCCGTGGCACGGGCGAGGGCGTCCGCGACGGCGAGCGGGAGCTTGCTCAGGGCGAGGGAGACCAACTGGGCGGGAACGATCCCGGCGATCGTTCGCAGCACCACGTTGGGTGGGCGGCGGATGGCGAGGCGCACTCGAGAGGCGCCCTGCTCCATCAGGTCCACGGCGATCTCCGCCCCACTGTTGCCCGCTCCGACGACGAGGACGTCCCGCCCCCGATGCTCCGTGCCGCTCCGATACTCGCTGGAATGCAGGAAGCGGCCGGTGAACCCTCCCCTGCCAGGCCATTCGGGGAGCAAGGGCACCCGGTTCTGTCCCGTCGCGACCACGACGCTCGACGAGGCGAACGATCCCTTCGACGTCGCGACGCACCATCCGGCACCTTGCCGTTCGAGCCGCTGCACATCCGTGTCGAGGCGAACGTCGAGTCGATGGTGGTGGGCGTACTTCTCGAGGTAACGGATGAAGTCGTCTCGCGATACCCAAGTCCCCGCCCTTCGGGGAATGGCGAGCCCGGGGAGCCCCGAGAGCCAGCGAGCCGTGTGAAGGTGGAGGCGCTCGTAGTGTTTACGCCAGCTTGCGCCCACCGAAAGGGCCCGCTCGAGCACGATGGCCGGGATCCCCACCCCCTTCAGGGCGGCCGCCGCCGCGAGCCCGCCCGGACCGGCCCCGATGATGGTCACCTTGGTGCGCGTTTCGCCGGTCACCTGCGCCCCCGATCCCCCGAGAGGGGCGGGCACGTGGTCGGGATTCGCGCCTCCGGGCCGGGTCCGGCGGAGCAGGCGGGAGCGCGCGGGTGTCGGTGACCGGGTTCGCCCATGGGGTAGGCTCTAGGCGCGCCCATCCCACCTCGCCAATCAACGAGCATGACCGTCCCCCACAAGGTCGGCGGGCTCTCAGACATGATGGGAGGGGATCGCCGAGAATCGGCCGTACGGTGGTAGACAGGTCTTGACGCCCCCGGCTTCGAGCAGTGGCGGGAAGGGCGGCGTGCCGGGCGGCGCGGGAAGAACAGCCGGTCGGGCTCGCGCCCGGCAGGCAGGCGGGAGTACCGTGAACCTACTCGTCATCGGGGCATCGCAGGGAACGGGCGCCCTCTGTGTTCGCCGAGCCATCGCACAGGGCCACCGGGTCACCGCCTTCGCGCGTCGTCCAGAGAAGCTGGAGTTCGAGGACCCCCTTCTCCGGAAGGTAGTCGGCGACTTTCATCAGGAGGCGTCCGTCCGAGGGGTGGTTCCCGGCCACGACGCCGTCATCATCACCGCTTCGGCCACGCGCCTAGGCGCCTTCCGGGAGAACCCCCGCTACTACTCCCAGGGCACCGCATTTGTCGTCGACGAGATGCGGGCTTCCGGGCCGCGGCGCCTCGTCGTGCTCAGTGCGCTCGGGGTGGGAGACAGCCGCGTCGTCCTGAACCCCGTCGCGCGGCTGCTCTTGGCGGGGTGGCTACTCCGGGTGCCGTTTGCCGATCACGAGGTCCAGGAGCGGCTCGTCCGCGAAAGTGGTCTCGATTGGGTGATCGCCCGTCCGAGCCGCCTGACCCACGGGCCGGCGCGCGGCAGGTACGTGAAGGAGACGAGCGTCAAGTCGATCCCGAGCGCCATCTCGAGGGAGGACTTGGCCGAGTTCCTGGTGGAGGCGTGCGCGAAGTCCACCTGGGTGGGCCAGACGGTGCTGCTCGGGGGCTGAAGCGCGTTCCCCCCAGGGTCGAGCGCTCGGCGTCTTCCGCTCCGGCGGGGTTCCTTTGCGGGAGTGCCCGTTCCTGCCTTAGGGGCAGGAGAGCGGCTGCGGCGGCTCGCCTCGAGCCCAAGGGCGAGGCCTCTGTAGCTTCGGTGGCATGCCGGGTAGAATCAACGGCCGTCCTTCCTGCCGGAGATCTCCGCCATGCCGCAATACCGCTCCCGTACCTCGACCCATGGACGCAACATGGCCGGCGCCCGTGCCCTGTGGCGTGCCACCGGAATGAGAGACGGCGACTTCGGCAAGCCGATCATCGCGGTCGTGAACTCCTTCACCCAATTCGTGCCGGGGCACGTGCACCTCAAGGATCTCGGGCAGCTGGTCGCCCGCGAGGTGGAGGCGGCCGGCGGAGTCGCCAAGGAGTTCAACACCATCGCCATCGACGACGGCATCGCCATGGGCCACGGCGGGATGCTCTATTCCTTGCCCTCGCGGGAGCTGATCGCGGACTCGGTGGAATACATGGTGAATGCGCACTGCGCCGACGCCATGGTCTGCATCTCCAACTGCGACAAGATCACGCCGGGAATGCTCATGGCCGCGCTGCGCCTCAACATCCCGGCCGTGTTCGTCTCCGGCGGGCCGATGGAGGCGGGCAAGGTCAACTGGGAGAACAAGGTCGTGGCGGTGGACCTCATCGACGCGATGGTCAAGGCGGGCGACAGCACGGTCTCTGACGCGGAGGTGGAGCAGTTCGAGCGCTCCGCCTGCCCCACCTGCGGCTCTTGTTCGGGGATGTTCACCGCCAACTCGATGAACTGCCTGACGGAGGCGCTCGGCCTGTCCCTGCCGGGCAACGGCTCGCTCCTGGCGACGCACGCCGCCCGCAAGGGACTCTTCCTCGAGGCCGGCCGCCTTATCGTCGATCTGTGCCGGCGCTACTACGAGCAGGGAGAGGACGGCGTCCTGCCGCGAGCCATCGCCACCTTCGCGGCCTTCGAGAACGCCATGAGCCTCGACGTGGCCATGGGCGGCTCCACCAACACGGTGCTCCATCTGCTCGCCGCCGCGCGGGAGGCGCAGGTGGCCTTCACCATGAAGGAGATCGACCGCATTTCCCGAAGCGTCCCCTGCCTGTGCAAGGTGGCTCCTTCGAGCCAGGTGTACCACCTCGAGGACGTCCACCGGGCCGGAGGCATCATGGCCATCCTAGGCGAGCTCGATCGAGCGGGCCTCATCCGTCGCGACGTGGCCACCGTTCATGCGAAGACGCTCGGGCAGGCGCTCGATCGCAACGACGTGATGCGCTCTCGGGACTCGAAACTCGCCGACTTCTACCGCGCCGCTCCCGGCGGGGTACCGACGACGGAGGCCTTCTCCCAGGACCGACGTTATCCCGAGCTCGATCTGGATCGCAGCCAGGGCTGCATCCGCGACAAGGCGCACGCGTACAGCCGGGAGGGCGGGCTCGCGGTGCTCCACGGCAATCTGGCAGAGCGCGGGTGCATCGTGAAGACCGCGGGCGTGGACGAGAGCATCTGGAAGTTCACCGGCCGCGCGCGGGTCTGCGAATCGCAGGAGGAGGCCGTGGCGAAGATCCTGGGCGATCGGATCGTCCCCGGCGACGTGGTGGTCATCCGCTACGAGGGGCCGAAGGGCGGGCCGGGGATGCAGGAGATGCTCTATCCCACCTCGTACCTGAAATCGAAGGGGCTGGGAAAGGCATGCGCGCTGCTCACCGACGGAAGGTTCTCCGGAGGAACGGCCGGCCTATCCATCGGCCACTGCTCGCCGGAAGCTGCCGCCGGCGGAGGCATCGGCCTGGTCGAGGAGAACGACGCGATCGAGATCGACATCCCGAACCGTCGCATCCACCTCGCCGTGCCTCCGGAGCAACTCGCGCGCAGGCGCGCCGCGATGGAGGCCAAGGGATCCTCGGCCTGGAAGCCGGCGAAGCGCGAGCGCTCCGTCTCCCCGGCGCTGCGCGCCTATGCGGCGCTCACCACTTCGGCCGACACCGGGGCGGTCCGCGAGATCGGGCAGCTCGACCGGACCGAGCGGTCCGGCGGCGGGCAGCGTTAGCGCCCCTCCTGGGCGGCTGGGGGCGGGGCGTCCTCTCCGCCCTCGTCCTTCCTCCAAACCAAGCCGTGCAGGAGGTCCGCGCGATCGACGATGCCGCTCAGCCGGCCGTCCGAGTCGACGACGGCCAGCACCTTGTGGCTCTCGCGAAGCATGGTGGCGATCGCCGCGCTCAGGAGCGTGCTCTCGGCAGCGCTGGGGACCTCCTCTGTCATAAGGTCCGCCGCGGTGCTCCCGGTCGCGTGGTGCTCGGATGCCGGTTTTTCCTTCGGCGAGTGCGCAAAAGGCAGGCGGTGCATCAGGGAGCGAAGCGCGCCGGGCCGCAGCGACGGCGTCAGGCGGTCGAGCAGATCGGCGTCGGTGACGATGCCCACGACGCGGCGCTCGCGGTCGACGACCAGCGCCCGGTGAAGCCGAGTGGCGATGATGGCCTGAAGGACCTCCGGCAGGGGGGTGTCCGGGTGGACGACCGGCACGTCGCGCCGCATGACCCTGGACAGGGGCGTGTCGCCGGCCAATCCCGGCTCCCAGGGCTTCTCCTCTCCGGGCTCGAATCCCCGGGCGGCCGTCCGGAGGAGGTCGACGCGGCTCACCATTCCAACGCAGGCTCCCCGCTCGTCGACGACCGGCAGTCGCTTCAGACGACCGTGGGCCATGACCTCGGCCACGCGAGGAAGCCGGGTGGCGGCGGTGACGGTGACCGGGCGAGGGGTCATGACGTCGGCCGCCACCTTGCCCGTGCTGGCGAGCCGCTCCAGCAACTCGTGGATCTCCGGCTTGTCGAGGCTGGCGAGGAGGTCGAGTCGGACCCCGAGGCCGCCCCGCTGGACCAGGTCCCCGCTCGAGATGATCCCGACCGGAACGCCGCGGTCGAGCACCGGGACGGTCCGGTACACCTTGCCGAGCATCAACTCCACGACGCGGCGGACGGGGGTGTCGCGCGTGACGGAGGTCACCTCCCTCTGCATCACGTCGGCGGCGGTGAGGATCTTCGGCAGGTCGCGAACCGGGCAAGGCTCGTAGAGTACGATCTCGGTCTCGTCGACCGTGATGAAGCCGTGCGGGACCATCTCCTTCAAACGGGGCAGCAGCCGCTCGACGCGCTCCGGCCGATCGACCCACTCCACGAGGATGGGGAGTTTGCGCGTCGCGTCGGGAAGGTGCGACACGTGGATCTCGCCGGTGGCGCCGAAGCCCTCGACGCCCCGGAAGACGGAAGCTCCTTGCGCTCCTTCGTCCCGCAGCAACCCGAGGATCACCTGGGGCGCCCACTTGCGTCCAACCCGGTCCTCCTCATTGAGGTAGATGCGAACGCGCTTGGCCTTCCCGACGAGATCCATCCGCACCTCCGCAATGTCCGACAGCGGACCGCCGGGGAGGGCCCCGGACTTCTACCCACCGGCAAGTATACGCCGCCAGCGCTTCCTCGCCGCGGGGCGCGTCGCCGCGGACGGCGAGGAGCCGCACGGCGGGGGCTGTCCAAAGACGCCCGGCGTGCCATGATCGGGCCGGCATGGGGAAGCGCGGAAAGCCATCGCCGAAGGGCCCGGCGGCTCCGTTCAACGCCGCGCTGGCGGGCCTCGCCGCCAGGCTCGAAGGCGGCCCACGGGCGGCACCGCTCGCTCCGGGCGAGGCCGAACGGCCGCCTTCCCTCCGGGCCGTGGTCCGAATGGAGCGCGCCGGTCGCGGCGGGAGGACCGTGACCGTCGTGGAGAAGCTCGATCTGTCCGCGCCGGAGCTGGACTCCTGGCTCGCGGACTTCAAAGGCGAGATCGGCTGCGGCGGCGCAGTCGAGGGGGGAGCCCTGGTCTTGCAGGGAGACGCGCGCGATCGGGTGGCCCAGCTGCTGCGCGCTCGTGGGGTGAAGAAGGTGACAGTGGCGTGAGGAGAAACTCGAGCACGCCTCCGACCCGGCCGGCCGGAGCGCCCGCCGCGGCCGGTCGCGGCTTCTGCTACCCTCGTTGCCCATGGACATGGACGGTTACCGGCGTCTGCTCGACCACAACCGACTTTGGGTGGAGGATCGGCTCTCGGAGCGCCCGGACTACTTCAGCCGCCTCGAGGACCGCCAGGATCCGGAGTACGTCTGGATCGGCTGCTCGGATAGCCGAGTCCCCGCCGAGACCGTGACCGGCTGCCAGCTGGGTGAGCTATTCGTTCACCGAAACGTGGGGAACCAGGTCGTCCATACCGACCTGAACATGCTGACCGTCGTCTTCTATGCCATCGAGCGACTGCGAGTGAGACACATCATTGTGTGTGGCCACTACGGCTGCGGGGGTGTCCAGGCGGCCATGTCGCGTCACGACTTCGGTCTCATCAACCGCTGGCTCCAGAACATCAAGGACTGCGCGGAACGTCACCAGGCGGAGCTCGACGCTCTGCCCAACGAGGAAGCGCGGCTGCGGAGGCTGGTCGAGCTGAACGTGGTGGAGCAGGTGGATCACCTGGCCAAGACCTCCGTCGTCCAGCGGGCCTGGAAGGCGGAGGGCCGGCCCTGGCTTCATGGATGGGTGTATGACGTGCGCTCGGGCCGACTCAAGGACCTCGTGCGCCGCACGCCTGTCGACCTGCCGCACCCGGTCCACCGGTTTGACGCCGACGAGCCTTGAGTGCGGGAGTCCGGACAGAGGCCGCGCGGTCGGCTCTCGAAGCCGCTCGGGTTTCCCCACCTTCTCCTTACCCCACTGGGTAGTGCCCTTGCGGGGTAATGACCGCCACGGGCCGTGAGGACGTCACGGACGGAGTAGGATACCGGCCTGTCCCGAATTCCCTTTCAGGAGGAATGCATGCGAGTCCCCGCTCTCCGCTTCGCCGTCGTGACTGCCACCGTGCTGCTCGCCAGCGCGGCGCGAGCACAGCAACCGGCACCACAGCCCGCGCCGCCGAACCCGCTCGACACCGTTCCGGACAAGATGCCCTTCGACATCCCCTACGGCGAGCCCATCAGCCTCTCTCGCGCCCAGGCGGTCATCGCCGCGGCGCAAGGGGAAGCCGCGAAGCACGGTTGGAAGCTCAACATCGCCGTCGTCGACTCGGGAGGCAATCTGGTGGCGTTTGCGCGGATGGACGGAGCGCAGCTCGCCTCGATCGCGATCTCCGAGCACAAGGCACGCGCCGCGGCGTCCTTCCGCCGCGAGACCAGGGTCTTCGAGAACGGCATCCAGAGCGGCATGCACTACGTGGTCACGCTCGACGGCGTCATCGGCTCCCGCGGGGGCATCCCGATCGTCGACGGCGGAAAGCTCATTGGGGCGATTGGCTGCTCGGGCGGAACGGGCTCGCAGGACGAGGTCGCGGCCAAGGCCGGAGTGGCGGTGGTCGGCGCCCCGGCGAGCAAGTAGCGGCTCGAGCGGCGATTGCCGAGGGTAGGGTGCGGAGGCGGGATCCCCCTCCGCCCTGGACTCTCGCTCGGCTGGCCGGTGGCCGGAAGGGGGTCCGAGCCCCCGGGAGCAGGACCGGGGGGCGAGCCAGCTTTCTTCGGTCTGGACCCAGCGGCAGAATGCCTCGAGGCGGTAGGGGAAGCTCCGATGGCCAAGGTGAGCCGGCGTTCGTTCCTGGGAGCGGCAGCGTCCGTCGCCGCCTCAGGCGCCCTGCCGCGTCGGGCGCCGGCGGCCGAGCCGTCTACCGCGCGCAGGGCGGAGCCGGCCCGCCCGGTGGATGCGCCGAACGTGACCCGGGAAATGGCGCGCTGGGTCCTCCAAGTTCGGCGCGAGGACATGCCCGCCGCGGTGCGCAAAGAGGCGAAGCGGACGCTCGTGAACTACGTCGCGGTCGCCGTGGGCGGGTCCCGCCAGCCGGCCGTCGAGGCCGCGGTGGCCGCGCTGGCGCCCTTCTCCGGGCCACCCCAAGCCGGCCTCTTCGGGCGAAGCGAGCGGTTCGACATCATGACCGCTGCCTTCGTGAACGGGGTCAGCAGCCACGTTCTCGACTACGACGACACCCATCTCAAGACCGTCATCCACGCCGGCGGCCCGGTCGCCTCCTCCCTCTTGGCGCTCGCCGAGTACCGCTCGGTGGAGGGCAGCGCCTTTCTCGACGCCCTCGTCGTCGGCATCGAGACCGCTCTTCGCATCGGAGGCGCGGTATACCCGGACCACTACGATCGGGGCTGGCACATCACTGGTACCGCCGGAGTGTTCGGCGCCGCCGCCGCGGCCGGAAGGGTGCTCGGCCTGACCGAGCAGCAAATGGTCTGGGCGCTCGGCCTAGCGGCGTCGCAGCCGGTCGGGCTTCGCGAGTCCTTCGGCTCGATGAACAAGAGCTTCAACCCGGGGCGCGCCGCGAGCGATGGCTTGTTCGCTGCCGTCCTGGCGGCGAGGGGATTCACTAGCTCCGATCGCATGATCGAGGCTCCGCGCGGCTGGGCGAACACCCTCTCGACCAAGCAGGACTACCGAGAGCTCCTGGGGAGCCTGGGACAGCGATGGGAGACGTCGCTCAACACCTACAAGCCCTTCGCCTGCGGGGTCGTCCTTCACCCGGCCATCGACGCCGCTCTCCAGCTGCGAAGCCAGGCGCGGATCCAGGCAGCGGAGGTGGAACGCGTTGATCTGCGAGTGAACCCGCTGGTGCTCGAGCTCACCGGGAAGAAGGCCCCATGGACCGGGCTGGAGGGCAAGTTCAGCGTCTATCACGCGGTCGCGGTAGCACTGGTGGAGGGAGCCGCCGGAGAGAAGCAGTTCAGCGACCGGGCCGTGCGCGACCCGGCGGTGGTGGGGTTGCGAGAGAAGGTACACCCGGTCGCGGACGCCGCGGTGGGGCCCGAGCAGGTCGACATGACCCTCGAGCTGCGCGACGGGCGCAAGCTCGAGCGACACATCGAGCACGCCGTCGGCAGCGTCGAAGCACCCATGAGCGATCATGCCCTGGAGGCCAAGTTTGCCGATTTGGCCGACGGGATCCTGCCCCCTCAGCGAGTGCGGCGCCTCATCGATTCGTGCTGGGGCGTCGAGGGCCTGCCGAGCGCTGCCGAGATCGTCCGGGCCGGCGTGGTGGGTGCCGGAAAGGGGACACTCTGAGCGCCGGTCGACGGCGCCTCAGTACACGGCCGGTCTGGCATCCGGCGCGAGAGGGCTCTTATAGGCCTGTCCCCCGGTGGCCTTGGCGAACTCCTCCTGGGCCGCCCGGATCGCAGCCGGGTCCCGGAGCAGATCGACCGCCGACGCCGCCAGGACCTTGGAGGCGACTGCCATCCCCTTGAAGCCGATGGGGTGAACGGCGCAGCTCGTCACCGCCCAGTGGTGGAACGGGGAGCCCGCCGGCGCGGTGGCCACCTCGAACTCCACGAGCGGCGCCACGGCGCTCGTCTCGCCGATGTCGGAGGAGGCGGTGTGACCGTGGCCCGGGCCGTAGGGGACGACGGTGGTCGACAGCCCGCTCACCTCGATCCCCAGCTCCCTCTGGATGGCGCGCGCCTGGGTCTGGTCGCCGTCGTCCCAGCGCGGAGCTCCGACTCGCTCCAGCTCGCGCTGCACCACGGCGCCGAGGGCGTCGTTCGCGATGGGATCCCGAGTCTGGGCGAGGACGGTCACCTGGACCCGGGTCTCGGTGGCGGTGGCCGCGCCCTGAGCGGCAAGGCGCACCCTAGCCACCAGGTCGTCCACGCTCGCCCCGCTGGCGTCGCGGACCCACCACTGGACCTTGGCATAGTCCGCGATGATGTTGGGCACGCTCCCTCCCGACTTCACCACCCGATGCATGCGAGCCGTTGGGCGGACGTGCTCCCGCATGAGCGCCACCGCGTGGTCGAGGAGCTCCACCGCGTCGAGCGAGCTCCGCCCCAGCCAGGGATTGGCGGCCGCGTGGGCGGTCTTGCCGAAGAACTCGATGTCGAGAGCGCTGACGGCGAGCCGCGCCCGGTTGACGATCTGGTTCTCGCCCCCCGGGTGCCAGGCGAGCACCGCGTCCACGCCCTGGAAGACGCCGTCCCTCGCCATGAAGGTCTTCCCCAGGATCTTCTCCTCGGCCGGTGTCCCGAAGACGACCAGGGTTCCTGGGAGCCGGTCCGCGACCCGGGTCCGGTTGGCGGCCACGGCCGCGGATACCGCTGCGGTACCGAGGAGGTTGTGCGCACAGCCGTGGCCGGGAGCGCCCGCCTGGAGGGGTTGCTTCTTCGTGCCGCCTCCCACCTGGGAGAGCTCCGGCAGCGCGTCGTATTCGGCGAGGAAGGCCACCACGGGCTTGCCGGACCCGGCCCTGGCCACAAAGGCCGTCGCCATCCCCGCCGCGCCCCGTTGGACGGCGAACCCCTCCTTCTCGAGGAGATCGGCGAAGAGTGCCGAGGACTGACGCTCTTCCAGCGCCAGTTCGTGGAAGCCCCAGATCTTCCGAGCCGCCTCCTCCCAGCGACCGCGAGTCTCCTCGAGGTACAGGTCGGTGGCGGGAGCAGGCGCTCCCGCAGGCGGCCCACTGGCCTGCAAGAGCGACGCCCCGGCGAGGAGGAGAGCGCGAGCGGTCGACATCGGAGCTCCTTTCGGCCAGACCTTGAAGACCGTGGGCGGAGAGTAGGCGGTCGTCGAAGGTCCGTCGAAGGCCCCCGAGGGGGCGGCAACGCCTCGGGGCACCCCTCCCCAGGAGGCGGCGCGCCCCGGGAACGTGCCAGCACGCCGGCCGGGCCGGTTTCGGTCGGTGGCTTTCCGGGTGTAGGGACAGCGGGACGAATCCGTGGACGCGCCCGGCAGATCAAGCCATGAGTAACGATGTGGGCCGCGCCACCGCATCACACGCCATCGAAGGGTCGCTCGCGCTCGCCGCGGCGATGGGGATCGGGCGGTTCGCCTACACGGCGCTGCTGCCCGCGACGCAGCGCGCCCTGGCTGCGGGGGACGACGTCGCGGGAGCCCTCGCCTCCGTGAACCTGGGCGGCTACCTGGTCGGGGTCCTCGTCGCCCGGCAGCTTGCCTCTCGCCCGGGGCGCGGCGTGGCCCTCCGCCTCGGCCTGGCGGCCACGGCCCTCGCGACGGCGCTCGGGGCGGCGACGACGTCGCTCGTGGCCTGGGTCGGGCTCCGGCTCACGGCGGGGATCGCGAGCGGGCTAGTGTTCGTCCTCGCGTCGGCGGCCGCCCTCGAGGGCGGCGCGGGGCGCGCGGGTCTCCTTTATGCCGGCGTGGGGGCCGGGATCGCGCTGTCGGGAACGGTCGCCGCCCTCACGCCCGCCGCTGCCGGGTACGGGGCTCCGTGGATGGGCCTCGCGGCCCTCGCGGCTGGCCTGTCGCTGCCCGCCTGGCAGGGCCTGGCGAGGGCCCCCGCGGCCTCGGTGCCGGCAACCTCCGGCTCGCGCGGCGTCGGGCTCGGCCTCTATCGACTTTCGGTGGCCTACTTCCTTGAGGGGCTCGGCTACATCGTCAGCGGGACGTTCGCCGTCGCTGCCGTCCGGCGCACCCCCGGGCTCGAGGCCCTGGCACCTTGGACCTGGGTTCTGACCGGCG
>Ga0335081_10002356_pt1 | contig 29697 bp, 24 predicted proteins | sample Lox_Sample_35_FD_206713 | JGI IMG/M metagenome (GOLD analysis project Ga0335081, IMG submission 206713) | Soil microbial communities from Loxahatchee National Wildlife Refuge, Florida, United States - Lox_Sample_3.5 | ecosystem: Environmental > Terrestrial > Soil > Wetlands | place: USA...
GAGCCGCCGCCCGGGCTTCGCGCGCTGCGCACCAGCGCCACCAGTGCGTCGCGCGCGTACGGCCCGCCGTAGAACACCGGATCGCGCACTTTCTTCGAGGGCTCGTGGTCGGGGAACAGGCTGCCGAGCGAGCGGCGCGTCGGGCGGTTCAGGATCACCCCGACGTGCCCGCCGCTCGGCGCGCGCGCCGCGATCACCACCGCCTGGCGATAGTCGAGCTCGCGCAGGCGCGGCGTGGCGACCAGGAACACCGCATCGCCCGACTGGGCGTACGCCGCCCGGTAGGGCGCGCGGGGGGTGACCGACCGTTGGACGGGGGCCGAGGCGTGCGGGCTGCTCGCCTGGCGCAGCAGTTCCTGCCAAAGCCCCGCGGTATCCTTCCTGAACAGCAGGTCCTCTTCCGCGGGCAGCACGTACCAGCCGTCGGCTTCGAGCTCGGCCTCGAGCTGGCCCGGCGCCCAGCCGGCGAAGCCGGCGTAAAGCCGATAGCGCGCGTGCTTGCTCTCGAGCAGCATCTTGATGTTGTCCGGGTGCATCGAAAGGTAGACGTCCTTCAGCACGTGAAAGGCGGGCGCGGGCGGCGCGTGCTCCGCGTGGAACAGCGCGACGATCACTTGCCGCAGCACCGGCCCGCCGTAGTACACCGGATCGCGGTAGTTGCCGCTCGGCAGCTCGGGCGGCAGCACTTCGCTCGCCGCGAGCGGCACGGGACGGTTTAGGATCACGCCGACAGTCTCGGCGTCCGGCGCCTGCGTGACCAGCACCACGGTGCGGCTGAAGTTCGGGTCGACGATGCTCGGCTTGGCGACCAGCAGCACGCCGTTGGCCGGCTGCGCCGGGACCGCCGGCGCAAAGGCAAGCAGCGCGAGGGCGACGGCGAGGGCGCGCGTGCGCACGCTCAGTTGAAAGCCTGGATTCCGGTCTGCGCGCGGCCGAGGATCAGGGCGTGGATGTCGTGCGTGCCCTCGTAGGTGTTGACCACCTCGAGGTTGACCAGGTGGCGCGCGACGCCGAACTCGTCCGAGATGCCGTTGCCGCCCATCATGTCGCGCGCCATGCGCGCCACGTCGAGCGCCTTGCCGCAGGAGTTGCGCTTCAGGATCGAGGTGATCTCGGGCGAGGCGCTGCCGTCGTCCTTCATGCGCCCGAGCCGCAGGCAGCCCTGCAGCCCGAGCGCGATCTCGGTCTGCATGTCGGCCAGCTTCTTCTGGATCAGCTGGTTCGCCGCCAGCGGCCGGCCGAACTGCTTGCGCTCGAGCACGTACTGGCGCGCGCGGTGCCAGCAGTCTTCGGCCGCGCCGAGCGCGCCCCAGGCGATGCCGTAGCGCGCCGAGTTGAGGCAGGTGAACGGGCCCTTCAGGCCGCGCACCTCGGGCAAGGCGTTCTCCTCGGGGCAGAACACGCCGTCCATCACGACTTCGCCCGTGATCGAGGCGCGCAGCCCCACTTTGCCGTGAATCGCCGGCGCCGACAGGCCCTTGAAATTCTTCTCCAGGATGAAGCCCCTGATTGCGCCTTCATCGTCCTTGGCCCAGACCACGAACACGTCCGCGATGGGCGAGTTCGAGATCCACGTCTTGGAGCCGGTCAGGCGGTAGCCGCCGTTCGCCTTCTTGGCGCGGCTGGCCATCGAGCCGGGGTCGGAGCCGTGGTTCGGCTCGGTCAGGCCGAAGCAGCCGATCCATTCGCCGCGCGCGAGCCGCGGCAGGTATTTCTGCTTCTGCGCCTCGGTGCCGAACTCGTTGATCGGCACCATCACGAGCGAGCTCTGCACGCTCATCATCGAGCGGTAGCCGGAGTCGACGCGCTCGACCTCGCGCGCGATCAGGCCGTAGCAGACGTAGCTCAGCTCGGGGCCGCCGTAGCGCGCCGCGATGGTCGGGCCGAGCAGGCCGACCTCGCCCATCTCGCGGAAGATCGACAGGTCGGTCTTCTCGTGGCGGAACGCCTCCAGCACGCGCGGGGCGAGCTTGTCCTGGCAGTAGGCGCGCGCGGCGTCGCGCACCATGCGCTCGTCCTCGGACAGCTGATCGTTCAGCAGCAGCGGATCGTCCCAGACGAAGCTCGCCTTGGGCTTGGATTTCAGGGGAGCATTCATGACGACCTCCTGCGCGCTAGTTTACGCGCTCCAGAATCAGCGCGAGCCCCTGCCCGACGCCGATGCACAGCGACACCGCGGCGTGCCTGGCGCCGCTCGCCTGCATTTCGCGCGCCACCGTCAGCGCGAGGCGCGCGCCCGAGCAGCCGAGCGGATGGCCGATGGCGATCGCGCCGCCGTTCGGGTTGACGCGCGGGTCCCCGGCGTCCAGGCCCATCAGCTTGAGGCAGCCCAGCACCTGGCTGGCGAAGGCCTCGTTTATCTCGATGATCTCGAGCTCCTTGAGCGCGAGCCCGGCGCGCTCGAGCGCGAGCGGGATCGCGTAGGCGGGGCCCACGCCCATGATGCGCGGCTCGACGCCGGCCGAAGCGGCCGAGAGGATCTTGGCCAGCGGCTTCTTGCCGCGCTTTTCGCCCCAGGCGCGGCTCGCCACCACCAGCGCCGCGGCGCCGTCGTTGACGCCCGAGGCGTTGCCCGCGGTCACCACGCCGCCCTCGAACAGCGGCTTCAGGCGCGCGAGCGATTCCATGCTCGAGTCGCGGCGCGGATGCTCGTCGACCTCGACCGTCGCGGGCGGGGCGTCCTTCTTCTTCGACGGCAGCGCGACCGGCAGGATCTCGCCCTTGTAGAAGCCCTCGGCCTCGGCCTTGGCGTACTTCTGCTGCGAGGCGAGCGCGAACGCGTCGGCCTGCTCGCGCGTGATGCCGAATTCCCGCGCCACGTTGTCGCCGGTCTGCGGCATCGAGTGGTCGCCGAACAGCTTGGCGAAGCGCGGGTTGGGAAAGCGCGAGCCGATCGTCGTGTCGTACAGCTTGACGTCGCGCCCGTAGGGCGTCTCGGACTTGGCCATGACGTAGGGCGCGCGCGTCATGCTCTCGACCCCGCCGGCGATGTACAGCTCGCCTTCGCCGCAGGTGATCGCGCGCGCCGCGTCGGCGACCGCCTGCAGGCCGCTCGCGCACAGGCGATTCACCGTCACCCCGGGAGTGGTCGGCGGCAGGCCGGCGAGCAGCGCGGCAAAGCGCGCCACGTTGCGGCAATCCTCGCCCGACTGGGTCACGCAGCCGAGCACGACGTCAGAGATTTCCTTCGGGTCGATCGCGTTGCGCGCCACCACCTCTTTGATGACCTCGCCGGCGAGATCGTCGGGGCGCAGCGGCGCGAGCTTGCCGGCGTGGCGCCCGATCGGGGAGCGCAGTCCGTCGTAGATGTAGGCGTCTAGCATGTTCGTTACTCCGCAGTGAGGAGGGAAACGCCCAGCCTGGCGCGGCGGGTGAGCCACGGGCTGGGCCGGTAGCGCGGTTCCTTGTAGAAATCGTGCATCGCCTCGAGGATGGCGAGAACGCGCGCCGGGCCGACGGCGTCGCCCATGGCGAGCGGGCCGCGCGGGTAGCCCAGGCCGAGCACGACCGCGCGGTCGAGGTCCTCGGGCGACGCGATCCGCTGCTGCACGATGTCGCAGCCGACGTTCACCACGTGGGCCACCACGCGCTGGGCGACGAAGCCGGCGGAATCGCGGATCACGGACACCGGCACGCCGTCGGCGGCAAGCAGCGCGTGCGCCGCGTCGCGCGCGGCGCGAGTGGTCACCGGCGTGGTCATCAGCGTGCGCCGCTTGGCGAATCCGAACAGCGGGTCGAGCGCGACCGTGCGGCCCGGGTCGAGCCCGAGCTCGAGCGCGCTCGCGGTCGCGTCGCGCCCGAGCGGCGCGGCGAAGCACACCGACGCGCTGGAGGGATCGCCGGCGAACCTCGCGCCGAGCCTCGCCAGCAATTCCTTCAGCTCGGGCACGCACCATATCGCTCCCGGCGCGGCGGCCGGCACGGGCTGCTCGGGAACCTTCTCGGCGCTGCCGTCCTTGGCGTAGAGGTACCAGCCGCGCCCGGTCTTGCGCCCGTGCAGCCCCGCCGCGACGCGCGGCTCGTTCAGGTACGAGGGCTTGTACTTCGGCTCCTCGTAGTACTGCTGGTACATAGAGCGCATCACGGCGTGCGTGACGTCGAGGCCCACCAGATCCATCAGGCCGAAGGGCCCGAGGCGAAAGCCCGCCGCCTCGACCAGGATGCGGTCGATGGTGGCGAAGTCGGCGACGCCTTCGGCCAGCACGCGCAGCGATTCGGGCACGTAGGCGCGCCCGGCGTGGTTGACGATGAACCCCGGGGTGTCTTTGCAGCGCACCGGCGTGTGGCCGTAGCGCCGGGCGAGGGCGCACAGCGCCTCGCCCACCCAGGGCTCGGTCAGCACGCCGTCGACCACCTCGACGATCTTCATCACCGGCACCGGGTTGAAGAAGTGGTAGCCGGCGACGCGCCCGGGCCGGCGGCACGCGGCGGCCATCGCGGTGACCGAAAGCGACGAGGTGTTGGAAGCGAGGACGCAGGACTCGGCGACGATGCCCTCGAGCGCGCGCAACAGCTCCTGCTTCGCCTCGAGCTTCTCGACGATCGCTTCGACCACCATCTGGCAGGGCGCGAGCGCCGAGAGGGAATCGACGACTTCGATGCGCGCCATCGCCGCGTCGCTGGCCGACTGCTCGAGGCGGCCCTTTTCGACCAGCCTGGCGAGCGCCTGCTCGATCGCTGCGCGGGCCTTCGCCGCGGCGCCGGGCTGCGCGTCGAACACCAGCGTGCGCACGCCGCATTGCGCCAGCACCTGGACGATGCCGCGCCCCATGGTGCCGCTGCCGGCGACGCCGGCGACCAGGTCGCTGCGGGAAACGTCTAGCATGGCGGGATCCGGCAAAAGCAGGATTCTAGCGGGTGCGTACGGTACACCGGGCTGAGGCTATAATCGTTTCGCTAGCCTAGCCACCCCGCAAGGAGCCCGCATATGAAGTATCGCAAGATCCTTCTGGCCTACAACGGGTCCCAGGACGGCAAGCGCGCACTGCTCGAGTGCGGGGAGCTGGCGGACTTCCTGGGTTCGGAGACCCACCTGCTGGCGGTCGCGAGCATGCCCCCTAGCCTGTTCCTGACCGAGGGCTTCGTGCCGGAGGAGCTGCTGGAGGAGGAAAAGAAGCGCACCCAGGCGGTGCTGGACGAAGGCATCGCGTCCCTGACGCAGAAGGGCTTCAAGGCCTCGGGCCACCTGGCGGTAGGCGAGCCGGTCGAGGAGATCTGCCGCCTGGCGAAGGAGCTGGGCGTCGACCTGATCGTGATCGGACACAACCAGAAGACCTCGTTCGCGGCGCGTTGGTGGAAGGGCTCGGTGGGCGCCTCGCTGATCGACTACGCGCCCTGCAGCATCCTGATCGCGCTGTCGCACGCCTGAATGCAGAGTTTCGGCGCCAAGGGCAGGCTAGAGGACGAACGCATGCTGAAGGGCCGGGGGCGCTACGTCTCCGATTGGCAGCTTCCGCACCAGGCCCACGCGTACTTCCTGCGCTCCGACCGGCCGCACGCGAGGATCGTCTCGATCGACGCCGCCGCGGCGCTCGCGATGCCGGGCGTCATCGCGGTGCTCACCGGCGAGGACGTGGCGGCGGCAGGTGCGCAGGGGCTGCCGGCGGCGGCGCCGGTCAAGGGACGCGACGGTTCCGAGCAGCCCAAGGTTCACCATCCCGCGCTCGCGCAGGGCAGGGTGCGCCATGTAGGCGAGGCGGTGGCGCTGGTGGTCGCCGAGTCGCGCCCGCAGGCGCAGGACGCGGCCGAGGCGGTGCTCGTCGAGTACGAGGACCTGCCCGCGGTGATCGGCGCGCAGGAGGCCATCGCACCGGGCGCGCCGCAACTGCACGACAGCATCGCTCGCAATCTGCTGCTCGATTTCGCCGGCGGCGACGAGGCGGCGACCAAGGCCGCGTTCGAGCGCGCGGCGCGCGTGGTGTCGCTAAGCGCCTACCACACGCGCGTGGTCGGCAATCCGATGGAGCCGCGCGCCTGCACTGGCTTTTACGACGCAGCCGCCGACACGTACCAGCTGTATGCCTGCACCCAGGGCGCCTCGGCCATGCGCGGCCAGCTCGCGACCGTGCTCGGCGTCGCGCCGGAAAGGGTGCGCGTCATCGCAGAGGAGGTCGGCGGCGGCTTTGGCGTGCGCTTCAACGCCTATCCCGAGTATTGCGCGGTGCTGATCGCGGCCAGAAAGCTCGGCCGGCCCGTGAAATGGGTCGGCACGCGCTCCGACGTATTCCTCTCCGACGAGCAGGCGCGCGACGTGGTGCACCGCGGCGAGATGGCGCTCGACGAGTCGGGGCGGATCCTGGGCATGCGCTTCGATTTCCTCTGCAATCTGGGCGCCTACGTGGCCTTCACCGGCACCTTCGTCAACACGGTCAACCTGGTCAACGTGGCGAGCGGGGTGTACGACGTGCAGGCGGTGCACGTGCGCGCCCGGCTGGCGCTGACCAACACGGTGCCGACGGCCGCCTACCGGGGCGCCGGCCGGCCGGTGAGCTCGTACGCGATCGAGCGGCTGGTCGATCAGGCGGCCTGGGAGCTGGAGATGGACCCGGCGGAGTTCAGGCGCCGCAACCTGGTGCCGAAGACCGCGTTCCCCTACAAGATCGCGACCGGCTTCGAGTACGACTGCGGCGACTTCGAGGGCGTGCTGGCCGACGCCTTGCAGGCGGCGGACTGGCAGGGATTCGAGGCGCGGCGCGCCGCCTCGGCCGAGCGCGGCCGATTGCGCGGGCGCGGCATCGCGAACTACATCGAGGCGACCGGCTCGGGCGGCTTCGCGCCCTACGACCAGGTGCAGGTATCGTGGGACGACGAAGCGCGCATCACCCTGCGCGCGACCTCGCACAACCACGGCCAGGGGCACGAGACGGTGTTCGCGCAGATCGTCGCCGGCGCGCTCGGCGTGCCGCTGGAATCGATCCGGCTGCGCACCGCCGACCCCGACATGAACCTGACCGGCAATCCGACCGGCGGCTCGCGCTCACTGCACGGGGTGGGCAGCGTGATGCTGCTGGCATCGGAGGAAGTGGTCAGGAAAGGCATGGCGCTCGCCGCGGATGATCTCGAGGCGGCCCAGGCCGACATCGAGTTCGTCGACGGCCGCTACCGGGTAAAGGGCACCGACCGCGAGGTCGCGATCACCGCGCTGGCGAAGAAGCACCGCGGCGCGCTGGACGTCGATCTGAAGGACAAGAAGGTGGGATCGACGTTTCCGAACGGCTGCCACGTCGCGGAGGTGGAGATCGAGCCCGAGACGGGAACGGTCGAGGTCGTGTCCTACCTTGCCTGCGACGACGCGGGCAACATCATCAACCACCAGCTGGTCGAAGGCCAGATGCAGGGCGGCATCACGCAGGGCGCCGGCCACATCCTGGGCGAGCAGGCCGTTTACGACCGCGACACCGGCCAGCTGCTAAGCGGCAGCTTCATGGACTACCCGATGCCGCGCGCGCTGCTGGTCGACGGCCTGAGGGTGACGCACCACCCGGTGCCGACCCGGACCAATCCGCTCGGCGCCAAGGGCGTCGGCGAGTCCGGCGTCACGGGCTCGATGCCGTGCATCATGAACGCGATCCTCGACGCGCTGCGCCGCGCGGGCGTAACGCACTTCGACATGCCGGCGAGCCCGCACCGCGTGTGGCAGGCGCTCGAGGCGGCGAACAGAGGCGACCCGCGCGCGATGGCGGTCGAGCAGCGATGAGGAGAGCCGCATGAAGGCATCGATGAAGCCGATCCGGAACGAGTTTCCCTGGGGCACGATCGAGTGGCTGGCCAACGACGAGGTCGGCAACAGCCGCGAGCTCTCGCTCGCTCGCATGACGCTGCCGCCGGGCAAGGGCACCGACACGCATATCCACGCCAACTGCGAAGAGTCGATCTACGTGGTGCGCGGGGAAGTGGAATGCCGCATCGGCGATGCCCGCGTGCGGATGAATGCGGGCGGGCAGTCGGTGGTTCCGAGGGGGGCAGTGCACGGCATCAGCAATGTCGGCGAGGCGCCGGCCGAGATCATCCTGTCCTACTCCTCGGCGGCGCGCGCGTTCGAGCTCGCCTGAAGCGGCGGCTCGCCACCCCAGGCACGGTGCGGCGCCTCGTCTAAACTGGGCGCATGCCGTATTTCGAGCACGACGCGGACGTCGGGGTCGTGGGGCGTGGGGCCACGCTGGAGGAGGCTTTCGTGTCCGGCGCGCAGGCGGTCTTTGCGCTCATGACGCACCTCGAGAGCATCCAGCCGCGCGAACGCGTGCAGGTGCAGTTCGAGGAAGCGGATCCCGAGTTGGCATTTGTGACCTGGATCAACCAGCTGCTCGGCCACGCGCACGAGAATGGGCTCGTGCTGGGAAAATTCGAGCTCGCGCGTGACGGCGAGCGCTGGCGCGGAAGCGCCTGGGGCGAGCCTTGGCGCGCCGAGATGGAGCGCGGCGTCGACGTCAAGGGCGCGACGCTGACCATGCTGTCGGTCGCGCAGCGCGACGGCGGGTGGGAAGCTCGCTGCGTAGTCGACGTGTGACGCAACGGATATGGACCTGACCCGTCTGAGCGAAGTGGACCCCTGGAGCTGGACCGTGCCTAAGCTACCCGGAGAGTCGCGGCACGAGGTGAAGCTATACGGCTCGCGCGAGCTGCTCCAGACCATGGACGACAAGGTGCTCGAGCAGATCACCAACGTGGCGCGGCTGCCCGGCCTTGTGGGCGCGGCGATGACCATGCCGGACGCGCACTGGGGCTACGGCTTCCCGATCGGGGGCGTGGCGGCGTTCGACGCCGAGCGCGGCGGGATCATCTCGGCGGGCGGCGTGGGGTTCGACATCTCGTGCGGCATCCGTTGCCTGCGCACCGACCTCACGCTGGCCGACATCATGCCGCGGCTCAAGCTGCTTGCCGACGGCCTATACCGGGACATCCCCGCCGGAGTGGGCGAGGGCGGGCACATCCGGCTCGACGTGCCCGCGCTCGACCGGGTGCTCGCGGGCGGCGCCGCGTGGGCGGTCGAGCAGGGCTACGGCGAGACGGCGGATCTCGAGTTCGTCGAGGAGCACGGGCGCGCGGCGGGTGCGGTGCCGGGCGAAGTCTCCGCGCTGGCAAAGAAACGCCAACTGGGAGAGATGGGCACGCTCGGCTCCGGTAACCACTATCTCGAGGTGCAATGGGTCGAGCGCATCCTGGATCAGGAAGCGGCCTGCGCCTTCGGCCTGTTCGAGGGCCAAATCCTCGTCTCGATCCACTGCGGCTCGCGCGGCCTGGGGCACCAGATCGGCACCGAGTACCTGGTCAGCCTCGCCAAGGCGGCCGGGCGCCTTGGAATCACGCTGCCGGACCGCGAGCTCGCATGCGCGCCGATCAACTCCGACGAAGGTCAGGCCTACATCGGCGCGATGAACGCCGCCACCAACTGCGCGCTCGCCAACCGCCAGATCCTCGCGCAGCTCACGCGACGCGTGTTCGCGCACCAGTTCCCAAATCGCAGGCTCGAGACCCTGTTCGACGTCTCGCACAATACCTGCAAGGCGGAATGGCACATGGTCGAGAGCAAGCGCCGCCTGCTGCACGTGCACCGCAAGGGCGCCACGCGCGCCTTCGGTCCGGGTCACCCGGAGCTGCCCGGGCGCTACCGCGAGGCCGGCCAGCCGGTGATCATCGGTGGCAGCATGGGCACGGGCTCGTACATCCTGGCCGGCACCACCGCGAGCGAAGCGCGTGCGTTCAGCTCGGCGAGCCACGGCGCCGGGCGTGCGATGAGCCGGCACGCGGCGCTCAAGCGCTGGCAGGGTCGCGAGCTGCTGAAGGATCTCGAGACCCGGGGGGTGCTGGTGCGCACGCGCTCGATGCGCGGAGCGGCCGAGGAGGCGCCGGGCGCGTACAAGGACGTCGAGCGCGTGGCCGAGGCGACGGAGCGAGCGGGCTTGGCGCGCCGCGTGGCCGTGCTGCGACCCAAGGTCTGCGTCAAGGGATGAAGCGGTGATCGAACAACTGCGCGATCCCGCGCGCTACCCGCATCCGGTGGAACGGGTTGAGCTGATCGAAACGCATATCTCCTGGGTGCTCCTGGCCGGCGACTTCGCCTACAAGCTGAAGAAGCCGGTCGAGCTCGGTTTTCTCGACTTCCGCAGCCTCGAGGCGCGGCGCTTCTACTGCGAGGAGGAGCTGCGGCTAAATCGCCGGACTGCGCCCCGTCTTTACCTCGATCTGGTGGCGATCACCGGCAGCGAAGCCGACCCGCGCCTGGGCGGCGAGGGCGAGGTGATCGACTACGCGGTCAAGATGCGGCGCTTTCCGCAGGACGCACTGCTTAGCCGCATGGCGCAGGCCGGCACGCTAGGTGCAGCGCACATCGATGCGCTGGCGCGCGGCATCGCGGCGTTTCATTCCCGCGTCGCGCGCGCGGATGCCGCGGGGCCGTTCGGCTCGGCAGCGGAGGTGCTGGCGCCGGCGGCGCAGAATTTCGACCAGATCGAGGGCTTGCTCGGCGCTGGCGCGGACCTCCCGGAGCTCGAGCGGCTGCGCCGCTGGACATTGCAGGAACACGCCCGCCTCAGCGCGAGCTTCGAGGCGCGCAAAGCCGATGGATTCGTGCGGGAATGTCACGGTGATCTGCATCTCGGGAACGTCGCGCTGATCGACGGCGAGCCGGTGCCCTTCGACGGCATCGAGTTCAACGAGGCGCTGCGCTGGATCGACGTCATGAACGAGGTCGCCTTCCTGGTCATGGACCTGTTCGATCGCAGGCTGCCGCGGCTCGCCTGGCGCTTCCTTAACGCTTACCTGGAGGCGACGGGCGACTACGCCGGCCTGCCCCTACTGCGCTTCTACCTCGTTTACCGCGCGCTGGTGCGCGCCAAGGTGGCGTGCATCCGTGACCACCAGCCGGGTCTCGACGCACGGACGCACAGGCGCGCCGGAGGCGAGTACCTCGAGTACCTTCGGCTGGCGCAGGCGCTGGCCGCGCGGCCGGCGCGCGGGCTGATCGTCATGCACGGCGTAGCGGGTTCGGGCAAAACGACCGTGGCGCAAGAGCTGCTCGAAGCCTGCGGCGCGGTACGCCTGCGCTCGGACGCGGAGCGCAAACGCCTGCAGGGACTCGAGGCGGGGGCGCGCACCGGCTCAGCGCTCGGGGGCGGAATCTATTCCCCGCAGCTCACGGCGCAGACCTACGCGCGGCTGGCGGCGCTCTCCGGCCAGGTTCTCGAGGCAGGCTATGCCGTGATCGTGGACGCCACTTTTCTGGCGCGCGCGCAGCGCGCCAAGTTCGCCGACCTGGCGCGCAAGGTGGGCGTGCCGTTCGCAATTGCGCTCTGCGAAGCACCCGCAGGAGTGCTGCGCGAACGGGTTGCAACCAGGCGGCGCGAGGCGAGGGACGCTTCCGAGGCGGATCTGGCGGTGCTCGCGCGCCAGCTCGAGTCACGCGAGCCGCTGACGCCGACCGAGCAGGCCGATGCCGTTCGCTTCGACGCGGGCGAGACGCGCCCGGCCGCCGTGGCGGCGCTCGCGCGGCATCTCGGACTGCCGCTATCCTAGCGGGCATGCGCTACATCGACGTCTTCAACGGCGATGCGGACGGCATCTGCGCACTGCATCAGTTGCGCCTGGCCGAGCCGCTGGATACCGAGCTTGTGACGGGCGTGAAGCGTGACATCGACCTGCTGCGGCGCGTACGCGCGGACGCCGGCGACCGCGTGACGGTGCTCGATGTCTCGCTCGAGCGCAATCGGCCGGCGCTGATGGCGCTGCTGGATCGCGGCGTCGGCGTGCGCTACTTCGATCACCACACGGCCGGCGATCTTCCGTCGCATCCCGGGTTCGAGCCGCACATCGACGAGTCGGCCGGGGTCTGCACCAGCATTCTGGTCGATCGGTACCTGCAAGGCCGGTTCCGCGTTTGGGCCGTGGTCGCCGCATTCGGCGACGGCATGCCGGAAGCGGCGCTGCGTCTGGCGTCCGATCTGAGCCTTGCGGCCCAGCCTCTGGCCGCGCTGCGCGCGCTGGGCGAGAACCTGAACTACAACGCTTACGGCGAGAATGAAACCGATCTTCTGGTGCCCCCGGCGGCGCTGTACCGCAGCGTGAGCCGCTTCCAAGATCCGCTCAGGCTGATCGAGGCGGAGCCGCTGCTACGGCGCCTCGACGACGAGCGGCGCGCGGACCTCGCGCGGGCGCTGGCGCTCGCGCCGCACCGCGCTTCCGAGCATGCGGACGCGTACGTCCTGCCGAACGCGCCGTGGGCGAGGCGAGTCGGCGGGACCTTCGCCAACCGGCTGGCGGCCGATGCGCCGGCTCGGGCGCATGCGGTCGTGGCGCCGAACACGCGCGGCGGCTACACGGTCAGCGTGCGCGCGCCGAGCGGCGGCGCATTTTCGGCCGCCCGCTTCTGCCGCAGCTTCGGCGGCGGCGGGCGCCGCGAGTCGGGTGGAATTGATCACCTGGAACCGACGCGGCTCGACGCCTTGCTCGACGCGCTCGCCTCAATGCCGAACGCGGTATAGTCGAGGGCCGAGGGAGAAACACAGTGCAATTGCCAAGGATGAAGGGTGGCGGAAAGTTCATTCGACCGTGAGGCCGCGGCGGCCTATTTGGCCAGCGCGCTCACGCGCGACCGCTTTCTTCTGTACTGCCAGCCGATCGTGCAGGTGGACGCACCGCAAGCCGACCAACATTTCTTCGAGGTGCTGGTGCGATTCCGCGACGAGGAGGAGGGCTTGCTCCCTCCCGGATCGTTCATTCCGGTGCTGCAGGACGCGGGGTTAATGCCGCTGCTCGACAGGTGGGTCGTATCGACGGCGATCCGAAAGCTGCGCAGTGCCGCGCAGGGCCGCGAGGTCGCGCCACGCTTCAGCATCAACCTATCTGCCGAGGCGCTCGTCGACGAGACATTCCCGGACTTCCTCGCGGCTGAGCTTGGCGGCGCGACCGAACTGGCGCAGCGCCTGATGCTGGAAATCCCGCTCGACGAGACCGCGCAGAGACCGGCGGAGTTCAGCGCCGCGGTATCGGCCTTGACCGCGCTCGGCTGCGCGGTGGCCGTGTCGGGCGTATGCCGTCCCGGCGAGGAGATCGGACGCTTGTACGACGCCGGCGTGCGTTACCTGAAGGTCAACGGAGCCAGTGCGCTGCGTGCCGACCCGAATCCCGACGCGCTGGAAAGGCTGCGCAGTCTGGGCGACACCTGCCGCTCGCTCGGGATGAAAATGATCGCCGAGTCGGTGGAGCGGATCGAGGCGCTCGGACTGCTATCGCTGCTGAACATCGACTTCGCCCAAGGGTTCGCGCTCGGCGAACCAAAGCCCCTGTAGACGGCGCCGGCCGGATGCCGGGCGAGCACGACCCCTATGACGGGAGGTCCGTCTTCACTCCGGATCGGGCGCGTTCGCCCCGGTCCTGCCGGTGATCGAAAGGCGAACTGATCGTAGCGGGCGTCAGGACCGCTGAGTGCAGGGACGAGATCTGCACCCCGACGTCCATGAAGTAGTAAAACAAGAACATCAGCGCCAGGACGCTAACCCCTGCGGTTATGCGCAGGCTGGGGTCGCGCAGGGCGGCTGCAGCGCCGCTGGGCGAAACGCCGAGCGTATCGACGTATTGGTCGATGGCCTGACGCGACCTGAGGCTACGCCCGGCCCGATGCTCGAGGTAGCTGAGCAGGCGGTCGCTCGACTCGGTCGAATTGTCGCTTGGCGCCATAGTGCTGCCGTAAGGTCTCCGTTAGGATCAAAACGTGCCACGTCTGACCGGCGTACGCAATGGAGAAATTCCGGCGCTTTGGCACCGCTTATCCGGTTGTCCGCGTCTTCCCTCTGAGCAGGCGTGCGGCGCCAGTCCGGTCGCTTGTGAAATTATGTCAGTCGGCACGCGAGCGAGCGAGCGGCGAGTTGGTGGAGGCGGCGGGAATCGAACCCGCGTCCGCAAGCCCTACACAGTCAGGACTACATGCTTAGCCTGGTCATTTGGATCTCGCCTCGCGCCCGCCGGCCGGCAGGCTGGCGTTTGGCCAGTCGCTTCGACGGATCCACGCGGCCAAGCGACCAGACCGCGCAGAGAGGCTGATGTGAATGACGCTGCACCCCTTTCGGGGCCTAGCCCATCAGCAAGCTAGTGCAGCGTCTAGCCGGTGTTAGGCGGCTAGAGCGAAACGCTCGTCGTTGGCGTTTGTAGATTTCCAGCTGGATTTACGAGGGAACTGGTCCTCGGCATGCCCTGCGCTGCTTCGTGACCCACGTCGAGACCAAGTCGCCCCCGTGATCGTCAGTGCGCGCTTAATTGTCTCATATCGGGACGCAGCTGCGCATTTCAAGCCCCACGGAGCAATCAAAGTTGCGCAATCAGCTCCAGGGGATGGGCGATCACCGCGTCGGCGCCCCAGCTGCGCGGGCCGCCGTTATCGATTCCATGGTAGCCGTACTCCACCGCGACGGCGCGCATGCCGGCCGCACGTGCAGCCTGCACGTCGCGCAGATCATCGCCGACGTAGCAGCATTGCCCGGGCGCCAGCGCCAGTGCGCTAGCAGCGTGCAACAGCGGCGCGGGGTGGGGCTTGGCGTGCGGCGTCGTATCGCCGCAGACCAGGCAGCCAGGCGAGATTCCCAGTGCAGACACGAGGGGCGCGGTGAAGCGGGTGGCTTTGTTGGTGACGATTCCCCAGACCAGACCGCGGGCGCCGAGCTGACCGAGCAGCTCGGAGATTCCGGGAAACAGGCTGGTGTCGACGCACAGACGCGAGCCGTAATGCGCCAGAAACGCCTCGCGCATGTCCTCATATGCCTGATCGCCAGGCATCAGGCCCAGGCCCACGCGCAGCAGTCCGCGCGCGCCGCTGGAGGCGTAGGGACGCACCTCGCCGAGCGAAAGTGCGGCCAGCCCGCGCTCGGCGCGCAGGCGGTTGACCGCTGCGCCAAGATCCGCGGCGGTATCCGCGAGCGTGCCGTCTAAATCGAACAACACGGCACGCGTTCTGCGCCGCCCCGCGGGCTCAGTCATCCCGCGCGCAGCGCACCAGGTAGTTCACGCTGCAATCGCCCCCAAGGGCGTAGCGCCGCGTGAACGGGTTGTACGTCATGCCGATCATTTCCTGCAGCCGCAATCCGGCGTCGCGACACCATTGCGCAAGCTCGTGCGGCCTGATGAACCGCGCGTAGTCGTGAGTGCCCTTCGGCAGCAGCTTGAGCACGTACTCGGCACCGACCACCGCGAACAGGTAGGACTTCGGGTTGCGATTGATGGTCGAGAAGAACGCCTGGCCGCCGGGGGCGATCATCCGTGCGCAGGCCGCGACGGTACTCGCCGGGTCGGGCACATGTTCCAGCATTTCCATGCAGGTTACGGTGTCGAAGGCATGCGCATGCGTTTGCGCGTATTCCTCGGCCGACGAAAGCTCGTAATGCACCGAGAGCATGCTTTCACGCAGGTGAAGCTGCGCCACCTTGAGCGCTTTGTCCGCCAGGTCTATGCCGGTTACTCGCGCACCGCGGCTGGCCATTGCCTCGGCCAGGATGCCGCCGCCACAGCCGACATCGAGCACGGTTGTGCCGGGCAGTCGCGCCTGACGGTCGATCCACTCCAGACGCAACGGGTTGATTTCGTGCAATGGTCGGAACTCGCTCGCCGGATCCCACCAGCGATGTGCGAGCTCGCTGAATTTCTCGAGCTCGGCCGGGTCGACATTCTGGGTTGCGCTCATTTGCGATAAGTGTCGAATTCGTGGCGCGTTCGCCAGCATGCTACGGTCCGCCGGCAAAAAAAAGCCCTGCTTGAGCAGGGCTCTTTCGAGAGCTTTCGCGTCAGTTCGTCTGCGTGCCGATCACCTCGATCTCGACCCGACGGTTTGGCGCGAGGCACTTGATCAGCGCTGCCCTGCCCAAGCTCTTCGGGCAGGCCTTCACCTGCTGGCTCTCGCCCTTGCCCTCGGTGTAGATCCTGTTGGCGTCAATGCCCTTCGATACCAGGAAGGCCTTCACGGAGTCCGCGCGGCGCACCGAGAGCTTCTGGTTGTAGGCCGAGCTGCCGAGCGGGTCAGTGTGGCCGATGGCGATCACGACTTCGAGATTCATCGCGGAGACCTTGCCCGCCAGATCGTCCAGCTTCGCTCTGTCAGCCGGCGTGAGGTCCGACTTGTTGAAGTTGAACACCACGTCGGACTTGAGCGTGACTTTCTGCGGGACCGCCGCGGGCGCTGGCGCGGGCGCCGGTGCCGCCATCGGCTTCGGCTCGGGCTTGTTCACCAGCTCGGGGTCGCATTCGGCGGTCGCCATCGCGGGCGTCCAGTAGCCCGAACGCCAGCACAACCCGAAGCTGTCCTTCCAGACGACCCCGCCGGCGGCGGCAGAGGTCCAATAGCCACTGTTCGACTGCGCGGCGGCATTGAGTGATGTCGCCGACAGCGCCAAGCCTGCGGCGACGGCAATCAACTTCCATGGGTTCTTTCTCATTGGGGGGATCTCCGATGTGTGCGGGCCGCTGCTGCAACGCCGCATAAAGACAATGATGCGAGGGCTCGCTTAAAAAAACCTTAAATTACAAGGGATTCTTGGAGCCCGGGAATGGGGGCTCAGGGGCGAATGTCCGAATTCGAGGACAGTGCACTTTGCCACATTTCGCAGCGCCTGTCCAAATCCGCGAATACGGGCTGCTGCAGCACCCTATCGCGCATGACCAGGCGTCCGGCGACCCAGACGTGGGAAACCTGCTCGCGGCCGGCGGCGTAAACCAGATGCGATGTGACGTCGTAGCATGGCTTTAGTTCCGGCCCGCTCAGATCTATTGCGGCGAAATCTGCTTGCTTGCCCACTACGATTGAGCCGATGCTCGACTCAAGCCCAAGTGCCGCCGCTCCGCCGAGGGTCGCGGCGCGCAGCGCCACCTGCGCGGGCATTGCTTCGGCATCCCGCGCCACTGCCTTCGCAAGCAGTGCCGCAGTACGCATCTCCTGGAACATGTCGAGCCGATTATTGCTTGCTGCACCATCAGTGCCGAGGGCGAGGTTCACGCCCTCCCCGATCAGTGCGGCGACCGGCGCGAAGCCGCTTGCGAGTTTCAGGTTCGACGAAGGGCAATGCACCACGGAGCACCCGTGGCGGGCAAGCAGGGCGATTTCGGCGTCCGAGACGTGCACCGCGTGTACGGCGATGAACCCCGGGCCGAGCAGGCCCAGCCGCTGCAATCGTTCGAGTGGCCGGGCGCCATGCTCGAGTTCGGAGCGCGAGACCTCGTCCGCGGTCTCGTGTACATGGATATGCACCGGCAGGTCGAGCTCGGCCGCCAGCTTTGCGACTTTGGCGAAGCTCTGATCTGAAACCGTATACGGCGCATGCGGCGCCAGGCAAAAACTGAGCAGCGGACGGTCCGCGTACCGATCGCGCAGCGCGAGCCCCTTGCGCAAATAGTCGTCGGGATCCGCCGCGTAAGCCGACGGGAAATCGATGACTATCGCGCCCAGGCATGCGCGCATGTTCGCTGCCAGCGCCGCTTGCAGGGCGGCCTCCGGAAAATAGTACATGTCGTTGAAGCAGGTGGTTCCTCCGCGCAGCATCTCCGCGCAGGCGAGCAGAGTTCCGTCCGTCACGAACTGCGGCGAAATATGCTTGGCTTCGGCCGGCCAGATGTGTTCCTGCAGCCAGCGCATCAGGGCCCTGTCGTCCGCGATGCCGCGCATCAGCGTCATTGCCGCGTGCGTGTGCGCGTTCACAAAGCCCGGGATCAGGGCATGCTCGGGAAGAGCGAACGCCGGATACTGGGCGAAGCGCTTACGGGCGGCCTCGGCGGGCAAGATGGCCTCGATGCGCCCGCCGCGCACCGCCACCGCATGCCGTTCCAACACCTCGCCCGCCGGCTCCACCGGTACTACCCAGCGCGGAAGGATCAGCGTAGTTGTGGTGTCTGACACAGAAAGACCCCGGACTAGCGGGGCCTCCCCCCATTTGTGTTTTGGCTGACCCGCCGCGACGCAAGCACGCGCAAATAAGCGAGGACTCCGCGTCATTTTAGGCACAGCGCGTGTGTCGCCACAAGGCGCCTGTGCGCCGCCAAGAGATGCCTGCCGCTGCGTCGGAAGACCGCGCGGAAGGCGGGGAAGCGCGCTGTCGCGCGTGCTAAAATTCCACACTTTTCTTACCGTTGCCGACCGCCGCACTCCGCCGGAGCGCAGGGGGCGGTTGCGCAGACCCGTAATTCGCGAGCCGAGCATGGATCAATTCGCCAAGGAAACGCTCCCGGTCAGCCTCGAAGAAGAGATGCGCCGATCGTATCTCGACTACGCGATGAGCGTCATCGTCGGGCGCGCGCTGCCGGACGTGCGCGACGGGCTCAAGCCGGTTCATCGACGAATCCTGTACGGCATGAACGAACTCGGCAACCACTGGAACCGCTCGTACAAGAAGTCTGCGCGCGTTTCGGGGGACGTCATGGGCAAGTACCACCCGCACGGCGACGCCGCGATCTACGACACGATGGTGCGCATGGCGCAACCCTTCAGCCTGCGATACGTGCTGATCGACGGGCAGGGGAACTTCGGTTCGATCGACGGCGACAACGCGGCGGCGCCGCGCTACACCGAGGTGCGGCTGACCAAGTTCGCACATGAAATGCTAGCCGACATCGACCGCGAGACGGTCGATTTCGTACCCAACTACGACGGGCAGGAGCAGGAGCCTGCGGTACTGCCGACGCGCGTGCCGAACCTGCTGGTCAACGGTTCGTCCGGCATCGCGGTCGGCATGGCGACCAATATTCCGCCGCACAACCTGTCCGAGGTGGTCGATGCGTGCCTGCACACGCTGCACCATCCGCGTTGCGCGATCGAGGAGCTGATCAAGCTGATGCCGGCGCCGGATTTCCCCACTGCGGGCATCATCTACGGGCTGTCGGGCGTGCACGAGGGTTACCGCACGGGTCGCGGGCGTGTCGTGATGCGGGCGCGCACGCATTTCGAGGACCTCGGAAAAGGGGACCGGCAGGCGATCATCGTCGACGAGCTTCCCTACCAGGTGAACAAGAAGTCGCTGCTGGAGAAAATCGCGGAGCTGGTGACCGACAAGCGGATTGACGGCATATCCGACATCCGCGACGAGTCCGACAAGGACGGGATGCGCGTGGTAATCGAGCTGAAGCGCAACGAGATCGCCGAGGTCGTGCTGAACAACCTGTACAAGCTGACCCAGCTTCAGGATACCTTCGGCATGAATATGGTCGCGCTCGTGGACGGACAGCCGAAAGTGCTCGACCTGAAGTCGATACTCGAGGCGTTCATCGCCCACCGACGCGAAGTTGTGACGCGGCGCACGGTGTTCGAACTTCGCAAGGCGCGCGAGCGGGGCCACGTCCTTGAGGGCCTGGCCGTGGCGCTGTCGAACGTGGACGAGGTAATCGAGCTGATCAAGAGGGCGCCGACGCCGCTGGACGCAAAGCGCGGGCTGATGGCGAAGGCCTGGCAGTCGCAGCTGGTGCGCGAGATGCTGACGCGCGCAGCGCCGGATCAGTTCCGCCCCGAAAAGCTGGCGCCGGAGTTCGGCCTCGATGACCAGGGCTATAGGCTCTCGGACGAGCAGGCGCAGGCGATTCTGCAAATGCGCCTGCAAGGGCTGACCGGGCTCGAGCAGGACAAGATCCGAGCCGAATATCGGGAGGTTATGGAAGCGATCGCGGACCTGCTCGACATTCTCGACAAGCCGGCCCGCGTGGTGGCGATCATCGCCGACGAGCTGGCAATGGTGCGGCAGGAGTTCGGCGATGCGCGCAGGAGCGAGATCGTGACTGTCGCGGAGGACATTTCGCTCGAGGACCTGATCGCACCGCAGGACATGGTGGTGACCTTCTCGCATGGCGGTTACGCGAAGTCCCAGCCACTCGCCGATTACCACGCCCAGCGTCGCGGCGGGCGCGGCAGGATGGCGGCGGCGACCAAGGAAGACGACTTCATCGAACGGCTCTTCGTCGCGCACTCGCACGACTATCTGCTGTGCTTTTCAAGCCGCGGCCGCCTGTACTGGCTCAAGGTGTACGAGGTGCCGCAGGGCAGCCGCGCCAGCCGGGGCAAGCCGGTAGTGAACATGTTCCCGCTCGAAGAGGGCGAAAAGATCACAGCGGTCGTCCCGGTGCGCGAATTCGACGAACAGCACTATGTGTTCATGGCGACGGCGAAAGGCACCGTGAAGAAGACCGCGTTGGTGGATTTTTCGCGCCCTCGACCCTCCGGAATCATCGCCGTCAATCTCGATCACGGCGATTACCTTGTCGGCGCGGCGCTGACGGACGGCAGCTGCGACACGATGCTCTTCTCTTCGGAGGGCAAGGCGATCCGCTTTTCGGAGGATGACGTGCGCCCCATGGGGCGCCAGGCAACCGGCGTGCGCGGCATGCGCCTGGGCCGCGGCGCGCGAGTGGTCTGCATGCTGGTGGCGAGAAACGACGAGCAGACAGTGCTCACCGCGACGGAGAACGGTTTTGGCAAGCGCACTGCGGTGAGGGAGTACACGCGTCACGGGCGCGGGGGGCAGGGAATGATCGCGATCCAGGCCTCGGAACGAAACGGTCAGCTGGTAGGCGCAGTGATGGTGGACGACCGGGACGAGGTGATGCTCATCTCCACCGGCGGCGTGCTGATTCGGACCGCCGTGGCCCAGATCCGCGAGCAGGGCCGCAGCACCCAGGGGGTTACGCTTATCGCGCTCGACGAGGGCGAAAAGCTCGCGGGACTCGAACGCATCGATGAGCGCGACGATCCGGTGAACGGCAACGGTTCCGGGGGAGACGACGCCGGGGAGGAGGCCCCCGCGCTGCCGCCCGGCGAGACCCTGCACTGATGAGCCGCCTGTTCAACTTCAGTGCCGGGCCGGCGATATTGCCGGAAGAGGTCCTCGCCCGCGCCGGCGACGAAATGCTCGACTGGCACGGCTCCGGCATGTGTGTCATGGAGATGAGCCATCGCGGCAAGGAATTCGTCGCGATCGCTGAAGAAGCCGAGCAGGACCTGCGGGAGCTTATGTCCATCCCGGCGAACTACAAGGTGCTGTTTCTGCAGGGTGGCGCGACGCTGCAGTTCGCGCAGGTGCCGATGAACTTGCTCAACGGCAGGGGCAAGGCAGACTATGTCCTGACCGGAGAATGGTCGAAGAAGGCGGCCAAGGAGGCACGGGCATATTGCGATGTGCACGTCGCGGCAAGCTCGGAGGACCGCAACTTCACCTACGCGCCGCTCCGGGGGGCGTGGCAATTGAGCGCCGATGCGGCTTATGTGCACTACTGTTCGAACGAGACGATAGGCGGAGTCGAGTTCAATTGGGTTCCGGATTGCGGCAGCGTACCGCTGGTCGCCGATGCCTCTTCGCACATCCTTTCGCGGCCGGTGGATGTGTCCAGGTTCGGCCTGATTTACGCTGGCGCACAGAAGAACGTGGGCCCCGCAGGACTCACGATCGTGATAGTGCGGGAGGATCTGATCGGGGGCGCGCAAAAGGGCACGCCGACGGTGATGGACTACAAGCAGCAGGCGGACGCGGGGTCCATGCTGAACACGCCCGCGACTTATTCCATCTACGTTGCCGGGCTCGTATTCAAGTGGCTCAAGCGCGCCGGCGGGCTCGCCGTGATCGAGCAACGCAATATAGCCAAGGCAAACTTGCTGTACGATTTTATCGACCGTAGCGGCTTCTTCCGCAACCCGGTGGCGAAGAGCGACCGATCACGCATGAACGTTCCATTCACCCTTGCGAACTCTAGGCTGGACGCCGAGTTCCTAAAGGGCGCCGAGGAGCGAGGGATGGTCCAACTGAAGGGCCACCGCTCGGTCGGTGGCATGCGTGCGTCGATCTACAACGCGATGCCCCTCGAGGGAGTGCAGAGCCTGGTCGCGTACATGACGGAATTCGAAGCGCGGCATGGCTAGGCGTGCCGCGCGCAAGACCGAGATCCTGGTCCTGAACCAGATCTCGCCGGAGGGCCTCAAGCATTTCCCGGCGGAGAGCTACGCCACTGTCAAGGAGTCGCGGTCTCCCGACGCGATTCTGGTCCGCTCGCGCGATCTGCACGGTTACGCTTTCGGTCCGAATCTGAAGGCGGTCGGGCGCGCCGGCGCGGGCGTCAACAATATCCCGGTGCGAGAGCTTTCGGCGCGCGGCGTGCCGGTATTCAATGCCCCGGGGGCGAACGCGAACGCGGTGAAGGAGCTCGTGATTGCCGGCATGTTGCTGGCCGCACGTAACCTGGCATCTGCATTGGAATTCGTGCGGGCACTCGATCCCCGTGCGCCCGACCTGGAGCGGGCGGTCGAGGACGGCAAGAAGCAATTCGCCGGCGTGGAGCTGCCCGGACACACCTTGGGCGTAATCGGTCTCGGCAAGGTCGGCAGCATGGTTGCCGACGCCGCGATCCGGCTCGGCATGCAGGTGCTGGGCTACGACCCCGAGATCACGGTGGACGCGGCATGGGGGCTGCCGTCCGCGGTGCGCCGGGCCGGCTCGATCGACGAGGTCCTGAGGGCCAGCCACTTCGTCACGCTGCACGTACCGCTGCTGGAATCCACTCGCAACATCGTCGGCGCGCACAATATCGAGCATCTGCGGCAGGGCGCAATTCTGCTCAACTTCTCGCGCGAGGGGGTAGTCGAGGACGCAGCTGTCGTTGCGGCGCTGGACGCGCATCGGCTGAAGTGCTACGTGAGCGATTTCCCGGCGCCCGAATTGCTCGGCAAGCCCGGCGTTGTGGCGTTGCCGCATCTTGGTGCCTCGACGCGCGAAGCGGAGGAAAACAGCGCAGTGATGGTCGCAGTCCAGCTACGCGATTACCTCGAGGACGGGAACCTGCGCAACGCGGTCAATTTCCCCGAAGCGACGATGGCGCGCGAGTCCCCGTACCGGCTGGCGATCGCGAACGCGAATGTTCCGGACATGCTGGCGCGAATTTCTCACGTGCTGGGCAGTAGCGGAATCAACATCCACAACATGCTGAACAAGTCGCGCGCGGACATGGCGTACACGCTGGTCGATGTCGACAGCGAGGTCATGCGGCAGACGCTCGACGAGCTGCGCCGGATCGACGGCGTGCTCGGGGTGCGCTATCTTCCGAAGTAGAAGGCGCAAGCAGCCGGGTCTGCGGCAATGAATTCGGACGGGAGCGGAATAGCAGTGGAGGAAATCGACAAAATTCGCGGCGAGATCGACGCGATCGACGACCAGTTGCTGGTGCTCGTCAGTCGGCGCGCGGAGTTCGCGCGCCGCATCGGCCAGCTGAAGGCGGGCGGCAGCGCCTATCGGCCGGAACGGGAGGCGGAGATCCTGCGGCGCGTCATGCAGGCGAACCCGGGGCCGCTATCAGGGGAGCGCTTAGCCGCCGTGTTTCGTGAGGTGATTTCGGGCTGCAGGGGAATGGAAGGCGCAATCCGCGTCGCGTATCTCGGGCCGGAAGGAACTTTCAGCGAGCAGGCGATGAGGAAGCAGTTCGGCCAAGCCGCCCAGGGACTGCCCGGGGTGTCGGTGGACGAGGTGTTCCGCCAGTGCGAATCCGGTGCCGCGCAGTTTGCAGTCGTACCGGTCGAGAATTCGACCGAGGGCGCCGTGGGGCGTACGCTCGATTTGCTTTTGCTGACGCCGCTCAGGATCTGCGGCGAGGTCGAGTTGCGGGTGCACCAGAACCTGATGTCGCGCGTGGCGGAGTTGAAATCGATCCGGCGTGTCTACTCGCACGCGCAGTCGCTCGCCCAGTGCAATGCCTGGCTCAACCAGAACCTGCCGAACGCGGAGCGTGTTCCGGTGGCCTCGAACGGCGAGGCTGCGAGGCGCGCCGCGGAGGAAGGTGACAGCGCGGCGATCGCCGGGACCGGAGCGTCGGAACGCTACCGCCTGAACCTGCTCGCACGCTCGATCGAGGACGACCCGTCCAATACCACGCGCTTCCTCGTGCTTGGCTCGCTCGATTGCATGCCGAGCGGGAACGACCGTACCGCGTTGGTGATGTCGGCCGAGAACAAGCCCGGCGCCGTTCACGCGCTGCTATCGCCGCTCGCCGCGAACGGCGTCAGCATGACGCGAATCGAGTCGCGCCCGTCGCGTGCGATGCGCGACGCTCTTTGGGAGTATGTCTTCTTCATCGATGTCCAGGGCCACCAGGAGGATGAGCGCGTCGCCGCCGCACTTGCCGATCTGCGGCGCCAGGCGCCATTCCTGAAGGTCCTCGGGTCCTATCCAGCAGCGGTTGCATAGCGCGACATCAGTCATGGGTGCTCTACCGACGAATATGGACCTTTGCGAACTTTCGCCCTCGTACGTGCGCTCGATCGCGCCCTACCAGCCGGGCAAGCCCATCTCCGAGCTGGCGCGCGAGATGGGGCTGGAAGAGAAGACCATCGTGAAGCTCGCCTCGAACGAGAATCCGCGCGGCATCGGACCGCGAACGCGCGCGGCGATCGAAGCGTCGTTGAGCGAGATTGCGCGCTATCCCGACGGCAATGGTTACGAGCTGAAGCTCGCGTTGTCGAGGCGTTACGGCATCGAGATGTCCTCGATCGTGCTCGGCAACGGATCGAACGACGTACTCGAGCTGGTCGCGCTGGCGTTCCTGGGCGCCGGACGTTCGGCGGTGTTCTCGCAGCACTGCTTCGCGGTCTATCCGCTTGCGACGCAGGCACGCGGCGCGCGCTCGATCGCGGTGGCGGCCAAGAACTTCGCGCACGACCTCGACGCGATGGCGGCCGCGATCACCGATGACAGCTATGTGGTTTGGATCGCGAATCCGAACAACCCGACCGGGACATACGCGTTTCCCGAGCAGCTCGAGGCGTTCGTGCGCCGCGTACCTGAGCGCGTCATCCTGGTGCTCGACGAGGCCTACAATGAATACCTGCCGGCGGACGCCAAGACCGACATGGTGAAATGGCTCAGACGCTATCCGAACCTGGTCATCACGCGGACGTTCTCCAAGGCCTACGGTCTGGCCGGCCTGCGAGTCGGCTACGCCCTGGCGCATCCTACAGTCGCCGACGTGATGAACCGCGTGCGGCAGCCGTTCAACGTCAACAGCATTGCGCTCGCAGCGGCCACGGCGGCGCTCGGCGACATGGAGTTCGTCGCCATGAGCTACGCCGAAAACCTTCAGGGGCTGCGCCAGCTTGAGGACGGCGTGAAGGCGCTCGGTCTCGAGTACATTCCTTCGTTCGGCAATTTCCTCACGATTCGAGTCGGCAGGGCGGGCGAGGTGTACAAGCGCTTGCTGCGGCGTGGGGTGATCGTGCGCCCGGTTGGTGGATACGAGCTGCCCGAGCATCTGCGCGTGACGGTCGGGACTGCGGCGGAAAACGAGCTGTTTCTGGCGGCGCTCAACGCCAGCCTGAAGGAATGAGCCGCGACGCTGAGGCGCCCGGCGCGCGCTTCGAACGCGTCGCAGTCATCGGTGTCGGCCTGATCGGTGGTTCCTTCGCGCTCGCGCTCAAAGCGGCGAAGGCTTGCGGGCAAGTCGTTGGCGTGGGCCGCGGCAGAGCGAATCTGGATGCGGCCGTGGCCCTGGGGGCGATCGACGTCGCAGAGAGCGACGTCGCCCAGGCGACGCGTGGCGCCGACTTGGTCCTGGTCGCGACGCCCGTGGCGCAGTTCCCGAAAGTGTTTGCAGCGCTGGCGCCGGTGCTCTCGCGAACGGCGCTGGTAATCGACGCAGGCAGCACCAAGCGGGACGTGATCGCCGCGGCGCGCGCGCACCTCGGCTCCAGGATCGCGCAGTTCGTGCCCGCCCACCCGATCGCCGGCGCGGAGCACAGCGGCGTGGCAGCGGCGAAGGCGGACCTGTTCCGCGGCAAGCGCGTAGTCCTTGCGCCGCTGCCCGAGAACGCCCCGCAGGCGATCGCGCGGGTCGCGGGAGCGTGGCAGGCATGCGGTGCACGCGTTGCATGGATGACTCCGGAGGAACACGACGCGGTGTTCGCCGCGGTCAGCCACCTGCCCCATTTGCTGGCGTTCGCACTCGTGCACGAGCTTGCGCAGCGCCCCAACTCGGCGCAGCTGTTCGGCTTTGCGGCCGGAGGCTTCCGCGATTTTACGCGAATTGCATCCAGCCAGCCCGAGATGTGGCGCGACATCTGCGTCGCCAATCGCGATGCATTGCTCGCGGAGCTGGCGCGATACGGCACGCAACTCGAATCGATCCGCGCGCTGCTTGCGGTCGGTGACGCCGCGGGGCTGGAGAACGTTTTCGCCGGGGCGCGAGCGGCGCGCAGTCGCTGGCTCGACGGCGATTACGATTTCTAAGGCGGGCGCGTTGGACACATTGAGGCTGAAGCCGACCAGGCGCGTCGCGGGCAACGTGCGCCTGCCCGGTTCGAAGAGCATCTCGAATCGCATCCTGCTGCTTTCCGCGCTGGCAAGCGGCGAAACGCGCGTCGGTGGTCTGCTCGATGCGGACGACACGAAGGTCATGCTCGATGCGCTGCAGCGCCTCGGCGTCGGCTGGAGGCGCGAAGACGGCGCACTGCGCGTCGCGGGGATCGGCGGTGCCTTCCCGGTTCGCAGCGCCGAGTTGTGGCTGGGCAATGCTGGAACAGCGTTCCGGCCGCTGACCGCGGCGCTCGCGCTTTCGGAGGGCGAGTACCGGCTGTCCGGGGCGCCCCGAATGCACGAGCGGCCGATACGCGACCTGGTCGAAGCCCTGCGCGGGCTTGGCGCGCGGATCGACTACCTGGGGGCGGAGGGTTATCCGCCGCTGGCGGTGCATCCGGCGCGCTTGCGCTTGAACGCTCCGGTGCGGGTACGGGGCGATGTCTCGTCGCAGTTCCTTAGCGCTCTGCTGATGGCCTTGCCGCTCGCGGGCGCGCCGGCGACGGTTGAAGTCGAGGGCGAACTCGTGTCAAAGCCCTACGTCGAAATCACGCTCAACGTGATGCGCCGTTTCGGCGTGGACGTGGTGCGAGAAGAGTGGCGCCGATTCCGCCTGCCGCGCTCGCGCTATGCGAGCCCCGGGCAGATTATGGTCGAGGGCGATGCGTCGTCCGCATCGTACTTCCTTGCGGCGGCCGCGATCGGCGGCGGACCGGTGCGGGTCGAGGGTGTCGGTCGCGACAGCATCCAGGGCGACGTGCGCTTCGCCGAGGTGCTTGAACGCATGGGGGCGCGCGTCGGCATGGGCCCGGACTGGATCGAGGCATCATGCGACCGCAGGCTCAAGCCCGTCGACATGGATATGAACCACATACCGGATGCGGCGATGACGGCAGCGGTGATGGCACTGTTCGCCGACGGGCCGAGTACCCTGCGCAACATTGCCAGCTGGAGGGTCAAGGAGACCGACCGATTGGCCGCGATGGCGACCGAACTGCGCAAGCTCGGGGCAAAAGTCGAGGAAGGCGCGGACTACCTGCGTATCGTGCCCCCGGCGCAGCTGGTCTCCGACGTCGCAATAGATACTTACGACGACCATCGGATCGCGATGTCGTTCTCCCTCGCCGCGCTCGGCGGCGTGCCGGTGCGGATAAACGAGCCCTCCTGCGTCACCAAGACGTTTCCGGACTACTTCGCATCCCTGGCGCGGATTTCGGAGTACGCGTGAGCGCGCCGGTGATCACGGTCGACGGCCCGTCCGCATCCGGCAAAGGAACGATCGCCCGGCGCGTGGCCCAAGCGCTCGGCTTTCACTGCCTCGACAGTGGCGCGCTCTACCGCCTGGTCGCGCTTGCATCCTTGCGGGCGCGTGTGCCCGCAAACGACGAGGACCGCCTCGGCGCGCTTGCACGCAATCTCTCCGCGCGCTTTACGGGCGAGAGCATATTCCTTGAGGATCAGGATGTTACGCAAGATCTGGCCACGGAAGAATGCGGCAGCCGCGCATCCGAGGTCGCGCGACTGCCAAAGGTGCGCGAGGCGCTGCTTGCGCGCCAGCGCGCATTTCGCCGCAACCCCGGTCTGGTCGCGGACGGGCGCGACATGGGCTCGGTCGTGTTTACTGACGCCGCGCTGAAGGTGTTCCTGACTGCGAGTGCCGCCGTGCGGGCCGAGCGTCGGTATAACCAGTTGAAACAAAAAGGAATCCATGCTACTCTTGCAACCCTTTTCCGCGAGCTGGAAGCGCGTGATGCGCGCGACGCGGCGCGGGCGGTATCACCGCTCGTACCCGCGCCGGACGCCGTGCAACTCGATTCATCCGATCTGACGATCGATGAGGTCGTGAGCCGGATCCTCGGTTGGTGGCAGGAGCGAGCTGACGGCGTGCGCGCCTGAGCTCGATATTGGTGGGTTGCGGCGGTTGCCGGGCCCGTGTGTGCAACTTGACCCGCCCGCTTTCGCAAGGAGCGGCGGACAATGAGGTTTTTCCCTTACATGCCAAGCATTTCCCCCGCAGCTTCCAAACCCTCCAATCACGAGTCCTTTGCCGCACTGTTCGAGGAGAGCCTTTCGCGCAAGGAGATGCGAATCGGCGAGGTGATCACCGCCGAAGTGGTGCGCGTCGATCAGCATTACGTCGTTGTAAATGCCGGCCTGAAGTCCGAAAGCGTCATCCCGCTCGAAGAGTTCAAGGACGACAGCGGCGAAATCGAGGTCAAGCCCGGAGATTTCGTCAGCGTCTCGATCGAGGCGCTCGAGGACGGCCATGGCGAGACGCGCCTGTCGCGCGAAAAGGCCAAGCGCCTCGCGGCCTGGCTGGAGCTCGAGCAAGCGCTGGAAAAGGGCGAGAAGATCGAGGGCGTCATTACCGGAAAGGTCAAAGGCGGTCTGACGGTGATGGCGAAGGGCATCCGTGCTTTCCTTCCCGGCTCGCTGGTCGACCTGCGCCCGGTCAAGGACACGACGCCCTACGAGGGCAAGCAGATGGATTTCAAGGTCATCAAGCTCGATCGCAAGCGCAACAACGTGGTGGTTTCGCGCCGCGCGGTGCTTGAGGAAACTGTCGGTGCCGAGCGCGAGCAACTGCTCTCGACGCTGCAGGAGGGCGCGGAAGTCAAGGGCATCGTCAAGAACATCACCGACTACGGCGCATTCGTGGACCTGGGCGGAATCGACGGCCTGCTACATATCACCGACTTGGCATGGCGCCGCGTAAAGCATCCGTCCGAGGTGCTAAACGTGGGGGATGAAGTCACCGCAAAAGTCCTCAAATTCGACGCGGAGAAGAATCGGGTTTCGCTCGGCCTCAAGCAGCTCGGGGAGGACCCGTGGGTCGGCATTTCGCGCCGCTATCCGCAGGGAACGCGTCTGTTCGGAAAAGTGACCAACCTCACCGACTACGGCGCATTCGTCGAGGTCGAGTCCGGCATCGAAGGTCTAGTTCACGTTTCCGAGATGGACTGGACCAACAAGAACGTGCACCCGTCGAAGGTCGCCCAGGTGGGCGACGAGGTCGAGGTGATGATCCTCGAGATCGACGAGGAGCGCCGCCGGATCTCGCTCGGCATGAAGCAGTGCATGCCGAACCCGTGGGAAGACTTCGCGCGCGAGTACAAAAAGGGCGACAAGGTCAAGGGCCAGATCAAGTCGATCACCGACTTCGGCGTCTTCGTCGGCCTGCCCGGCGGCATCGACGGCCTGGTGCACCTCTCGGACCTCTCCTGGTCGACGCCGGGCGAGGAGGCGGTCAAGAACTTCAAGAAGGGCGAGGAGGTCGACGCCGTGGTGCTGTCGATCGACGTCGAGCGCGAGCGCATTTCGCTCGGCGTCAAGCAGCTCGAGGGCGACCCGTTCACCAACTTCATCGCCAGCCACGACAAGAACAGCGTCGTGAGCGGCACGGTGAAGTCGGTCGACGCCAAGG
>Ga0335081_10002357_pt1 | contig 29692 bp, 34 predicted proteins | sample Lox_Sample_35_FD_206713 | JGI IMG/M metagenome (GOLD analysis project Ga0335081, IMG submission 206713) | Soil microbial communities from Loxahatchee National Wildlife Refuge, Florida, United States - Lox_Sample_3.5 | ecosystem: Environmental > Terrestrial > Soil > Wetlands | place: USA...
AGGCGGGCGAGCGGTTCCGCGCGCCCGAGCTCGCCGACACGCTCGGCCGGCTGGCGGCCGAGGGCGGAACCTGCCTCTACCGCGGCGAGCTCGCCGAGCGGCTCGCCGCCCACGTCCCGGTCACGCTCGACGACCTCGCCCGCTACGAGGTGGTGGAGCGGGAGCCGCTCTGCGTCCCGTATCGCGGCGGCGAGCTCCGGACGAACCCACCGCCTTCGAGCGGCGGCCGTCTCATCGCGGTCGGGCTCGAGGCGCTCGGCGACGACGACCCGGCGCCGCTCGCCGTCGCACACGCGATGGAGGAGCAGGAGGCGGCCCGCGCGGGCGGCGTCGGCGGCACGACGCACATCAGCGTCGTCGACGGCGCCGGCGACGCCGTCTCGCTCTCCTCGTCGCTCGGGTCGGGCAGCGGCGTCGTCGTCCCCAGCACCGGCATCCACCTCAACAACATGCTGGGCGAGGCCGATCTCGCCGGCGGCGGGCAGCCGGGCGAGCGGCTGACCTCGATGATGGCGCCGTCGCTCCTCCTCGAGGAGGGAAGGCCGCGGCTCGTCGTCGGCTCGGCGGGAAGCGCGCGCCTTCGCGGCGCCGTCCTCCAGGTCGTCGCGAACGTCGCTGCGCGCGGGCTCGGTGTTCGAGACGCCGTCGACGCGCCGCGCATCCACGTCGAGGACGGGGTAGCCCACTGCGAGGACGCGGCAGTCGCCGACGAGCTCGAGGCGGCGGGATACGCGGTCGTGCGCTGGCGCGAGCGGAACCTCTTCTTCGGCGGGGTCGCCGCGGTCGAGGTGCGCGGCAACGGAACGCTCGCCGCCGCCGGCGACCCCAGGCGCGGCGGGAAGGGGCGAGTGGTTTGAGGTACAGGCTCCGCTCGGCCGAGCCCGGGGACGCCGAGCAGCTGGCCCGCCTCGCCGAGGAGGTGAGCGCCGAGCCCGAGGGCTGGCTGATCAGCGTCGCCGGCGAGTGGCGCAGCGCCGGCGACGAGCGCCGCTACCTGAAGGCGCTCCGCCGGTACCCGCACGCGGCGGTCTTCGTCGCCGAGCGCGACGACGGGACGATCCTCGGCCGCCTCTCCGTCGGGCGCGACCCGCACCCGGCGAGCGCGCACGTCGCCGACCTCGGGCTGATGGTCGCGATCGACGCGCGCCGGCAGGGGATCGGCACGGCGCTGCTGCAGGCCGCCGTCGACTGGGCGCGAGAGGTCGGCGTCCGCAAGCTCGAGCTGCACGTCTTCCCGTGGAACACGGCGGCAATCGCGCTCTACGACCGGTTCGGCTTCGAGCGCGAGGGCTACCGCAAGGGTCACTACCGCCGGGGCGGGGAGGACGTCGACGCGATTCTCATGGCGTATCTCCTCCGGTAGCCGGATTGGCCACGCGGGGAATACGGAAGGATGTGTCCGTGGCCGACCGGGTCGCACTCGTCACCGGCGCGAACACGGGCATCGGGCTCGCGATCGCCGAGCGCTTCCTCGCCGACGGCTGGGCGCTCGGCTACGGGACGCAGGACGACGAGGAGCGCCACGAGGGCCCGTTCCGCGACCTGCAGAGCCGCTACGGCGAGGAGCGGATCCATTGGGTGTGGGGCAACCTCGCAGACGAGAAGGTGCCGCCGCGGCTCGTCGACGAGACCGCGGAGAAGCTCGGACGCCTCGACGCGCTCGTCAACAACGCCGGCCTCTCGACCGCGAAGCCCTTCCTCGAGCTGACGGCCGCCGACTTCGACCTCACGTTCGCCGTCGACGTCCGCGGCAGCTTCCTCGCCGCGCAGGCGGCGGCGAAGCGGATGATCGAGCAGGGCAAAGGCGGCTCCATCGTCAACATCACGTCCGTCCACGAGCACATTCCTCGCCCGGACTTCGCTGTGTACGCGGCGGCGAAGGCGGCTCTCGGGATGCTCTCGAGGGGGCTCGCGCTCGAGCTCGCCGCACACGGGATCCGCGTCAACTCGGTCGCGCCCGGCGTGATCGCAACGCCTCGGAACGAGGCCGACGCCGAGAAGCTCGACCCCGAGGTGCCGCTCGGCCGGCCGGGCAAGCCGGAGGAGGTCGCCGCCCTGGTCGCCTGGCTCTGCTCGCACGAGGCGACCTACGTGACCGGCTCGAGCTACGTGATCGACGGCGGGATGATCCAGCAGGTCGTGAAGATCCCGGCCTGACCTCGCCGAGTTTACGCCGGTTTTACGCGGGAGAGCGACCGGAATCGGTCCTTTTGGGTAGCGAAGCAAGAATCTCATCCAGGAGGAGCCAACCGATGAAGAAGCTCATTCTCGCCGTGGCCGCGACCGTGGCTCTTGCGACGGCGACCACCGCGTCGGCGTCGTCGTCCAACGGCGGCGGGCGTCACTCGCGGAGACACGACCTCGTCTTCAGGACGGCCACGTACTGGCACCACGCGGGCGGCGCCGGCGTGTTCGAGAAGCTCGACGGGACAGGCTCGAGCCTCGACGCCGGCACGTCGAGCGCGAGCGGCGCGATCCACGGCCGTCCGCTCCAGGACGGCACGTTCGCCGCGTCGCTCTCGGCCGACTGGTCGAAGGCGACCGCCAACCGGCACGGCGGCTCGTGCGCGCCCGCGACCGGGACGCTCACGCTGTCCGACTCGTCGGGCGACACGCTCGACACGTCGCTCACCGGCGTCAGCTGCACCGTCGGCTCGAACCCGTGGAACGTCGCAGGCGTCTTCTTCGGCAAGGCCCAGGTCACCTCGGCCACGGGGACGCTCTCGAGCGTCACCGGCTACGGCCGCGTCCTGCTCGTCGAGAAGACGGACGGCACGGTGGAGGGCTTCGCGTTCGCCGGCTTCCGCCGCTCGCACGAGCGCCGGCTCGCGGGCATCGCCAAGGGCGACGCGCACCGCTGCGGCTGGCACTGAGCATCCACCGGTGACTTCCGGGCACGGGAGTACGATCGAGCTCCCGTGCCCGAAGCGCCGTTCGTCCACCTCCACGTCCACTCCGAGTACTCGATCCTCGACGGGGCCTGCCGCATCCCCGACCTCGCGAAGCGGGCCGCCGAGCTCGGGATGCCGGCCGTCTCGCTCACCGACCACGGCTCGCTCGCCGGTGCGATCGACCTCTACAGGGCGGCGCGCAAGGAGGGCGTCAAGCCCGTCGTCGGCTGCGAGGTGTACGTCACCGACGACCGCCGCGCGCAGCAGAAGGGGCAGGCGCACCTCACCCTGCTCGCCGAGACGACGGAGGGCTACGGCAATCTGATCAAGCTCTCCTCGCTCGGCTACCTCGAGGGCTACTACTACAAGCCGCGTGTCGACTGGGAGCTGCTCCAGACCTACGGGAGAGGGCTCGTCGCGCTGTCGGGCTGCCTTTCGGGCCGCGTCTGCAAGGCGCTCGAGGAGAGCCGCCCCGCCGACGCCGAAGCCGAGCTCGAGCGGCTCGAGCAGGTCTTCGGCCGCGAGAACGTCTACGTCGAGCTCCAGAACGCGCACCTCGACGTCCAGCACCGGATCAACCCCGAGCTCGTCGCGCTCGCCGCGAAGCGCGGCCTGCCGACGGTCGCCACGGGCGACGTCCACTACCTCCGCCACGAGGACGCGCGCGCCCACGAGGCGCTCCTCTGCATCCAGTCGGGCGACTCGCTCCGCAACCCGAACCACTGGCGCTTCGAGACCGACCACTTCTACTTCAAGACGCCGGAGGAGATGGCCGCCGACTTCCCGGGGCAGGAGGACGCTCTGACGCGGACGCTCGAGGTCGCCGAGCGCTGCAACGTCGAGATCGCGCTCGACCGGATCCACCTGCCGCGCTACGACGTGCCGGGCGGTCGCGACGCGTTCGAATACCTCGTCGAGCTCGTCGATGCGGGTGCCGCGAAGCGCTACGGCACGGTCACGCCGGAGCTGCGCGAGCGACTCCAGTACGAGCTGAAGACGATCAAGGAGATGGGCTTCACCGACTATTTCCTCATCGTCTGGGACTTCATCCGCTTCGCGAAGACGAACGGCGTCTCGGTCGGTCCGGGCCGCGGCTCGTCCGCAGGCTCGCTCGTCGCGTACAGCCTCGAGATCACCGACATCGACCCCATCCGCTACGACCTCATGTTCGAGCGGTTCCTCAACCCAGGCCGTAAGTCGATGCCCGACATGGACATCGACTTCGCCGTCGAGGGCCGCGAGCGCGTCATCAACTACGTCCGCGAGAAGTACGGCCGCGACCGCGTCGCGCAGATCATCACCTTCGGGACGATGGCCGCCCGAGCCGCCGTCCGTGACGCCGGCCGCGTGCTCGAGCATCCGTACGGCGTCGTCGACCGGATCGCGAAGCTGATTCCCGAAGGCCCGGGCCAGACGCTCGAGGAGTGCCTGAGGCCGGGCTCCGAGCTGAAGCAGGCGTACGACTCCGACGCGGCGGCGAAGGAGATCGTCGACCTCGCGCGGCCGCTCGAAGGGCTGACGCGCCAGGACGGGATCCACGCCGCGGCGGTCGTGATCGGCGCCGAGCCGCTGACGGACGTCGTCCCCGTCCAGCAGAAGGGCGTCGACCAGGAGATCGTCACGCAATTCGACGGCGTCACGATCGAGGCGCTCGGCCTGCTGAAGATGGACTTCCTCGGCCTCCGCAACCTCGACGTGATCGAGAAGGCGGTCGAGCTCGTCTCCGGGCTCGACATCTCGGCGATCCCGCTCGACGACCGCAAGACGTACGAGATGCTCGCCGCCGGCGAGGCGACCGGCGTCTTCCAGTTCGAGTCGTCGGGCATGCGCGAGGCGCTGCGCCAGGTCAAGCCGACGGAGTTCGAGGACCTCATCGCGCTCAACGCGCTCTACCGGCCGGGGCCGATGGGCTACATCCCGAGCTACGCGAACCGCAAGAACGGTCGCGAGGCGGTCACGTACCTCGACCCTCGCCTCGAGCCGATCCTCGGCGACACGTACGGCATCTGCGTCTACCAGGAGCAGTACATGCGTATCGCACGCGACGTCGCCGGCTTCTCGATCACCGAGGCCGACGATCTCCGCAAGGCGATCGGCAAGAAGATCCGAAAGCTGATGGACTCGCTCAAGGACAAGTTCCTCGAGGGACTCGCGCAGCACGACGTGACGCCGGACATCGCGCGGCGGCTCTGGGAGGACGTCGAGAAGGCGGCCGACTACTCGTTCCCGAAGGCACACGCCGCGTGCTACGCGCTCATCGCCTATCGCACGGCGTGGCTGCGCGCGAACCATCCGTGCGAGTACATGGCGGCGCTCATCTCCTCGGTCATGAACACGAAGGACCGCGTCCCGTTCTATGTCAATGCCTGCCGCGACCTGGGGATCGAGGTACTGCCGCCCGACGTGAACGAGTCGCAGGTCGACTTCGCCGTCGTCGGGGGGAAGATCCGCTTCGGGCTGAACGCGGTGAAGAACGTCGGCGAGGCGACCTGCCGCGCGATCGTCGCCGCGCGCGACGAGGGCGGGCCATTCGCGTCCATCTGGGATTTCTCGGAACGCGTGAACCCGCAGGTCATGAACAAGCGCACGCTCGAGTCCCTGATCAAGGCGGGGGCGTTGCCCGGCTCCCGCAAGGGCATGCTCGCGGTGCTCGAACGGGTCGTCGGCGCCGCCGCCGAGCGCGCGCTGCGGAAAGACCAGGTGTCGATCTTCGAATTCGGCGACGAGCCGTCCTCCGGCGGCTACTACGAGCCGGTGTCGGAGGAGGAGTTCGAGAAATCCGAGCTCCTGCACCTGGAGAAGGAGAGCCTCGGCCTCTACGTCTCCGAGCATCCGCTGAGCGCGATCCGCGACCAGCTGCGGCGCCGGACCGACTGCGGTCTCGCCGAGGTCGAGAAGCGGCGCGACGGCGAGACCGTCGTCGTCGGGGGAATCGTCTCCTCGATCAAGCAGATGACGACGAAGCGGGGCGAGCCGATGGCGTTCGTCGGGCTCGAGGACATGACGGGCGCGATCGAGGTCGTCGTCTTCAACTCGACGTACGCGGCCGCGCGCGACCTGCTCGTCGGCGACGCCGTGCTCGTCGTCAAGGGGCGCGTCGATCACAAGCAGCAGGGCGAGACGAAGCTCGTCGCGCTCGAGGTCGCGCCTTTCGCGGCGACGCCCGAGCGGCGCGAGGTGCACCTGAAGGTCGACGCGCGCAGCGCCCCGGCGGGGATCATCCGCGAGCTCGCGCACGTCGTCCGCGACTTCCCCGGCGAAGCGCCCGTGTATGTCGACGTCGTCACCTCCGTGGGGCCGAAGCTGCTCGAGCTCGGGCCGGACTATCGCGTCGACCCCGGTCCGGACTTCTTCGCCGAAGTGCGGCTTCTCCTGGGCGAAGCCGCGGTCTCGTAGCGGCCCGAGCCTGTTCCTCACCCAAAAATCACCCGGGAAGGGGAGATGCCGGTCTCGCGTTATCCCGAAGTGGAAAGACAGATTCTGCGGTGACCGTGGCAAACGAAATACTCGAGCTGACCGAGGTGGAGCGCGTGGAGCGCTGGCGCGCCGACGAGCTCGAGCGCGCCGGGTTCGAGCACGACGACGCCGTCGAGCTCGGCGCGAGGCTCGACGTCGACCTGCACGACGCGATCTCGCTGCTCGAGCGAGGCTGTCCGCCCGAGCTCGCCGTTCTCATCCTCCGTTAGCCGGCGCCTCCCGCCGGGCCCGTCGGCACAATGGGTGCAGTGAGCGCCGGCCTGCTCGGGTACATCGCGTCCCCTTCGAACGGCACCTTCCAGCTCGGCCCGTTCACGCTGCACATGTACGGCGTGATGCTGCTGCTCGGCATCGCCGCCTGCATCTGGCTGACCGGTCGCCGCTGGGTCAGCCTGGGCGGCGACTGGGATCTCGTCTACCGCGTCGCGCTCTGGGGTGTGATCGGCGGCATCGTCGGTGCCCGCCTCTACCACGACGCGACGAGCTGGAACCAGGATCCGCTGCTCGGCCAGGCCGGCGGCTCGCATCCGTGGTGGGGCTTCGCGGCCGTCTGGGACGGCGGGCTCGGCATCTGGGGCGCGATTCCCGTGGGCTGCCTCGCCGGCGCCTGGGTCGTACGGCGCTCGGGCAACAGCATCAGGCTCTTCATGGACGCGGTCGCTCCGGGACTGCTGCTCGCCCAGGCGATCGGCCGCTGGGGCAACTACTGGAACCAGGAGCTGTACGGGAAACCGACGAGCCTGCCGTGGGCGCTGCGCATCTCCAAGGCGCACCAGTACGGGATCCTCAAGCGCTACCAGTCCTCCGGGAACTTCGGCTACTACCAGCCGACCTTCCTGTACGAGTTCCTCTGGGACGGGATCGGCGTCGGCGTGCTGCTCTGGGTCGACCGCCGCTTCGACCTCCGCCGGCCCGCGCTCTTCGCCCTCTACGTCGCCTGGTACACGACCTTCCGCACGTTCGAGGAGACCCTGCGGATCGACCCGTCCAACTACTTCCTCGGCATGCGGATCAACTTCTGGGTCTCGCTCGGCATCTGGATCCTCTCGGTCGCGTTCTTCGTCTGGTGGCAGTTCCTGCGGCGGCCGTCGGCGGCGCCGGCGGGCCGGACGCGCGCGGTCCCGACGGGGCCGCGGATGGCGGTTCCGAAGAGCCGCGTCCGGTAGCGCCACTAGGTTTGCGGGCATGATCGTCCGCGAGCTGGCGCTGGACCTCGATGCGTTCGAGGGGCCGTTCGACCTGCTGCTCGCGCTCGTCCTCAAGGAGGAGCTCGACCTGCGCGACGTCGACCTCGCCGGCATCGTCGCAGCCTTCCTCGAGCGGCTGGCCGAACGCGAGGAGCTCGACCTCGAGGCGTGCGGCGAGTTCCTCGTCCTGATCGCGGCGCTGCTTGAGCTGAAGGCGCGCGCCCTCTTCCCGGACGAGGCGGCCGAGCTCGCGGAGCTCGAGCCCGAGGAGGCGGCCGAGGAGCTGGCGCGCAGGCTCGCCGAGTACCGGCGCGCGAAGGAGGCCGCGGCCTGGCTGCGCGAGCGGCTCGCCGCGGAAGGCGACCGCTTCTTCCGGCTCGGCCCGGCGCCGCTCGCGCCGAGGGTCGAGACGCCGCTCGCGCCGCAGGATCCCGCTGCGCTCGCGGGCGCGTTGCGGCTCCTCGCACAGGACCCGCCGGCGGTCTCGCTCGCGCACATGGCCCTCCACTTCCCGCCGGTCTCGCAGCTGCTCGCGCGCTTCCGCGCCGTGCTGCGCCGGCGCGCGCGCTTCGACTTCGACAGCGAGGTGGCCGGGCTCTCGCGCGCCGAGCAGGCGGTTGCGTTCCTCGCGCTGCTCGACCTGCGCCGCGGGGGCGAGATCGCCCTCGCGCAGGCCGCGCCGTTCGCCCCGATCCGCGTGTCGCGGCAGGAGAACGCATCCCGAGACGAAAGGACCGACGCATGGACCGTCCGCTCCGCCTGATCTCCCCGGATCCGCACCGGGCCGCCTCTGGCGACCCGGTCTTCCGGCCGGCCGTCGTCGGCTTGGCCGGCGACGCTTCCAGCCTCGACGAGCTCGCCAGGACGCTCGAGGCGCTGCTCGTCGTCGCGTCGGCGCCGCTCTCGACGGAGGAGCTCGCGGTGGCGGCGGACGACGAGCCGGAGCGGATCGAGGACGCGCTGCGCCTCGTCGGCGAGCGGTTCGCCGAGGGCCGGAGCGGAATCGTCCTCGAGCACGTCGCCGGTGGCTGGGGCCTGCGCGCGGCGCGCGAGGCGGCGGAGGCGTGCGGGCGGCTGCTCGAGCGGCCGGCGCAGCGGAATCTCTCCCAGGCGGCGCTCGAGACGCTCGCGATCGTCGCGTACACGGGGCCGTGCACACGGCCCGAGATCGCGCGGATCCGCGGTGTGGCCGCCGACTCGGCGGTCGCGAACCTCGTCGAGCGCGGCCTCGTAGCCGAGGCGGGACGGGACGACGGCATCGGCGGGGCGGTCCGCTATCGGACGACGCCGCTCTTCGAGCGCGCCTTCGGCCTCGAATCCCTGTCGGAGCTCCCGAGGCTCGACGACGTCGGCGCGGACGCCCCCAAGATCCGCGACCGGCTGCACACGGTCGCCGAGAAGCGCTCGGCCTGACCCTTCCGGACACGACCGGTAGCAGCTACCGGCCGTGTCCCGAAAGGACGCGTCAGAGCTTCTTGATGATCTCCTCGGCCTCGTCGCGGGTGAACGCCCGGAGCGTCTCGGTCTGCTCGGCGCCGTGGCGGCCCAGCCGCGTCATGATCTCGAGCGCCGTCTCGTCGTCCGGCGCCTCGAACACCTCGACGACGTCGTAGCGGCCGAGCGTCACCCAGACCCCGACGAGGCGTCCGCCCGCGCCCTCGATCTCCCGCTCGCCGTCCTCGATCCGGTCACGCCACGCGGGTAGCCCTGCGCGTCCCTGCGAGGTCCAGCGCATCAGCGAGATGTAGTGCGGCACGCCAATATCTTTCCAAGGATGCGCCTCAACGCGTTCCTCGCGCGCGCAGGAGTCGCCTCGCGCCGGCGGGCGGACGAGCTGATCAAGGCCGGACGCGTGACCGTGAACGGCGAGCCGGGACGGCTGAACACCGTCGTCGGCGCACGCGACCGCGTGGCCGTGGACGGTGAGGAGGTGGCGCGGCAGCGCCTCGCGTACGTCCTCCTGCACAAGCCCGCCGGTGTCGTCACGACCGCCCGCGATCCGCAGGGGCGTCCGACCGTCGTCGACCTCGTGCCCCACGAGCCGCGCGTCGTCCCGGTCGGGCGCCTCGACGCCGACACGACCGGCGCGCTCCTCCTGACGAACGACGGTCCGCTCGCGCACCGGCTCGCCCACCCCCGCTACGGCGTCGAGAAGACGTACGTGGTCGACACCGAGGGCGACCCGGACGACGAGGCGGTCGAGCGCCTGCGAGAGGGTGTCGATCTCGAGGACGGCCGGACCGCGCCGGCGCGGGCCCGCCGGCTCCGGCGGGGCCGCGTCGAGCTCGTCCTCCATGAGGGACGCAAGCACCAGGCGAAGCGGATGCTCCTCGCCGTCGGTCATCCGGTGCGGCGGCTGCACCGCTCCGCCTACGCGGGCCTGACGCTCGAAGGGCTCGAGCCCGGCGCGTGGCGCGAGCTCGAGCCCTCCGAGGTGGAGCGGCTCCGCGGCGCTCTCAGTGCCCGCTGAGGAGCGGGGCGAGCGAGTGCACCTGCACGGTGTCGCCCGCGTCTCCCAGGTACGGGAGGCGCCAGTTCTGCTCGATCGTCTGGAGCAGGGAGTAGTGGTTGGTCGGGGTCGAGTCGGTCACGCCGTGAGGGCCGTCGCGGGTGACGACGATCATCGGCACGTGGCCGCCGCCGTACTCCGTGCCGCCGGCGAGGTCGCCGCCGCCGCCGGTCGCGGGATTAGCCGGAGAAGAAGGCAGCACCGGCGAGTCGCAGCAGCCGGTGTCGTCCTCCGGTGCGTACGGCGAGCTGTCCTCGTAGCCGCCTTCGTCCCAGGTGATGAAGATCGCCGAGTGGCCGGTCCAGGCCCTCGAGTGCATGATCGCGGTCACCCAGGTGCGCAGGAACGTGTCGCCGTCCTGGTAGAGCGCGGCCTGGTACTGGTCGGTCGGCGTGTTCGGGTACGGACACTGCGGAGCGCCGCCGTGCATGTCGTTGCAGATGTTCGGCGTGATCCACACGAACTGCGGCACGCGGCCGGTGTTCAGGTCCGTGGTCAGCTGCGTGAGCGGGACGACGTCCCCAGTGCGGTGCGCGTTGTCGAAGACGTCCGGGTACTGGAAGAACGGGTTGTGCTTGCGCACGTAGAGCGCATTGCCGGTCGGGCTCGAGGTGCAGTCGGGATCGGTGCTCGAGCAGTCGCCGTAGTTCCCCGTGTAGCCGGCCGACGGCATCGACTCCATGTACCCCTTCCAGCTCACGTGAGCTTGCTCGAGCTGGTCGACGAGATTGAGGTGGTCGAAGTAGCCCTGATCCGCTTGCGCCTCGTCGTCGGCGTTCGAGCCCCACGTGCTGCCGCTCGTCACGGCGACGTAGTTCGGCAGGCTCGTATGTGTGACGCCGTAGTAGTCCGTCTCGAGCCCGTACGTGCTCGCGAGGCTCCGGATGAAGCTCGTGTTCGAGTTGGACGGATCGAGCAGGTCCGAATATGCCGTGTTCTCCATCATGATCACGAAGACGTGATCCAGATGCGGGGAGCGCCCGGCCGCGTTCCCATGGTGCCGCCCGTAGTGGGAATGTCCGCCTTCCGCGCCCGCGATCTGCACCGTCGCGAGCGCTGCGATGCCGGCGGCTGCAATCGCCGCCAGCGCAGTGAGCTTCTTCATTCTCATCCCCTTGTGATTGCGGTTGACGTCGCGCCGCACCCGCCGGAGAAGCGTCGACCCCCGGCGCTCGGCGAGGAGGCTACACCGCCCGCCTAGAGCCCGCGAGGTCGAGCGGCTCCGAAGAGCCGGCCCGCCCCGGCCTCGACGAATCCCATCCGCTCGTACATCGCCTCGAGCGTCGGCTCGCTTGCCCGCCGCGCCTTCTCGGCGCCGATCGCGAGGAGACGCTGCAGCTCGCGCTCGTCGGCGCGGAGGGCCTCGAAGTGCTCGCGGATGGGAGTGAGCAGCTCGACGACCGACTCCCCGACCGCCGTCTTGAACTCGCCGTAGCCCGAGCTGTCGAACCGCTTCTCGAGCTCCGGTATCGACTCTCCGGTCGCGACGTTCATGATCTCGAGCAGGTTGGAGACGCCGGGCTTCTCCTGCGGGTCGTACCGCACGTCGCGGCCCGAATCGGTCACGGCGGAGCGGAACTTCCTGCGGATCGCGTCGGGCGGGTCGACGAGATACACCGCGCCTTGCTCCGACGAGAGCGTCGTCGACATCTTGTTCGTCGGGTCCTGGAGATCCATGATCCGGCCGCCGACCTCGGGGAACCGCCCCTCCGGCACGCGGAACGTCTCGCCGTAGCGGTGGTTGAAGCGCTGGGCGACGTCCCGTGCCAGCTCGAGATGCTGCCGCTGGTCGTCGCCGATCGGAACGAGGTCGGTCTGGTAGAGGAGGATGTCGCCCGCCATCAGTACCGGGTACGTGAACAGTCCGGCCGAGACGAACTCGTGCCGGTCGGCCTTCTCCTTGAACTGCGTCATGCGGCCCAACTGGCCGTAGCTGGCGACAGCCGACAGCAGCCAGGCCGCCTCCGCGTGGGCGGTGACGTGGCTCTGGCAGAAGACCGTCGAGCGCTCGGCGTCGAGGCCCGTCGCGAACAGCATCGCCGCCAGGTCGAGCGTCGACTCGCGCAGCTCCTGCGGGTCGTACTCGACCGTGATCGAGTGCAGGTCGACGATGCAGAAGAACGCGTCGTGCGTCTCCTGCGTCTGGGCGTACTGGCGGAACCCGCCGCTGTAGTTGCCCAGCGTCTTCCTGCCGGTGGGCTGGATTCCGGAGAAGACGCGTGGCTTCGTGTCGGTCATCGTTCGCTCCTGACGATATGAAAAGACCTCCCCGCGGGAGGTCTCGACGAGCGGGCACGGCCGGTCTGCCGGGCTACCGCTCGGAGTGCCACCACCAGCTGCCGGCGACCTGCTGCATGGAGGCCGAGGATACCGGGGTACGCTTCGATCCGCCAATGGCTGTCACCGGCGCACCCGAGCTGCTGATCGTGATGGGCGCGCACGCGACCCAAGAGCAGGTGGACGAGGTCGTCCAACGCCTCGAGGAGGCCGGCTGCTCGGCCCTCGTCACGCCCGGGCGCGAGGCGACGGTGATCGGCGCGATCGGCGAGCGGGAGCTGCTCGCGACCTTGCCGCTCGAAGGCTATGCGGGCGTCGAGCAGGTGCTGCCGATCCTCAAGCCCTACAAGCTCGTCTCGCGCGAGCTCTCTCCCGACCCGACCGTGATCGAGGCTCGCGGTCGCCGCATCGGCGACGGCTACTTCGGCTTCATCGCCGGCCCGTGCACGGTGGAGACCCGGGAGCAGACCCTCGAGACGGCGCGCGCCGTCGCCGCCGAAGGCGTCACGATGCTCCGCGGCGGCGCGTTCAAGCCGCGCACGTCGCCCTACGCCTTCCAGGGCCTCGGCGACGAGGCGCTCGAGATCCTCGAGGCGGCGCGCGAGGAGACCGGCCTGCCGCTCGTCACCGAGCTGATGGATCCGCGCCACGTGTCGGCCGTGGTCGAGGCGGCGGACGTGATCCAGATCGGCGCCCGCAACATGTCGAACTTCTCGCTCCTCTCCGAGGTCGGGCGCGCGCCGAAGCCCGTGCTGCTCAAGCGCGGCCTCTCCTCGACAGTCGAGGACCTCCTGATGGCGGCCGAGTACATCGTCAAGGAGGGCAACTCCGAGGTCATCCTCTGCGAGCGCGGGATCAAGACGTTCGAGACTGCGACGCGGTTCACGCTCGACATCAGCGCAGTCCCCGTGCTGAAGCAGGAGACGCATCTGCCGGTGATCGTCGATCCCTCGCACGCCGCCGGCCGCCGCGACCTCGTGCTCCCGCTCGCGCGCGCCGCCGTCGCCGCCGGCGCCGACGGGATCATCGTCGAGGTGCACCCGCGCCCCGAGGAGGCGCTCTGCGACGCCGCGCAGCAGATCCCGACCTCCGAGTTCCACGAGTTCGCGGACGAGATCCGCGCGCTCGCGTCCCTGATGGGACGCGCCATAGGTTGACGGTCGAGCCGGCAGCGCAGGTGGTCGGCCATGTGGTCGTCCCGGGGGACAAGTCGATCTCGCACCGTGCCGTGCTGCTCGGCGCGCTCGGCGAGGGGAAGACGAGGATCCGCGGCTTCGGTCGCTCCGGCGACACGAGGGCGACGATCGAGGCGGTGCGCGCGCTCGGCGTCGAGGTCGAGGACGTCGCCGACGACGAGCTCGTCGTCGCCGGGGTCGGGTTGCGCGGGCTGCACGGAGGCGCGGTCGACTGCGGCAACGCCGGGACGCTGATGCGGCTGCTGGCCGGGATCTGCGCCGGGCAGGAGGGCGAGTTCACGCTCGAGGGCGACGAGTCGCTCTCGGCGCGTCCGATGGAGCGCGTCGCGGCGCCGCTGCGACGGATGGGCGCAGACGTCGAGACGGCCGACGGCCATGCGCCGCTGACCGTCCGCGGCTCGGCGGCGCTCCGCGGAGTCGAGATCGAGCCGGAGGTGGCGAGCGCGCAGGTGAAGTCCGCCATCCTCCTCGCCGGCCTCAACGCCGCCGGCTCCACGACGGTCGTCGAGCGCGTCCCGACGCGCGACCACACCGAGCTCATGCTCGAGGCGGCGGGGGTGCCGGTACGGAGGCGACCGGCGTCGGTCACCGTCGAGCCCGCCGGCGCGCTGCGGCTCGGCGAGATCGTCGTTCCGGGCGACTTCTCGTCCGCGGCGCCGCTCCTCGTCGCGGCGGCTCTCGTGCCCGGCAGCGACGTCACGGTGCACGACCTCGGCGTCAATCCGCGCCGCACCGGGCTGCTCGACGTGCTCGAGCGAATGGGCGCGCGCGTATCCGTCTTCGACCGGCGCCGCGAGGGCCGGGAGCCGGTCGCCTCGGTCCAGGTCCAGTCGGGAGAGCTCGTGGCGACGGATGTCGGCGCGGAGGAGGTGCCCGCGCTCGTCGACGAGCTCCCGCTCGTCGCGCTCCTCGCCTCGCACGCTCGCGGCGAGACGCGCGTCACCGGCGCTGCCGAGCTCCGCGTGAAGGAGACCGACCGCATCGAGGCGGTGACGGACGGGCTGCGCGCGGCCGGGGCTCGGATCCACTCCCTCGACGACGGCTGGACGATCACCGGCGTGCCGGCACGACTCCGCGGCGGCCACCTCGACGCGCGCGGCGACCACCGCATCGCGATGCTCGGCGCCGTCGCCGGGCTCGCCTCGCGCGAGGGCGTCGCGATCGAGGGCGCCGACACGGCGGCTATAAGCTTCCCCGGCTTCTTCGAGCTGCTGGATTCGGTGACACGACGATGATCGTTGCGATCGACGGGCCCGCAGGCGCGGGCAAGAGCACGGTGGCGCGCGCGCTCGCGCAGCGCCTCGGCTTCCGCTATCTCGACACGGGGGCGATGTATCGGGCCCTGACGTGGCTCGCGATGCTGCGCGGGCTCGACCTCTCGGCGGCGGACACGCTCGCCGAGCTCGCCCGCGAAGAGCCGGTCGTCTTCGACGACGACGACCGCGTCTGGATCGGCGGGACGGACGTCACCTCCTCGATCCGCGACACGCGGGTCGACCGGATGGTGCCGGTCGTGGCGCGGCATCCCGCGGTGCGCGAGGTGATGCGCGAGCGGCAGCGACAGCTCGGCCGCGAGGGCGACGTCGTGATCGAGGGCCGCGACATCGGCACCGTCGTCGCGCCCGACGCCGAGGTGAAGGTCTACCTCGTCGCCGACCGCGAGGAGCGCGCGCGGCGGCGGATGGCCGAGCGGCCCGGCATCGGCGCCGACGCGCTCGCCACCGACCTGCGGCTGCGCGACGAGAGCGACGCGGCGCGGATGCGGCCGGCGGTGGACGCGGTCGAGATCGACACGACGAGCCTCCAGGTCGAGGACGTCGTCGACCGGATCGAGGCTCTCGTCCGCGAACGCAGCGCCGCATGAACGCCGCCGGAGCGGGAGAGGCGTGAACGGCGTCGACCTGGCGTGGGTCGTCGGCCGTCCCGTCCTCGGCATCCCGACCGCGCTCGCGACGCGCCTCCGCTCCTACGGGAGCGAGCGCCTACCGCAGACGGGCGGGGTCGTGCTCGCGGTCAACCACTTCTCGTGGATCGACATCCCCTGTCTCGGCTACGAGTCGCCGCGAAACATCTACTTCCTCGCGAAGATCGAGGCGCATCGCGTACACGGGCTGGGGGAGATCATCCGCCTCTTCGGCGCGTTCTCCGTGCGGCGCGGCGAGTCGGACCGTGAGGCGGTGCGGCGCATGCGGGAGGTCGTCCGCGAGGGCAACGTCCTCGGCGTCTTCGTGGAGGGGACGCGCCAGCGCAGCGGCGTTCCCGGGACGGTCCAGCCGGGCGCGGCGATGGCGGCGCTCCAGGAGGACGTGCCCGTCGTCTGTGTCGCGATCCACGGCTCGCAGAAGTGGAAGATCGGCAACTTCGCCCCCGTGTCCCTCGCGTGGGGGGAGCCCGTGCGCTTCGAGGGGCTGCCGAAGGGCGCGAAGGGCTACCGCGAGGCGTCGCGGGAGATCGAGGCCGAGCTCTACCGCCTCTGGTCGTGGCTGCGCGACCTGCACGAGGCCGGCCGTCCTCGCGTGGCGGTGCCGCCGTCGCGGGGCGATGCCGCGCACGTCACGCTTCCGTCGTGAGCGAGGAGACCGGCCTTCCGGCGGCGCCCCCGGCGCCGCTCCTCGGCCGCGTCGCGATCGTCGGCTTCCCGAACGTCGGCAAGTCGACGCTCGTCAACCGGCTCACGCAGACCCGAGCGGCCGTCGTCCACGCGACGCCGGGCGTGACGCGCGACACGAAGGAGATCGTCTGCGAGTGGAGCGGCGAGCGCTTCCTCCTCGTCGACACGGGCGGCGTCGACCTCGCCGATCCGGCGCCGCTCACCCAGGCGGTCGCGGCGCAGGCGCGGGCGGCGGTCGACGAGGCGGATCTCGTCCTGCTCGTCCTCAACGCGCGGACGGGGGTGACGCCGGGCGACGAGGAGGTGGCGCAGATCCTGCGCGAGTCCCGGAAGCCGGTCTTCGTCCTCGCGAACAAGATCGACGATCCGACCCAGGAGCCCCTCGCGCTCGAGCTGCACCGGCTCGGTCTCGGCGACCCGATCCCCGTGTCGGGGCTCCACGGCACCGGCACCGGCGACCTGCTCGACGCGGTCGTCGCAGAGCTCGAGCGGCTCGCGCCCGCCGAGCGGCCGGAGCTGCCGGAGGACGCGATCCGCGTCGCGATCCTCGGCCGGCCGAACGTCGGCAAGTCGAGCCTCGTCAACGCCCTCCTCGGCCGCGAGCGCGTGATCGTGAGCGAGATTCCCGGCACCACCCGCGACTCGGTAGACACCGTGCTCGAGCGCGGCGACCGGACGTTCGTGCTCGTCGACACGGCCGGTCTCCGTCGCAAGCGGAAGCACCGGCAGGGGATCGAGTACTACTCCGAGCTCCGCGCGCTCGAGGCGGCCGAGCGGGCGGACGTTGCTCTCGTCCTCGTCGACTCGTCGGAGGGGATCGTCGAGCAGGACCTCGCCGTCGCAGACGTCGCTCGCAAGGCCGACTGCTCGACGCTCGTCGTCCTCTCGAAATGGGACGTCACGACGATCGCGGTCGACGACGTCCGCGGCGAGCTCCGCCGCCGGCTGCGCCAGCGACCGCCGTTCGTCGCCGTCTCGGCACACACGGGGCGCGGTCTCGAGCGGCTGCTCGACGGCGTGGTCGCGCTCTTCGACCGGCACACGGCGCGCGTGTCGACCGGGGAGCTGAACCGCGCGCTCGCCGAGCTGCGCGAGGCCCGCCAGCCGCCGAGCGGGCCGCGCGGGAAGAAGCTGAACCTCCTCTACGGCACGCAGACGCGCGTCCGGCCGCCCCGCTTCCGGCTCTTCGTCAACGATCCCGGCCTCGTCACGCGCGACTACGGCTACTGGGTCGAGAACGAGCTGCGCGAGCGTTTCGGTCTGGAGGGAGTTCCGGTCTCGATCGACTTCGTGAGGCGATCCTGAGCGGATACGTCGGGGACATGTCCGGGGTCAGACCCCGTACATGTCCGCGAAGGCCATAGGCTCCGCCCATGCGCTTCCTCGTGGTCGGCGCCGGCTCGTGGGGCACCGCGTTCACGCGGATCCTGCTCGACCGCGGTCACGAGGTCGTGCTCGCCTGCCGCTCGCGCGAGCAGGCGGAGACGATCGCGAGCACCGGCTGGAACCCGCGCTACCTGCAGAGCGTCGATCTCCGCGCGGCCCGGCCGACGGTGCTCGAGGACGCGCCGGCCGACGTCGACACGATCGTCGTCGCCGTGCCGAGCCGCGCCTTCGGCGAGGTGATCGGGGCCCTGCCGGGAGACGCGCCCGTGCTCAGCCTCGCCAAGGGCCTCGACCCCGAGACCGGCGAGCGCCTCTCGTCCCGCGTCCGCGACCGGCCGGTCGCCGTCCTCTCCGGCCCGAACATGGCGGAGGAGATCGCGTCGGGCCTCCCGACGGCGGCCGTGATCGCGAGCGAGGACGGCTTCCTGGCCGGACAGCTCCAGCACGCACTCAACTCGACGCTCTTTCGCGCCTACGTCAATCCCGACCTCGTCGGCGTCGAGCTGTGCGCGGCGGCGAAGAACGTGATCGCGCTCGCCGCCGGCGGCGTCGACGGGCTGCGGCTCGGAGACAACGCGAAGGCATCGGTGATCGCGCGCGGGCTCGCCGAGATGACGCGGCTCGGCGAGGCGGCTGGCGCGCAGGCGGAGACCTTCGCGGGTCTCGCGGGCATCGGCGACCTCGTCGTCACATGCTGGAGCCGGCACGGGCGCAACCGTCACGCAGGCGAGCTGATCGCGCAGGGGCTGACGCCGGAGCGAGCGGTGGCGGAGATCGGCCAGACGGTGGAGGGGATCGTGACGGCGCCGATCCTGCGCGACCTCTCCCACCGGCTCGAGGTCGAGCTGCCGATCACCGAAGGCGTCTGTGCCGTCCTGTCGGGACAGGACCTGACCGACCTCGTCCGGCGGCTGATGGGGAGGGAGCCGACCGAGGAGTGGGGACCGGTTCGCTAGCCTGGCGGGCATGACGAACCGCTCGTTCTCCTTCACGTCCGAGTCCGTCACGGAGGGCCATCCCGACAAGATCGCCGACCAGGTCTCCGACGCGGTCCTCGACGCCGTCCTCGTCGACGACCCGGAGGGCCGGGTCGCGTGCGAGACGCTGATCACGACCGGCCTCGTCGTCGTCGCCGGCGAGATCACGACCGAGACCTACGTCGACATCCCGAGCCTCGTGCGCGACCGGATCCGCGAGATCGGCTACACGCGGGCGAAGTTCGGCTTCGACGCCGATACGTGCGGGGTCGTCGTCGCGCTCGACGAGCAGTCGCCCGACATCGCGCAGGGCGTGGACGCCTCCTACGAGAGCCAGCACGGGGACGCGGATCCGCTGGACCGGGAGGGAGCCGGCGACCAGGGGATGATGTTCGGCTATGCCTCGAACGAGACCGAGGAGCTGATGCCGCTGCCGATCATGCTCGCGCACCGGCTCGCCCGTCGCCTGGCCGAGGTGCGCAAGGCCGACGTGCTGCCGTACCTCCGCCCCGACGGCAAGACCCAGGTCACCGTCCGCTACGAGACGGACGAGCGCGGGCGGACGAGGCCGGTGGAGATCGAGCGGGTGCTCGTCTCGACGCAGCACCGGGACGGCCTCGACGTCGACACGCTGCTCAAGCCCGACCTGATCGAGCACGTGATCGAGCCGATCCTGCCGAAGGATCTCTACGACCCGAAGCGGCTCGAACACGACAGGGATTTCGTCTACTGCAACCCGACCGGCAAGTTCGTGATCGGCGGCCCGATGGGCGACTCCGGCCTGACCGGACGGAAGATCATCGTCGACACGTACGGCGGCGCGGCGCCCCACGGCGGCGGCGCCTTCTCGGGCAAGGATCCGACCAAGGTCGACCGCTCGGCGGCGTACGCGGCCCGCTGGGTGGCGAAGAACGTCGTCGCGGCCGGGCTCGCCGACCGCTGCCAGCTCCAGGTCGCGTACGCGATCGGCGTCGCGCACCCGCTCTCGGTGCTCGTCGACACGTTCGGGACCGAGCAGATCCCGGTGCCGCAGATCGAGCAGCTCGTCCGCGAGCACTTCGACCTGCGCCCGGCGGCGATCCTCCGCGACCTCGACCTGCGCCGCCCGATCTACGCGCAGACGGCGGCCTACGGACACTTCGGCCGCGCAGAGCGCGACTTCACGTGGGAGCGGACGGATCGGGCGAACGCGCTGCGCGAGGCCGCGGGTCTGGCCGAGGCGTCTACTCCGGTCTGACGAAGAGGCCGGCCGCGGCCCTCTCGGACACGGCGCGCGTCCCGCCGTCGACGCGGACGACGAACTGGTCGGCCGCCGGGTCGGCGCGCTCGACGGCGAGCTCGGTCCCGGGCACGAGACCCTGGTCGTAGAACCAGTGCAGAAGGTCGCCGTCGTGCTCGGCGAGCCGGACGATCGTCGCCCGGGCGCCGGCGCCGAGCGTCGCGAGCGGTGCGAGCTCGGCGTTCTCGGCCTGCTCGACGGCCGGGTCGACCGGCCAGCCGTGCGGGCAGCGGTCGGGATGGCCGAGCTTCTCGTCGATCCGCTCGATCATCTCCTCGTCGAACGTGTCGCCCAGCTCGTCGGCCCGCTCGTGGGCCTCGCCGCCGGTGTAGCCCATGAAGTCGGTGAGGAGCCGCTCGATGATCCGGTGCTTGCGGACGACGCGCTCGGCGCGCACGCGGCCGCTCTCCGTGAGCAGCGCCTCCTTGTGCTCGCCGCGCTCGATCAGGCCCTCGACCTCGAGGCGCTTGAGCATCTCGCCCGCCGACGCCCGCGAGACGTGGAGCATCTCGGCGACGCGCGAGGCGAGCGGCGGCGAGCCGGCGCCTCGCGGCGTGTACTCGCCGATCGGGAACGCGAGGAAGTAGATCGTCTCGAGGTATTCGTCGACCGAATGTCCCGGCGCCGGCATGTCGCTATATTGCCCCTCGCGGTTGGTGTAAGGGAACCCTTACACACGGATGCGCGAGAAGCCTGATGTCGACCGGACAGATATTCCTGCTCGGCGCCGTCGCGGGAGCGACGATCTTCCTCGGCCTGCCGGTGGGGCGGATGCAGGGCCTGAGCACGGGCGCGCGCTCGGGGCTGTCCGCGCTCGCGACCGGCATCCTCGTCTTCCTCTTCTGGGACGTGATGTCGAACGCGGTCGACCCGATCGACTCGGCCCTGCACGCGCACCACTGGGGGCGCTTCAGCGAGCTGAGCGCGCTCGGCGTCGTCGGGTTCACCGGCGGCCTGATGAGCCTCGTCTACTACGACGCGTGGATGAAGCGGCGCGCCGGCCGCCGCAGCTCCTCGCTCGTCGGGCCGGGCGCGGCGGCGGTCGACGAGTTCGTCGAGCGCCGGCACCTCGACCTCGCGAATCCCGCCGTGCGGCTCGCGTTCCTGATCGCGATCGGCATCGGCGTCCACAACTTCGGCGAGGGGCTCGCGATCGGCCAGGCGGCCGCGGCGAGCGAGATCGGCCTCGCCGTGACGCTGATCATCGGCTTCGGCCTGCACAACGCGACCGAGGGATTCGGGATCTGCGGGCCCCTGAGCGGGGAGGGGATCCAGCCGAGCTGGCGGCTGCTCGGGCTGCTCGGCCTGATCGGCGGCGGCCCGACCTTCCTCGGGACGGTGGTCGGGCAGGCGTGGGCCAGCGCTGCGGTCTCGGTCGTCTTCTTCACCGTCGCGGGCGGCTCGATCCTCTACGTCGTGCGGGAGCTCTTCGCGGTCAACCGCCGCTACGGCCATCCCGTGCTCGTCTCCTGGCTCCTGCTCGCCGGCGCCCTGCTCGGCTTCGCGACCGACTTCGTCGTCACCGCCGCCGGCGTCTAGTTGCCCGTCGCATAGCATCGGGGCATGTGCCGGAACATCCGCGTTCTCTACAACTTCGATCCGCCAACGAGCTCCGACGAGATGCAGGCGGCGGCGCTTCAGTACGTGCGCAAGGTCAGCGGCATGAACAAGCCGTCGAAGGCGAACGAGGCGGCGTTCGACCGCGCCGTGCACGAGATCGCCCACGTCACGCAGCACCTGCTCGCCGACCTCGTCACGACCGCGCCGCCGAAGGACCGGGAGGTCGAGGCGGAGCGTCGCCGTGCCCGCGCCGTCGCACGCTTCGGCTAGGCGCTAGTGGTCGAGGCTGAGCACCCATTCGCTGCGCGGGAGCACGGCGAACGTCTCGCCGTCGCGCGGCTCCCGGCCGAGCACGTCCCGGATCGCCTGCGCGCGTGACTTGCGGGCGGGAAGGCCGGGCCTGCGCCCGACCTCGCCGAGGACGCGCCACTCGTCGGGTCCGAGCTGCTGCAGCACGACGTACCTGCCGGCGTCGGGGCTCACGCGCCGAGCCTATCGAGCCGCCTCGACGAGCTCGGTGCGGAGCTCGTGGCTGCCGTCGGCGAGCGGCGCCTCGTAGTAGAGGCGATGCGCGCCCGACGGGAGCGGCAGCACGTCGAGGTAGCGGTACGGCGCGACCGGGGCGTGGCCGTCCGGCTCGAGTAGCCCTGCAACTCCGGTCGGCTCTGCGAGACCGGTGCGCTCGGAGAAGTTCTCCTCCTTGCTCGCGCGCCCGTCGTAGCTCGCGCGCCCGTCGGCGAGGACGGCCGTGACGCGGGCGCCCCTCGCGTCCCACAGGCCGGCGCGGCCGGCGAGGGCGACGCCGTGCCACCGCCAGTCGACTCCGTCCTCGCTCGTCGCGAACCCGGTCGTCATCCGGTCCTCCTCGCCCGCGTGTCGAGCGGATGGCAGCAGATCCAGCCGAGCCAGCCGTCGCGGGCGCGGCGGATCACCGGGTCCTTGACAGCCGTGTCTCGATCGCCGGGCAGGACGGTCCTCGGCTCCGCGCGCGCGAGCTCCTCCGGCGTCGCAGCCTCGAGCAGGTCGATACGCCAGTGCTTGCTGCGGGACGTCGCGCACGACACGTACAGCCGCCATCGGCCATCGGCAGCCAGAAGCGCCGGCCGCTCGAGCGACTCGGCGCCGAAGGCCTCCTTCTCGAGCACCGCCACCGTCTCCAGGCGCTCCCCGTCGTCGGAGCGGGCGACGACGACGAACGAGCCGCGCTCGCCGGGAGTGCGTAGCCGGTACGCGAGGACGATCCCGCGCTCGCCGTCGAGGCTCGCGCTCGGCGCGCCCGCCCAGCTGCCGGCCCCGGAGCCGGGCGCCGGAACGGCCACCGCCGCCGCGCCGTCGCCGGGAACGGGAAACCGCGTCACGCCCGAGCCTGCGAATCGGCTGCGATCACGGCGAGGTCGCCGCCGACCCACGACGCCCGCGACTCGAATCCCGCGGCCGCGAGCCAGCCGAGCTGGTCGTCGAGGCTGTCGGGCAGGTCGAAGCCGGCACTGAGCGGGATCAGCGCGTCCGCGGGGTCGTACGGGACGATCACATCCGCGAGGACGAAGCGTCCGCCGGGCGCGAGCACGGCGGCGACGCGCGCGAAGAGATCCCGTTTCCCGGCCACGTCGAGGTGGTGGACGGCTTCGTCGATCCCGACGAGCCTCGCGCCGGGATGAAGCGCGAGGACGCGGCGCGCGGTCTCGCCCGTTCCCGTGCCGAGCTCGAGGATCGCCGCAGTCTCGACGCCCTCGGTCGCGCGCGCCGTCTCCTCCTGCAGCTCGTCGTACCGCGCGATGTCCTCGCGGATCAGCGTCGAGTACGTGGCGGGATCGAAATGGAACTGCGACATCGCCCGGCTCCGACCATAGCCGGGGCTACGCTCGCCGGCATGGGCGCGCTCGCCTCCGTCTACCCGCTCGTCACCGCCCGCGCGGTCGCGCGACCGTTCACGTACGAGGTGCCGGAGGACGCCGGGAAGGGCTCGGTGGTCACGATCCGCTTCGGCAACGCGCGACGGCGCGGCGTCGTCACCGAGGTCGGCGTCGAGCCGCCGGAGGGGGTCGAGCCGGCCGCCGTCGAGCGCGTCGTCGAGCAGCTCCCGCCGGCGCTCGTCGACCTCGCCCTCTGGCTCGCGGACTACTACGGCTCGACCCCCGCGCGCACGCTCGCCCTCGTCGCCCCGCACCAGCCGGCGCGGCGCGGCGAGCGGCGCGAGGTCGTCGGCCGGGCGTCGCTTCCCGCCGAGCCGCCGCCCGCTGCGCTCTCGGAGGCGCAGAAGCGCGCGCTCGCGCGGATCGAGGCGTTGCTGGACGCCCAGGGCGGCAACGTCCTGCTCGAGGGCGCGACCGGTAGCGGCAAGACGGAGGTCTACATCCGTGCCTGCGAGGCGGCGCTCGCTCGCGGCCGCGGCGCGATCGTCCTCGTCCCCGAGATCGCGCTCACACCGCAGACGCTCGGCCGCTTCCGCGCGCGCTTCGGCGATCGCGTCGCCGTCCTCCACTCGGGCCTGAGCGACGCCGAGCGGCGGGACGAGCGAGAGCGGATCGCGACGGGCGAGGCGCGGGTCGTCGTCGGCGCGCGCTCCGCCGTCTTCGCGCCGGTCGCGCCGCTCGGGGCGATCTGCGTCGACGAGGAGCACGACTCGTCGTACAAACAGGAGTCGGATCCCCGCTACGACGCCCGCACCGTCGCCGCGAAGCGGGCGGCGCTCGAGGGCGCCGTCGCCGTCTTCGGCTCGGCGACGCCGCGGCCCGAGTCGTGGCAGGCGCTCGAGCGGCTCGAGCTCGGCGGGCGGATCGGCGCGCCGCTCCCGAGCGTGCGTGTCGTCGACCTGCGCCGCGAGCGCGGCTACCCGCTCTCGACGCCGCTCCTCGCCGAGCTCGGTCGGCTGGCCGAGAACGGCGGCAAGGCGATCCTCCTGCTCAACCGCCGCGGTGTCGCGCCCGCGCTCCACTGCCGCGCCTGCGGGACGACGCGACGCTGCGCCAACTGCGACGTCGCGCTCACGCTGCACGGCGACGACACGCTCCGCTGCCACCACTGCGGGGCGACCGAGCCGGTCGCCGAGACCTGCCCGGCGTGCGGCTCGGCGGAGGTCGCGCGGATCGGCGCCGGCACGCAGCGGCTCGAGCGCGAGCTCGAGAAGCACGTCCCCGAGCTCGAGCGGATCCGCCTCGACGCCGACGCGGTCGAGAAGCCGGGGGAGCTGCGCGCGGCGCTCGAGCGCTTCGCCGCCGCCGACCGCGCCGTCCTCGTCGGGACGCAGATGGTCGCGAAGGGCCATCACTTCGCCGGCGTCGAGCTCGCCGCCGTCGTCGACGCCGACACCGGGCTCGGCCTGCCCGACTTCCGCGCCGAGGAGCGGACGTTCCAGCTCCTCACGCAGCTCGCCGGCCGCAGCGGCCGTGACGCGCCCGGCCGCGTCCTCGTCCAGACGTTCCAGCCCGAGTCGCGGGCGGTCGAGCACGCCGCGCGTCACGACGTCGCCGGCTTCCTCGCCGGCGAGCTCGAGCGGCGCCGCGCGCTCGGCTACCCGCCGTTCCGCCACCTCGTCCGCATCGTCGTCAGCGGCCCCGAGCTCGCCGACGCGACGCGCGCGCTCGAGGAGCTGAAGGCAGGGTTGCCGGGACACGAGCTGCTCGGCCCGGCGCCGCTCCTCCGCCTGCGCGGCCGCCACCGGGCGCAGCTCGTCGGCAAGACCGACCAGCCGCGCGCACTCGCCTCCCGCGCCGCAAGCCTCCTCGCTGCGGCGGCGCCGGCCATGCGCCGCGCACGTCTCACGGCCGTCGTGGACGTCGACCCGCAGAGCGTTTAGGGTCGCGCCATGAAGGACTTCAGGGAGTTCCTGCTACGCGGCAACCTCATCGAGCTCGCCGTCGCGTTCGTGATCGGCACGGCGTTCGCGGCCGTCGTCACGGCGCTCGTCAAGGATCTGATCACGCCGCTCATCGCCGCGATCGGCGGCAACCCGGACTTCAGCTTCCTTCACTTCACCGTCCATCACAGCGTCTTCCTCTACGGGGACTTCCTCAACTACCTGATCACCTTCCTCGTGATCGCTCTCGTCGTCTTCTACCTCGTCGTGAAGCCGACGAACGCCCTCTTGGCGCGCCTGAAGACGGAGCCGCCGGTGGACGAGACGGTGCAGCAGTGCCCGCACTGCCTGAGCGAGATCCCGGCCGAGGCCCGGGTGTGCGCGTTCTGCACGCGCGACGTCCCGTAGTGGCCGCGGGGCCGGGCGAGCGCGTCCGCACCGGGGGCTGTCTCTGCGGCGACGTCCGTTACAGCGTCCGCGGCGAGCCGTTCCACGTCGGGCGGTGCCACTGTGCCGACTGCCGCAAGGAGTCGGGCAGCACGTACACGATCTACGGCCAGTGGCCGCCCGAGGCGTTCGAGTGGAGGGGCGAGTACGCGACGTACGAGGGACGCAGCTTCTGCCCGCGCTGCGGCTCGCGGCTCTTCGACGTCTACGACGACGGCGTCGAGATCCGGCTCGGCTCGCTCGACGAGGCGCCGTTCGAGCTGCGGCCGGAGGCCGAGGTCTGGATCAAGCGGCGCGAGCCGTGGCTGCACGAGGTCGAAGGCGCCGCGCAGCACCGCGAGAGCCGCTAGTCCGCAGTTCGCTGGAAGAGCACGAAGTCGCGCCACTCCCCGTGGATGAGGAGGAAGCGGCGCGCAACCCCGATCCGCTCGAAGCCCGCCTTCTCGAGCACGCGCTGCGACGCGACGTTGTCGACGAGGGTCGCCGCCTCGACCCGGTGGAGCTCGAGCTCGCCGAACGCGATCGCGACGGCGTCCTCGACCGCAGAGGTCGCGAGGCCGCGCCCGTTCCGCGCCTGGTCGATCCAGTAGCCGATCGTCACGCTCTGCAGCACCTCGCGCACGATGTGGAAGAGGTTGATCGTCCCCGCGATCGCGTCGCCGTCGAGGATCGCGAACGCCAGCCTCCCGTCGGCGAGCTGGCGCTCGAGGCGCGTCCGCTGCCCGTCCGCCGTGAAGAAGTCCTCCGGGCGCTCGGGCTCGTACGGCGCGAGAAAGTCGCGGTTCGCGGCATAGAGCGCGGCCAGCTCCTCCGCGTCCTCGGCTCGCAACGGCCGGATCATCCCGCGCGGAGTGCCGCGTCGCGGTCGGGTGGGAAGCGCTCGAGGATCCACCCCTCGTCCAGAGGCTCGCGCACGTAGGAGCGGCCGTTGATGCGGACGAAGTCGCGCGTCCGCGGATCCATCGGCAGCCGCGCCTCGGCCGGGAAGTTGCGGTTGTGGCGCTCGATCAGCTCGTTGACGCGGGCGAAGCTCCAGTTGTGCGCCAGCTCGCGCCACGCGGCCTCGAACGCGGCCGGGTCGACGAGCTCCCCGGCGAGCGTTCTCCACGCCGCCGTGAGCTGCTGCTCGTGCTCGTCGAGCTCCTCCTCGATCGCGCGCAGCCGGCGCATCCAGACCGTCGGCCCGCCGAGCGCGCGGATCGCCGCCTCGGCGTCGGGACGGAAGTTCCGGATCCGCTGCCGCAGCGGCCGGCCGCGCACCGGGCTCGTCTCGAGATCCGCCTCGAGCAGCTCCCGCTCGCGGCGCTCGCGCGGCGTCTCCGGACGGATCGCGCCCTGGCCCATGACCTCGCGAAGCGTCCGGGGATCCATGTGTGCGAGGGTACCCTCCGATCGAATGGCGGAGATCGAGGGCCAGGTCAAGGACGAGGAGCTCGACCCGGAGCGAGAGGCGCGCCGGCGGGTGGCGCTCGCCCAGATTCGCCAGTATCCCGACGCGGCGCTCAAGCTGGCGGCGCGGCCCGTCGAGGAGTTCGACGACGATCTCCAGCGGCTCGCCGAGCGGATGAAGCAGCTGATGGAGGACGCCAACGGGATCGGCCTCGCCGCGACGCAGGTCGGCGTCCTACAGCGGCTCTTCGTCTTCCACGTCTCGGAGGACGAGGTGGCCGCGATCGCGAACCCCGAGATCGTCGAGCGCAGCGACGAGACCACGGTCGACGACGAGGGCTGCCTCTCGATCCAGGGCGTCCTGCTGCCCATCGAGCGCCCGGCCACGGTCGCGATCGAGGGCCGGGACGAGCATGGAGACGAGGTTCGGTACGAGCTCGAGGAGCCGTACTCGCGCGTCGCGCAGCACGAGACCGACCACCTCGACGGCGTGCTGATCCTCGACCGGACGACGCCCGAGGCGCGGCGCGAGGCGCTCGCGATGCTGCGGCCCCGGATCGTCCTCGGCTAGGCGTGGCGCGGATCGCGGTCGCCGCGACCGCGCCGTTCGGCGCCGACGTTCTCGAGCGGCTCGCGGCCGAGCACGACGTGACGCAGCTCCTGACGCGGCCGGACTCGCCGAGCGGACGCGGCCGGCGGGTCGCGCCGCCGCCGGCGAAGCAGAGGGCTGAGCGGCTCGGCATCCCGATCGCGCAGCCTGCGCGCCTCGACGACTCGGTGGAGCTCGCCGCGGACACGGTCGTCGTCTGCGCGTACGGCCTGCTCATCCCGAACGTCCTGCTCGAGCATGCCCTCTGGCTGAACGTCCACCCGTCGCTGCTCCCGCGCTGGCGCGGCGCCGCCCCGGTCGAGCGCGCGCTCATGGTCGGCGACGACGAGACCGGCGTCACGATTCACCGCACCGTCGAGGCGCTCGATGCCGGGCCGGTTGCGGCACAGCGGGCATTTCCGATCGGGCCGGAGGACGACGCGGGCGCCGTCTACGCGCGCGCGGCGGAGGTCGCGGTCGACCTGCTGCGCGACGTCCTCGCGCAGCCGGAGCCGTCCTTCGTCCCGCAGTCCGGGGACGGCGTCACCTACGCCGAGAAGATCCGTGCGCAGGATCGCGAGCTCGACCCCGACGCGCCCGCGCACGAGCTCGTGAACCTCGTGCGCGCGCTCTCGCCGCACATCGGGGCGCGGCTCGGCGACCTCATCGTCTGGCAGGCGCGGGTCGCCGCCGACGGCTCGTTCGAGCCGCTCGAGGTGCAGCCGGCGGGCGGGCGCCGCATGCCGTACGACGCATACCTGCGAGGCAGGCGATGACGTGGTGGTATGCCGTCGTCGAGGCGCGTCACGAGCTCCAGAACCCGACGAGCCCCGAGAAGATCCTCCTCCTCGGCGAGCGGCTCGGCCTCGGCCCGGAATCGCACGTGCTCGACGTCGCCTCCGGCCGGGGCGGGCCGGCGCTGCTCCTCGCCGAGCGGTTCGGCTGCCGGCTCACCTGTGTCGAGCGCTCGCCGGAGTTCGTGGCAGTCGCCCGGGAGCGGGTCGCCGCGGCCGGTCTCGGGGACCGGATCGAGCTCGTCGAGGCCGATGCCGCGGCCTACGAGCTCGGCCGCTACGACGCGGCGCTCTGCCTCGGCGCGACCTTCGTCTACGGCGGTCTCGTCCCGGCGCTCGAGCGCCTGCGCGCGACGGCGCCGCAGGTCGCCGTCGGCGAGCCGTACTGGCGGACGTCGCCGCCGCCCGCCATGGACGATCCGAAGCGAGTCGGCGAGGAGGACTGGCTGCCGCTCGTCGAGACGATCGACCTGGCCGAGTCGGCCGGCGTCCGCGTCGTTTCACTGATCGCGTCCTCTCGGGACGACTGGGACCGCTACGAGACGCTCCACTGGCAGGCGCTCGATGAGTGGCTGGCCGAGAATCCGGATCACCCCCAGGCGGATGAGTTCCGCGAGCTCGGCGCCGCCCACCGCGATCGCTACCTCCGCTGGCAGCGGGACACCGTCGGCTGGGCGATGCTCGTCTGCCGGTCGTGACCAGCCCGGCCCGCCGCGCCGCGTACGAGGTGCTGCTGCGCGTCTTCGAGCAGGACGCGTACGCCGACCGTGCCTTCCGCAGCGCGGCCGAAGGGCTCGACGAGCGCGAGCGCGCCTTCGCACAGCGGCTCGCGTACGGCGCCGTGCAACGGGTGCGGACGCTCGACTACGCGATCGAGACGCTCGGCCGGCGGCCCGTGCGGAAGCTCGATCCACCCGTTCGCGCTGCGCTGCGCCTCGGCGCGTACCAGCTCGGCTACACCGAGACGGCGCCGCACGCGGCCGTCAACGAGTCGGTGGAGCTCGTCCGCGGCGCACGGCTCGAGCGCGCGGTGCCGTTCGCGAACGCGGTGCTGCGGCGGCTCGCCGGCGGGCTCCGCCCGCTCCTCGACTCGCTGCCCGACGGGCCGCTGAAGGAGTCGTACCCCGACTGGATCCACGAGGTCTTCGTGCGCGTGGTCGGCGAGGACGGCGCGCTCGCGCTGATGCGCGCGATGAACGAGCCGCTCGAGACGGTCGTCCGCCTCGTCCGCGGCGAGCCGCCGGCGGGCGCGGAGGAGACGGACGTGCCCGGCGCCTACCGCGTCGAACGCGTGGACGAGGCGGGGGTCGCGGACGGCCTCGTCTGG
>Ga0335081_10002358_pt1 | contig 29689 bp, 31 predicted proteins | sample Lox_Sample_35_FD_206713 | JGI IMG/M metagenome (GOLD analysis project Ga0335081, IMG submission 206713) | Soil microbial communities from Loxahatchee National Wildlife Refuge, Florida, United States - Lox_Sample_3.5 | ecosystem: Environmental > Terrestrial > Soil > Wetlands | place: USA...
CTTTCGTAGATGATGCTGATGACGCCGAGCGGCACCCGCACCCGCTCGATGGTCATGCCGTTGGGACGGGTCCAGGCCGCCATGATGGTGCCGACCGGATCGGCCAGCCCGCGCACCACCTCAATACCAGCCGCCATGGCTTCGATGCAGCTTCGATCGAGGGTCAGCCGGTCGAGCAAGGCTCCGGTCACGCCCGAAGCGCGCGCCTCGGCGACGTCCTCGGCATTGGCGGCCAAAATGCGGGCGGTCTGTGCCCGCATCGCCACCGCCATCGCCGCCAGCGCGCGGTTCTTCTGGTCGGCGGAGGCCAAAGCGAGCACGCGGGCGGCGGCGCGGGCGCCACGGCCGATGTCGGCCATGACGGCGGCGATATCGCCGGTTCCCTCGATGCTTTTCAGCGGCGCGGTCATGCAAAAACGGCCCGTTTGCCCCGATACGGGTGGGTTTCCTATCACGTCGGGGTCACCTGGGCGAGGTCGCCCTCCCGCGCCTGTTACCTGGGGATTGCGTGGATAACCGCTACCAATCCGCAACCGATCAATTGACCTACACATTGGGCTGGCAGGGTGGCGGCACGCAGGAGGGTTCCATGGCGTACAGTATCAAGTTGCCGAGCCGCTTCCCGGTCGGTACCAAATTCGTGATCGAAAGCCGCCGCGGCGGCGAGGGTTACAGCCGCTATCTCGAATTCCCGGACGGCACGTTTTTGCCGCTGCCGGCGCGGCCGGTACCGGCGGAATTGAAGCCGAAAGCGCCGATTTCGCGCCGGCAAAGCGCACGGCGCAGGCGCAACCGCAAAGGCTGACTGGGCCATTGGCCGGCGGTAGCCAAGTCGGCCATTGGCCGACGGCCTGTCCGGCTTGTCCCTGTTTGGCTCTTCGTAATGCTCGTAGAAGCGCGATTGCTCGGCCATTGACCGAGTTCGACGATTGCTTACTCGCGCTTATTCGCTGCCCATCACCAGATCGTCGCGATGCACCATCTCCGTGCGTCCGGCGTAGCCGAGGATCAGCAGGATGTCGGCCGATGACCGACCCTTGATCTTGTCGGCGTCGCCCGCGTCATAAGCGATGAGCCCGCGGCCGATCTCGGCGCCGTCGGGCCCGCGCACCACCACCGCGTCGCCGCGCTCGAAACCGCCCTCGACCTTGATGACGCCGGCCGGCAGCAGGCTCTTGCCCGAGCGCAGCGCGCGCACGGCGCCGGCATCGACGGTCAGCGCGCCGCGCGGCTCGAGCGAGCCCGCGATCCACTTCTTGCGCGCCGTCACCGGATTGGCCGGCGTCAGGAACCAGGTGCAGGGCGCGCCGTCGGCAATTGCTTGCAATGGATGATCGACGTGACCCGATGCGATCACCATGTGGGTGCCGGCGGTGGTCGCGATCTTGCCGGCCTCGATTTTGGTGACCATGCCGCCGCGCGCGGTCTCCGATTCCGAGGCACCGGCCATCGCCTCGATCTCGGGCGTGATGCGCGCGACCGTGGGCAGGCGCTTAGCGCCGGCTTGCCCGGGTGGCTTGTCGTAAAGTCCGTCGACGTCGGACAGCAGTACCAGCAGATCGGCGCTCATCATGGTGGCGACGCGCGCGGCGAGCCGGTCGTTGTCGCCGTAGCGGATCTCGGAAGTGGCGACTGTGTCGTTCTCGTTGATCACCGGCACCGAGCGCCATTCGAGCAGCTTGGCGATGGTCGATCGCGCGTTGAGATAGCGCCGCCGCTCCTCGGTGTCGCCGAGCGTCACCAGCACCTGCCCGGCCGTGAGCTTGTGCGCGCCGAGCACTTCCGACCATGAGCGAGCCAGCGCGATCTGGCCGACTGCAGCGGCGGCCTGGCTGTCCTCGAGCTTGAGCGCGCCCGGCGGCAATTTGAGCACCGCGCGGCCGAGCGCGATGGCACCGGAGGACACCACCAGCACGTCCTTATCCTTATGCAGGGCCGCGATGTCGGCGGCGAGGCTGTCGAGCCACGCGCGCTTCAAGCCGCCGGCGGCTTGATCCACCAACAGCGACGAGCCGACCTTCACGACGATGCGGCGGAAGTCCTTGAGGGCAGGCGTTTGAGGCATGGTCCCGGCGGCGATGATTGGCGCGGGAGGTGTAGCACGGGCGAAATCGACGCGTAATGGGCGGCGACTCCACTCCCGGGTGAATTCGCGAATGAATCCGATGCGTCGTGTCAGTCCAACATCGCAAACCTCGAAATATTATTGTGCCTAACGGATGGCTTAGCCCCGCCACATATCGATTATTTCTTGGGTCATCCCCATAATGCATCGCCATAGACGCCGGAGGCTTGATGACGTCGCCCGCGCCGCTCGACAACTTCCCGCTCGTCCGCACCCGCGAACTCGAAGCCGTGCGCGGCGTGCTTGCGCGAATTTATGCCGAGCCGAAACTCGAACTTATGCAGCCAGCCGGCAAACTCGACGCCTCAATGAATCAATGCGAGCTCAACACCGTCAAGCTGGCTTATGCAACCTATGGCGCCGCGCTGTCTCTTGAATTTCCCGCCGCCGACTACTTTTTGCAATTGCTCCCCGTCCGTGAAAAAGGCGAGATTGTCAGTCGCAATACGCGAGTTTCGATGCTTGTGGGCAGCAGCGCGGCGATCTCGCCCGGCGCCGGCTTCAAGGCAACTTATGACGCCGGATACGAGTACCTCGTATTGAAAATCGACCAGCAGGCGCTGAGCCGAAAGCTCGTCGCCATGACCGGAGTCCCGATCGGCGAACCCTTGCGGACCGATCCGCAGGTCGACTTCGCGCGGCCGGCCGCGAAGATGTTGCAGGCGTATCTTGCCACGCTCGTCGGCACGCTGAGCGGCGCCCACGCACCGCTGCCGGTGTGGTGGGTCGCGCAGACCGAACAGCTGTTGATGACGATGTTTCTTTGCGCGCTTCGGCACAACTACAGTCATTTGCTGGAGGAGAACACCGCCGATGCGGCGCCATGGCAGGTCCGCAAGGCGGAGGAGTACATCGACGCAAATTGGCAGCGGCCGATCACGCTGGAGGATCTCGCCGAAGTCACCGGGGTGAGCGCATTGAGTCTGTTCCGCACCTATAAGCGCGCGCGCGGCTACTCCCCGCTGGAATACGCCATGCGCGTGCGGGCGCGGCACGGAGGCATGCGCCGATGAGCATGGTCCGGCTGCTTGATTCATTCCCCCTCATCGAGACTTGCGACCTCGATCAGATGCGGGCGTCGCTCGCGCGCATCTATGTCGAGCCCGTCATTGAGCTCGTCGGCCGCAATCGCGCACTTCACGTTGTCATCAATCATTGCCAGCTGCGGCACATCGGACTGAACTACGCATCGTATGGCGCCGACGTTCATTTCCAGTATCCCGAGAGCAATTATGTCGGCCAAGTTTTTCCCATCGGAGGCAGCGCCGTCGTCGTCGTCGATGGCACACCTGTTGCAATCGATCCCAATCGCAGCGTGCTGTTTTCCGCCGACTCGACCTTCACCATGACAAGCACTGCCGCTTATGAGCGTTTGTTTCTGACGTTCGAACCCACGGCATTGACGGAAAAGCTCGCCGCGATCACCGGCGATCCGATCCATTCGCCGTTGAAGTTAGGACCTGCGCAAGACCTCACCCAGCCGTTGGCGCAAATCCTGCGGAAGAATCTGGGGTTTCTCGTGGATCGATTGAGCGCCACCGATTCCGTGCCGTCACCGATTGTGGCGGAATTCGAGCAGGTGCTCATGGTGATGTTCCTGCACGCCAACCGGCACAACTACAGTCATCTGCTGGAAAGCGAGCCGGCGAACGCGGCGCCTCGGCAAGTGCGCCGGGCGGAAGAGTACATCGAGGCGAACGCGATGAGCCCATTGAGCCTGGAAGGCCTGGCCGCGGCAACGGAGGTGAGCATCCGCAGCCTCTTTAAAGGCTTCAAACGCAGCCACGACTATTCGCCGGCGGAATTTCTGAAGCAATTGCGCCTGTGCCGCGCGCATGAGTTGCTGCAGCATCCCGGGCCGGGCGCGACTGTCATGGACATTGCGTTAGCGTGTGGCTTTTCCGACCTCGACCGCTTTGCAAAAGACTATCAAATGGAATTCGGCGAGCGTCCATCCGCGACGCTTGACCGCAGCCGGGGCGCCGGTCCGACGCGGCATTGAATTCTCCACCGGCAGCGAGGCTTCGACCTTCTCAATTCGGCCGGAATTAACGCGTCCTTTAGCAGCGCAGCTTTTTGAGCTAATAAGCCGCCCATGATTCTTCTTCGCAAACCGGCTGTCGTTTCGCTCGCGCTCCTGGCTGCGGGACTTTGCGCATCTGCATCGGCGCAGCCGACCGGCGCGCCGCAACAGCCGACGCCAAATTATCGCGCCATCATCGCGAAAAGCTTGCGCGTCAAGAACAAGTTCAACGAGGAAATCGGCATGGCCTACTTTGCAAGCCGCGGCGGTATCTTCGCCGCCAACGCAAAGATCGATCACCTCGAGGTCGCCGACTCGATCAGGATGGTGCCGACGAATTACTACGGCTGGGCCTGGCAAACCTGCATCCGGCTGAATCTGAACGGCGCGCCTATTACCTATGCCGTGTTTATTTCCGAGGGGCATGTCGTCGATGCGCGCAGCGCGGTGGCGATCGACAATTGCGAGCGGGCACAATACGGCGGCCTTCGCGCCGGGGCGACGCTGCGCTGAACCGCGCGCCTCCGTGTCGCAGGCGCATTCGTCGCGTCGGTCCATCTTCAAATCCGCGGCAATTGCCTCTAAAACTCGCAAATCCGGCGGGCAGTTCCGCTCGCGCGTCGGTCACAATTGCGTGCGAGCCGCCGGGCAAGTTCCCTATCGCGCCGGGTGCGTGCTATCGTCGATTCCAGCCGATATGGAGCAAGCATGAGCGAGATTTCACGGCGGTCTTTCGTTGCTGCGGCGGTGGCGGCCGCGTTGTTTTGCGGCGGTGCCGCGGCGCAGAACGCCTCGCCGATAAACGCCGGCCCGCGCGTCGCGCTCAAGGGCTATGATCCCGTCTCCTATTTCACCGACGGGGAGCCGGAAAAAGGCTCGCCCGAATACACCTTCGCCTTCGACGACACGACCTACTGGTTCAAGAGCGCCGAGCACCAGGCTAAGTTCGCCGCCGAACCGGAGCATTACGCGCCGCAGTTCGACGGCTATTGCGCGGTGCAGCTCTCGCGCGGCCGCAAGATCGAGGCAGATCCGGAGGCATGGACCATCACCAATGGCAAGCTTTACGTCTTTTCGGGCAAAGGCGGCGTGCCGACTTTCCAGAAACAGCCGGTCGCCATCGTCGAAAAGGCGACCGAGAATTGGCCGCAGCTGCGCGCCGCGAAGTAGGTCGCCTATAAGCCGGCTTTGTTGAGCGCGGCGACAAGCTTCGCCCGCAATTCCGGTTTGCGCAGCAGTGTGCCGAAGTCGGCGCTGTCGAAGCGCGCGTCCAGTCCCCGCACCGTCTCGGCCTGTCTCGCGGCGTCGGCCGGCCGGCCGGCCTGCGCGTAGGCCGCGGCCAGAATTGCATTGGTGTAAGGGTCGGTCCGGTTGCGCTCGATAGAGTTCTCGAGCGTGCGGATGGCATCGGCGTTGCGGTCGGCGAGCAGATAGGCGGTGCCGAGGATGAAAGCCTCGTTGACCGAAAGGGTGAAGCCGAGTTTGCGAGCGGTTTCGAAGTCTTTCACCGATCCATCAACGTCGCCCGACCAAAGCAGCGCGGTGGCTAGCCCGGCATAGGCATCGGGGTCGCTGCTGTTGAGCTCCACCGCGCGCCGCATTTCGTCGAGCGCCCGATCGTAGTCGGCGTAACGAATGTAGATGCTGCCGAGCAGGGCATGCGCGCCGGCGCTAGCCTGATCGATGGCGATGGCCTTCTGGCCGAGACTCTCGGCGCGCTGCAAGGCATCTTGCGGATCGGCGGTCCATCCTTGCATGACGCCGTTCAACTCGACCCGCCCCATGCCGATGTAAGCCGGGCCATAGCCGGGATCGAGATCGATCGCCTGTTTGAACAGCGCGCGCGCCTGCGAGTTGGCCGTGCGGTTGACGCGGGCGTAAAGGTCGCGGCCGCGCAGGACGAGATCGTAGGCTTCCAGACTGCTTGGCGGCTTGGTGGCGACCTTGGCCAGCTCCAGATTGGTCAGGCGACTGACGAGCGTGCCGGCAATGCGCCGGGTGATGTCGTCCTGCACCGAGAAGATATCCTTCGGCGCGACGTCGTAATTCTCCGACCAGAGCTGGGTGCCACGCCCCGCGGCGGCAAGATTAATCGAAATACGGATGCGCTCGGGGCTGCGGCGGATGCTGCCTTCGACGATGTAGCGTACGTCGAGCGCGCGGCCGACCTCGTCCGGCCGCGGTGTTTTTCCCTTATAGGTGAAGACGGCATTGCGCGAGCGCACGGTAATTTCGGGGAACCGCCCAAGCGCCGAAATGATGTCTTCGGTCAGGCCGTCGGCGAAGTAGTCTTCCTTATTGGTGTCGGCGAGCGTCACCAGCGGCAGCACCGCGATGGTGGGACGCGAATCCGACGGTACCGGCGCATTGGCGGTCTGCGACGACGACGGCCCGCGCATTGTCCACCAGGCGGCCGCGCCGGCAAGGATGAGCACGAGCGCCACCGCTCCGGCCAGCAGGGCGCGATTGCGCGACGTGGGGCGGGCGACGCGGCCGGGCGATAATTCCGGCACTTCGGCAATAGCCTGCGATGAAAGCGCGAACACGCGCACCGGGCGCGCGATGTTCTTGACCTGCTGCTCGCCGGAATCGGTGAAGGTCAACGGCAGCTTGCCGCGCACCTGATCGCAGGCGAGGTCCGAGATGCACAGGCCGCCCGGCTCGCAGATCGATTCGAGCCGGGCCGCGATGTTGACGCCGTCGCCGAAAATATCCTTACCCTCGATGATGATGTCGCCGATATTGATACCCATGCGGAAGACAATGCGCTTGTCGCCCGCGATGTCGGCGTTGCGCTGGATCATGCCGCGCTGAATGGTGACGGCGCAGGCCACCGCGTCGACCACGCTGGGAAAATCCGCCAACAGCCCATCGCCGGTGGTCTTGACGATGCGGCCGCCGTGAGCGGCGATTGTCGTATCGACCAGATCCTTGCGGACGGCCTTGAGCGCGCGCAGGGTGCCGACTTCGTCGACCCCCATCAGCCGGCTGTAGCCGACGACGTCGGCGGCCAAGATTGCCGCGAGCTTGCGCTCAACGTGCTCGTTTTTTGCCAAATGGCAGGCCTTCCTCGGTCACTGCTGACTGAGGCTATCTTATCCTGCCGCATGCTGCGCTGTGCAGGGGGATTGCCGGCTGGCCGGCGGCCGTGAGAGCAGGAAGGAATGCGCGGCTATTGCGCGCCGCAGGCTTTCAGCACGGGCGCGACGGCGTTCATGAAATTGGCCGCGGGGAATACGCGCGAGAAATCGCCGACGCTCATTTTAAAAAAGCCCCTGGCCTGTTCCATCGTCCACACGTCAAATGACACATCGTGCTTCAGCACGACCTGCGTCGGCGCGATGATGACGCCATGCGAGGGAGACGGTTGTTGTCCGCTGTCGGGCAGCATCATGACGTCGATGCCGGTCCCGGTCGCCCACTTCGCGCGCGGTTCGCTGTATGCGATCGACAGGTGCTTTGTGGCGGTGTCGCAGATCACCAACAGCGTCGCGCCGTCGTCGTGTTTGTAACTGGCGAAGATATCATTTTGGCCGGGAGCGACGCCGATGTGCCACTCCTCGGCGCGCGACGGCGATGACGCCATCAAGCCTGCCAGCGCGGCGCCAACCAAGCAAAGGCATGCGTATCGCATGGCTTATGCCCCCGTTCCCCGATTGTCAGTGCACCATTCGCGATAGGCGCGGTCAAGCGCTCAGTTGCAATCGCCGGGAGTTGCCCCCTATGATCTTGATGCCGTGGCGGTTTGCGGGGCCGCGGCGGCATTAGCGGCCATGAACATGGGTCCAGCGTGACGGTCCAGGCAGCTGCGATCGTTGACGTGCGCGCGGCGCACACGTCGAAACTTACAATTTGGCTGCGCGGCATCGGCGTGCGGCAGGTGCGCATCGCCTGCGGCCTGGTGATGTTCACTTACATCTTCTCGCATTTCTTCAATCACGCGCTCGGCAATATTTCTTTCGCCACAATGGATTGGTGGTGGAACCTCCACGTCTGGTGGTGGCGCATCCCTATCGTCAACGCCACGCTCTATGCCGCGGCGATCACCCATATGTCGCTCGGTCTGTGGGCGCTCTATCAGCGGCGGCATTTCCGCTACACGGCCGCAGAAATCACGCAGCTCGTCCTGGGCCTGAGCATTCCGCTTTTGCTCGCCAGTCATTTTGGCGCCGTGCGCCTCGCCGGATTGATTTTCGGCCGCGGCCCTCCGCATTATGAGCTGCCATTGTTTGCCTATTGGGTTCCGCGGCCGCACATGATTGCGGTGCAGTTCATCCTGCTGACGGTGGCGTGGACGCATGCCTGGATCGGGCTTTATTTCTGGCTGCGGATGAAGCCGTTCTTCAAGTGGGCGGCACCATTCCTGTTCGCGATTGCCGTAGTGATGCCGCCGCTCGCGATGGCCGGTCTGCACCACGGCGCGCTCGAGGTCATTCAACTCGCCAAGGATCCGCAATGGCGCGCCCAGCACTTGAAAGGGATACCGCCGCCGCAGCGCAAGCTCATCGACACCATCACGCTGCTCTATTTCCCGATCGGCTACCTCGGCGCCATCGGCTTTGTGTTCCTGGCGCGCGGCACGCGCAGCTTGAACGAGCGCCGGCGCGGCACGTTCACGGTGTCCTATCCGAACCGGCAAGTGCGGGTGCCGAAGGGCATGAGCGTGCTGGAAGCGAGCCTGCGCTATAAGATCCCGCACGCCAGCGTCTGCGGCGGCCGCGCCCGCTGCTCCACCTGCCGCGTGCGCGTGGTCAGCGATCGTTTCGCCCTCCCGCGCCCGTCCGGCCGCGAGGCTTTCGTGCTCGCGCGCGTCGGCGCCAGCGCCGATCCGTCGATCCGGCTCGCCTGCCAGCTGCGGCCGCAGAGCGACGTGTCGGTCATTCCGATTCTGCCGCCGCACATCGGCGCCGACTTCGTGCGCAACCGCCAGCGCATCAATGTCGGCGAGGAGCGCTATCTGGTGAGCATGTTCGTGGACATGCGCGGCTCGACCACGCTGTCGGAGATGCGGCTGCCGTTCGACATCGTGTTCCTGATCAACCGCTTCGTCGAAGCGGCCTCGCGCGGCATCAGCGAAGCGGGCGGGCAGCCGAACCAGTTCGTCGGCGACGGCATCCTGGCGCTGTTCGGGCTCAAGACCGATCGCGCGACCGCCTGCAAACAGGCGCTGCGCGCCGCCGCGCTGGTTGCCTCGAACATCGCCCACCTGAATCACCAGTTCGCCACCGAAGTGCGCGAGCCGATCCAGTTCGGCATCGGCATTCATGCCGGCGAGGTCATCATCGGCGACATCGGGTTCCGCGGCCATACGGTGTTCACCGCGCTCGGCGATTCGGTCAACGTCGCGGCGCGGCTGCAGGACCTGAGCAAGACGCTCGATTGCAAGGTCGTCGTGTCGGAGGACGTCTGCAAGGCAGCGGGAATTCCGGATGACGCGCTGATCCGGACGCAGGTCGAGATCCGCGGCCACGACCGGGCGATGGCGGTGCGCACCGAGAAGGACCCCACCGTGCTGGCAAGCCTGCTCGCGCCGCAAAGCGCGCCGATGGACGAAGAAGAGCCGCTAGAACCGGCCTAGGTCACGCACACTTGGCGTGGCCGGAGACGCAGACCGGCGACATGGCGCAATGCGCGCAGCGGCCGGAGGGCAGCGCCTGCGGATTGAGCCGCGGCTCGGAGCCGAGCCAGTAGAGGAAATTCGCCATCACGCAGTAGCCGGTCGCGGCGAACCAGACCATGGCGCCGCCGACAAAAATCGTAAACGCGGCAACCCACGGCGAATAGGTCAAAATCAGCAGCGAGGCGACGGTGATGTTGATGCCGACCGCGAGATAAATACGGCGCTCGAGATACCAGCGGTCGGTGTGCAGGAAATAGAAGCGCGAACCACTGTCGCCTAGCATCGGCGTAAAACCGATCAGCTTGAGCACGTTGCCGACCGGGCAGAAGCCGGTGAAGGCGACGTTGATCGAGAACAGGCCGGTCGCGGTGACGCCCAGGATCCACAGCGGGCTAACGATGAGCGCGAACGCGGTGCTCACCAGCAGCACGAAACCGGCAATCAGCCAGACCGTCCGCTCGATGTACCAGCGGTGGGTGGGAACGATGTAAACGCCGGTGCGAAGCGCCATGCGCAAAGTATAGCGCGGCGCGACCGAGCCGCAAGCGCGTTCGGGCCCGAACGGGCTACCGTTGCGCGACCGTCTGGTTCTTGTGCGCGGCTTTATGCTTGCGCGCGGCGAGCTGCTGGATCGGCGCCTTGTGGCGGGCGGGCGCCTCGGCGGGCCTGTCCTTTTTGGTTTCGTGCGATGCGGTTTTGCCGTGTGGCGAATTCGCGGCGATCTGCACGCGATGCTCGGATTTTTTCCCAAGTGCCTTTGACGCCGTCACTGTACGCGCGGGCGCAGGCGGGACGGCCTCTTTGCACGGCGCGTCGCGCGGGACGGTGAGCTCAGTGCTGTGCGCGCTGGCGACCCGCCAGGTTTCCGCCGGGCGGCCCGTTATCGTCTTGACGTAGCCCTGCGTCTCTTCCGGCAGTGCGCCTTTCTTGGCGAGCCAATCCTGGATGCGCTTGGGGCCGGCATTGTAGGCGGCGGCGGCGAGGCCAAGGTTGCCGAATTGATCGAACAATTTGCGCAGCAGGCGGGCAGAGGCCGGGATCGCCTGCAGCGGATCGAAGGGGTTCTGCAGGCCTTCGGTCGCCGCCGTCTCCGGCATGAATTGCGCGATGCCTTGCGCACCGGCCGAGCTCACGCTGCCGGCATCGAAGCCGCTCTCCTGAATCAACAGGCGGATGAAATACGCAATCGGCAGCGCGTTGGACTGCGCAGATTTGGCGAGCGTATCGCAGATTTCCGCCCGCGAGCGATTGACGATCGGTCTGGAGACTGGGGGCAGCGGAATCTTCTCGGGCTCGATCGTGGGGCGGAAGTCGGCGGATCCGGTGAGGTCGTTTGGCACTTCCGCGACGGCAGACACCGCGTCGTCGGCTTGCGGGTCGTTGCCAGTGCGTTCGTCGCGCGCTTCGCCGCCGGCGGCGGCCTCGCGCATGAGCACTCGTTTGTCCAAGGTCGACGAGCCGGCAAATCGGTCGATCGGCCAATCGAAGCCGGTTGTGTTGGAAAACGTCATGACGCATAGGCAAGCTGGCACGAAAAGCTGCCGCATTCCGTCGCGTCCTCAAATCTTGCTGGCCCCCAAAGACGTGCGGCCGCAGGTGGGTGGGTAGGTCAACTCGCGTGGCCTCGGCGTATGAAGTTAAAATCGGACGGATATTTGTTAAGTGTGCGGCCGGATTTGGGGCAAAGCCGCCGCGACTTTGCCGCAGTTCCGACCGTGCGCAGTGGGCCGAACTTCAGAGCGAGGAACCACGCGTTCGACCAGGCGTTGCCGAACCAGACGCGAAAGCACGCGCGGGACCGCTCAATGTCGTTTTTAATCTACTTCTTCGTATTGCTGATAAGCGCGGCGAGCGTGCTGTTCGGGCTCGACCTCATAAGTTCGCCGCTGCCGGACACGCCGAATGTGCCAATTGGTCGCACCGTGCAGGCTCTCTCGCCTCCGCCAGCGCAAGAGCGGCAAAAACACCGAGCCGATGAACGTGCGCTGACGCCGGTCCATCCGGCCGAGCCCGGCAAGCCGAGAATACAAGCGGCGACCTCCGGCGCCACCACGCAAGACGAGGCCAAGCCGACGCCCGCGGCCAGCGTCGCGCAGGCGCCAGAGCCCGCTACGGTGCAGCAGGTTTCAAACAACTGCGATGCGCAAGCCTGCGGCGCGGCCTATCAGTCGTTCCGCGCCTCCGACTGCAGCTACCAGCCGTCGGCCGGCCCGCGCCGCGCCTGCACACGATTGAGCGGCGCAACCGCTTGGCGCGAGCCGAAGCCGCAGCAGCCTCGTCTGGCAGCCAGCAAACGCGAGCTGCGCGACATCGAACGCATCGTGCGGCGCCAGCCGCTGCAGCTTGCGCCGTCCGCGCGCCAACCCGCAGACCAAGGCGAAATGAGCGAAACGGAGCGCATCGTTCGGCGCATGACGCGCGACGAGAGCGGCGACATCCCCGTGCAAGCCGCGGACGGCAGCATTTTCATCGTTCGCAAGAGCTATCGCTAAGCCCAATGGCATTGCGGAAGCTCTCCGATTGGCGCTCCCAGCCGGGGGCACCGCTGACCGGAGCGATGTGCGCGTTCAGGGCCGGATTCGCGTCATTTCGCAAAGCTGGAACCGTGCGTGCGCACCGCATGGCGCGATGGGCAGGGAAGCGTGTATATTTTGGCTTGAACGGCTGGGACGGAACCAGCCTGGTCATGGTGCATCGTCTTATGTCGTCGTCGCGGTCGTTTCTGTTTTACTGCTGCGTGTTCTTGGTGACCGCCGGCAGCGTGGCGTTCGGGCTCGACTGGGTGAGCGCGCCGATGCCGCCGATGCCGGAAACAGAAGCCTCGGTGCAGGCCGCCAAGCTCGCCGCGCACGTGCCGCCGCCGGGCGCGTTCAGGCCGCTCGCCCAAGTACGCTCGGTCTATCCAGCGCGGCCTTTGCCGCAGTCGGCCGATGCGACGCCCAGCGCTCCGCTCATCGCGCAGCCGCAGATCGCGCAGCCGATGGCTCCCGTCGCAGCGGCAGCGGCGCAGCCGAAATGCGACATCGCGGCCTGCAGCGCCGCCTATCACTCATTCCGCGCCATCGATTGCAGCTGGCAGCCGTTCGACGGTCCGCGCCGCTTCTGCGACAAGGGCCAGCCGCCGCAGACGGAAGCCTCCGCCGCGCTGGGCGCGACGCCGATCACAGCGCCCGAGCCGGACGCCGCGCAATCGCCGCCGAATTGTCACGTCGAAGCGTGCAAGCAGGCTTACTTCACGTTCAACCCGGCCGACTGCACCTATCAGCCGTCGAACGGTCCGCGCAAACTGTGTGCAAAGTGACGCCCGCTAGTGAGCGTAGGGCTCGATTTTTGAGCGGCGGATCGACACCTCGCGTGCGCTGAGAGTGCCGTGGCTTTCGGCGGCCTTGAAGGTGACGTCGAGCATGACGGCGCTAAACTCGGGGCGCGCGATATTCATCATCACCAGCGCCTTGATCACGCCGCCATTGTCGATCGTGATCTGCGGTTTGTCGTCATTGGTGCCGCCGTAAATCTGAAAGGCATAATCGCGTTCGTCCTTGCCGATCCGGCGCAAATACTTGCGTGCGGCCGGCTCGACAATGGACTTGACATCGAGAGCGGCGACTTTGTCATCGGCGCCGATAAAATAGAGCTGAATGTAGATCGTCTGCGACCGGAAGTTTTCGGTCTCGACGACGTAGCGACTGTCGGGCGACCAGGAGGCCGATTCTTGGTAACGGTTCACGATCCGAGTGCCCGTATTCCAATAGTCGCCCGCCGCGTGCGCCAGCACGGCGCCGTCGGCGAGCCGGATCAGCAGGCTTTCGACGGCATCGGAATCAGGCGCATCGGTGGTGTGGCCGGGCGAGCGCCAGGCGAAGGCTAGCCGTTTGGACGGCGAAGTCGTTCCGTCGACGACGCGGGCGGCGCCAGCGCCTTCACCGCAGGTCAGACCGTGGAACCGATCCGGCTTGCACGGTCCAGTCTCGGCTTGGGCGGAGATGCAGAATCCAACCAGTAAAACGGATGCAAGACAGTCGCGGCGCATCGTTCCCCCCAAACGACAACCTCAATATATTACCACGCTCCGGATCGACTTGCCCTCGTGCATCAGGTCGAAGGCATCGTTGATCGCCTCGATCGGCATGGTGTGGGTGATCAGGTCGTCGATATTGATCTTGCCGTCCATGTACCAGTCGACGATTTTCGGCACGTCGGTGCGGCCGCGCGCGCCGCCGAAGGCGGTGCCGCGCCAGACGCGGCCGGTGACCAGCTGAAACGGGCGCGTCGAAATTTCCTGGCCCGACGCGGCGACGCCGATGATGATGCTCTCGCCCCAGCCGCGGTGGCAGCACTCCAGCGCCTGGCGCATAGCGGCGACGTTGCCGATGCATTCGAAGGAGAAGTCGGCGCCGCCACCGGTGAGATCGACAATCGCCTGCACCACCTTGTCGCGGCCGACCCCGTCCGGATTGATGAAATGCGTCATGCCGAACTTCTCGGCAATCGCACGGCGTGCCGAATTGAGGTCAATGCCGACGATCTTGTCGGCGCCGACCATCTTGGCACCCTGGATCACGTTGAGGCCGATACCGCCGAGCCCGAACACCGCGACATTGGCGCCCGGCCAGACTTTGGCGGTGTTGATGACGGCGCCGATGCCGGTGGTGACGCCGCAGCCGATGTAGCAAATCTTGTCGAAGGGCGCGTCCTCGCGCACCTTGGCGAGCGCGATCTCCGGCAGCACGGTGAAATTGGCGAAGGTCGAGCAGCCCATGTAGTGGAACACCGGATCGCCGTCACACCTGAAACGCGATGTGCCGTCCGGCATCAGGCCCTTGCCTTGCGTCGAGCGGATGGCGGTGCACAGGTTGGAGCGGCGCGACAAGCAGGTTTTGCATTGCCGGCATTCCGGCGTGTAGAGCGGGATGACGTGATCGCCGGCCTTCAGCGTCGTCACGCCGCTGCCGACTTCGCGCACGATGCCGGCGCCTTCGTGGCCGAGGATCGCCGGGAAAATTCCTTCCGGGTCGGCGCCCGACAATGTGAAGGCATCGGTGTGGCAGATGCCGGTTGCCATCACCTCGACCATCACCTCGCCCGCCTTCGGGCCTTCGATGTCGATGGTCTCGATGGTGAGCGGCTCGCCCGCTTTCCAGGCAACGGCGGCGCGGGTTTGCATGATGGCCTCCACGCGTTGGTGCGCGCAGCGGCCGGCACGACACGAACCGTCTCGAAACGCGCATTCTCGGACACGTCTTGTGCCATGCTCGTGAAAATCTTTGGTAGAATATTATCCTACCAAAACGGCAAATCCAGCTATTATATAGAAAATCATTCTTCAAAATCGCGGGTATGTCCCGATGCATTTCTTGCCGCTCTTTGTCGACCTCAAGGCCGGGACCATCGCCCTGATCGGCGGCGGCGCGGCCGCACGCAACAAGTTGAGCCTGCTGCGCGCGGCCGGCGCGACGGTGCGCTGGTTTCCCTGCGATGTCGACGTTGCCGAAACGGTTCTGTCGGTGAGCGCGCCACCGGGCCGCGTCGAAGTCTCGCTGGCGGATCCGGTGCAAGCAAATTTCTCCGAATTCCTCGCCGTGATCTCGGCTACCGGCTGCGCGCTTGACGAAACAATCGCCGAGCGCGCACGCGTCGCCAACACGCTGATCAATGTCGTCGACCGGCCCGAGCTGTCGAATTTCATCGTGCCGGCGATTATCGACCGCGGCGATGTCGTGGTGGCGATCGGCACCGGCGGCGCCTCGCCGGTGCTGGCGCGCCGCCTGCGCGAGCGCATCGAGGCTTTGCTGCCGGCGCGCATCGGCGATCTGGCTGCGCTGATGCGGCGCTATCGCGGGCACTTCGCCAAGGCGCGGCACGCGTCGCGTTCGCTGCGCGGCTTTTGGGAAAGCGTCATTGACGGGCCGATCGGCGCCGCGGTGCTCGCCGGCCGCCGGCGTCATGCGGAAAAAGAGCTGGTGCGGGCGATCGAGAAGACCCGCGCGCGGGAAGAGAAGTCCGGCGTCGTCTATCTCGTCGGCGGCGGCCCGGGAGATCCCGATCTGCTTACCCTGCGCGCGCTGCAGGTGCTGCAGAACGCCGATATTGTCTTCTACGACGAGCTCATCACCCAAGAAACACTTGAGCGCGCGCGGCGCGACGCCGAACGCGTGTTCGTCGGCAAGCGGCGCGGCCAGCCCGGCATCGGCCAGGATCGCATCAACGAACTGCTCGCCGAAGTGGCACGCAAGGGCCTCAATGTCGTGCGTCTGAAAGGCGGTGACCCGTTCATCTTCGGCCGTGGCGGCGAAGAACTCGAATACTTGCGCGCCGCCGGCATCGAGGTCTACGCCGTCCCCGGCGTAACCGCCGCGCTCGGCTGCGCCGCCGAAGCGGGGCTTCCGCTCACGTTCCGCAACGAAGCCTCGCGTCTCACATTCATCAGCGCACACCGCGCCGACGAAGCTTCCGCCACCGACTGGTCCGGCCTTGCCGATGCGCAGACGACAGTCGTCGTTTACATGGGGCTCGCCGCCGCGGCAGCGGTGCGCGACGGCCTGATCGCGGCCGGCCGCGACCCGAAGACGCCGGCCGCGGTGCTCGCGCGCGGCACGCGGCCCGACGCCAAAACCGTCGTCGGCGAGCTTGAGAATCTCACCGTACTCACCAGCCAGGCCGGCGAAGGGCCGGCGACATTGGTCATCGGACACGTCGTTGCGCGATCGGACGCGTGGCCGGCCCAACTCACCGGCGCGGAGATCGCAGCATGACCTCGCCGCTCGAGCGGAAACTCAAGATCGCCGGCCCGGTCGTCATCACCGCCAACCGGCTCAGCGACGGCGCCGTCGTTTACCGCGCGGCCAGCGGCGAATGGACGACGCAGTTCACACGGGCGGCCGTTGCCACCACCGCGCCGACGGCGGCGGAATTGCTCACCGCGGCCAACGCCGACGGGCTGATTGCCGTCGGTGCCTATGTCGCGCCGGTCACGCGCGAGCCGGACGGCGGGCTGCGCCCCGGCAATTTGCGCGAATCAATTCGCATGAACGGGCCGACCATCGCTTTGCCAGGACACTGAGCGATGTATCTCTACGACGACTTCGACAAGCAACTGGTCGACGAGCGTGTGGCGGAATTCCGCGATCAGGTCGCGCGCCGTCTATCCGGCGCGCTGACCGAAGACGAATTCAAGCCGCTACGGCTGATGAACGGCGTCTATCTACAATTGCACGCCTATATGCTGCGGGTCGCCATTCCCTACGGCACGCTGTCGTCGGCGCAGTTGCGCACGCTCGCCTCCGTCGCGCGCCGGTTCGACAAGGGCTATGGGCATTTCACCACCCGGCAAAATCTCCAGTTCAACTGGATCAAGCTCGAGCAATTGCCGGCCGCCATGGCCGACCTCGCCAGCGCCGGGCTGCACGGCATGCAGACCAGCGGCAATTGCGTGCGCAACATCACGACCGACCATTGGGCGGGCGTCGCGCCCGATGAAATCGAGGATCCGCGCATCTGGGCGGAGATCGTGCGCCAGCACTCGACCATGCACCCGGAATTTTCGTTTCTGCCGCGCAAGTTCAAGATCGCCATCACCGCCTCGGCGCACGATCGCGCCGCCATCAAGGTGCACGACATCGGCCTGCGCATGCTGCGCAACGGCGCCGGCGAAACGGGCTTCGAAGTGAGCGTCGGCGGCGGGCTCGGCCGCACGCCATTCCTCGGCAAGACCATCAAGCCGTTCCTGCCGAAGCGCGATCTGCTGAGTTATGTCGAGGCGATCTTGCGCGTCTACAACCAGTACGGCCGGCGCGACAATATCTACAAGGCGCGCATCAAGATTCTGGTGCACGAACTCGGCGCCGAAAAATTCGGCCGGGACGTGGACGCCGAGTGGCAGAAGATCAAGGACGGCGTGCTGGCGCTCGATCCGGCGGTGGTCGCCAATGTCGCGGCGCGCTTCCGCTATCCGGATTACCAGGACCTTAAAGACAGCCCGGCGGAATTGACCGAAGCGCGCGCCACCGATGCGGAATTTGCCGCCTGGCTGGGCAACGCGGTCGCCAATCACAAGATGCCGGGCTACGCCATCGTGACGCTGTCGCTGAAGCCCGAAGGAGCGCCGCCGGGCGACGCCACCGCCGGGCAGATGGATGCGCTGGCCGATTTGGCCGAGCGCTATTCATTCGGCGAAATCCGCGTCAATCACGAGCAAAATCTCACGTTGCCGCACGTCGCGCAGCGTGACCTGCCGGCGCTCTGGCGCGCGCTCGGCGCGATCGGGCTGGCGACGCCGAATGTCGGGCTCGTCTCCGACATCATTTCGTGTCCGGGGCTCGACTATTGCAGCTTGGCGAACACGCGTTCGATCCCGGTGGCGCAGGAGCTATCGCGCCGCTTCGCCAATCTCGGCGCGCAGCGCGGGATCGGACGGCTGCACATCAACATTTCCGGCTGCATCAATGCCTGTGGTCACCATCACGTCGGCCACATCGGCCTGCTGGGCGTGGAAAAGAACGGCGAAGAGTTCTTTCAGGTCACGCTCGGCGGGCGCTCCGACGAGAAGGCCGAGCTCGGCGCCTTGCTCGGTCCGGCGGTGCCGTACAACGAAGTCGCCGACGTGGTCGAGGACGTCGTTTCGGCCTACATCGAATTGCGCGAACGGCCGGACGAATTGTTTCTCGACACCGTCAAGCGCATCGGCGTCGAGCCGTTCAAGGAGCGCGTCTATGCAACTCGTTAAAGCCAACCGCGTGATCGCCGACCGCTATCAGCGCGTGCTCGACGATGCGGGCCTGCCGGACGGTCCGATCCTGCTGCAAGCCGAGCGCTTTCTCGCCGACAGCGCCGAGCTTGCCGCGCGCGCAGCGCCCGTCGGCGTGGTGTGGCCGAACAACCGCAAGGTCGCAGATCTTGCGCCGCATCTCGATCGCCTGGCACTCATCGTCTTGGGCTTCCCGACGTTCAAGGACGGCCGCGCCTACAGTCAGGCGCGGCAATTGCGCGAGCAATGTGGCTTTCAGGGCGAGCTGCGCGCCAGCGGCGACGTGCTGCGCGACCAATATCTGTTTCTGGTGCGCGCCGGCTTCGATGCCTTCGAGGTCAGAAAGGATGCCGACGTCGCGGCCTTCGTCGATCCGCCGGCGCGCTACAGCGTGTTTTATCAGCCGGCCGGCGACACGCGCGCATCGGCGCTGCGGCGGCGGCTTGACGGGCGGCGCGATGCCGACACGTCGATGCCGGCGCTGCAGGCGGCGGATTTTTAGCGCGCCGATTAGCGCTGCAACGCCGCTTCTTTCGATTTCTCTTCGGCGGAATTGTCGCGCGCCCGGTCGATCACCTTGATCAGCGCGCGCAAAGCTTCCGGCACGCCTTTGCCGGATTGCGCGGACAGCACCAACGGCGTTTTCTTCGCCGCCTTCTTCAGCTTCGCGGTCTGCGTCTTGATCTGCTCGGGCGTCATGGCGTCGGCTTTCGACAGCGCGACGATTTCTGGTTTCTCCGCCAGACCCTCACCGTAAGCCTCCAGCTCGCCGCGCACGACGCGGTAGGCTTCGCCGGGCTCCTCGGCGGTGCCGTCGACCAGATGCAGCAGCACATTGCAGCGTTCGGTGTGGCCGAGGAAGCGGTCGCCCAGCCCGACGCCTTCATGCGCGCCTTCGATCAGCCCGGGCAGATCGGCCAGCACGAATTCGCGGTGGTCGAGGCGCACGACGCCGAGCTGCGGATGCAGCGTGGTGAAGGGATAGTCGGCGATCTTCGGCTTGGCCGCGCTCACCGCCGCAAGAAACGTGGACTTGCCGGCATTGGGGAGCCCGATCACGCCCGCGTCGGCGATCAGCTTCAGGCGCAGGCGGATGGTGCGCTCCTCCGCCGGCTCGCCGGGATTGGCGTGGCGCGGCGCGCGGTTGGTCGACGACTTGAAATGCGTGTTGCCGAAGCCGCCATTGCCGCCGGTCAATATCGTGACACGCTGGCCGACCTCGGTAAGATCGGCGAGCAGCGTCTCGCCGTCCTCCTCGTAGACCTGCGTGCCGACCGGCACCTTCAGCACGATGTCCTTGCCGTTCGCGCCATGGCGGTCTTTGCCCATGCCGTTGCCGCCGGCTTTCGCCTTGAAGTGCTGCTGGTAGCGGTAGTCGATCAGCGTGTTGAGCCCGTTGACGGCTTCGACGACGACGTCGCCACCCTTGCCGCCGTCGCCGCCGGAAGGTCCGCCGAACTCGATGAACTTCTCGCGCCGGAACGCCACGCAGCCGTTACCGCCCGCGCCGGACTGGATATAGACCTTGGCCTCGTCGAGGAATTTCATGGCCGCGATATAGACTATCGCGGCGCGTTCCGCACTAGCGCGCGTGAAGGAAATGCGTGGTGCCGTCGCGCTTGATGCGCTCCAGCAGGTCCACTTCCCACGACAGATAGGCGTTCATCGCCGCCTCGTTGTCGTTTGGCCGCTCATAGGGCTTGAGCCAGACGTCAAGCGGCTCGTCAGCCATCTTCTCGGCGGTGGAGAGCGGGAAACCGCCGGCGGTCCAGGCGGCGTTGCCGCCTTTGAGCCAATGCACTGGGCGCTGGGTCAGGGCCTGTGCTTCTTTGACCGCGAGACTGGCCAGCACGCCGTCCTCGCTCGTGAGGATCACCTCGCCCGCGGGTGCGATCTTGGCAAAGGCGCGCTCGAGCCGCGACCGGATAGCGAACCAGGCGCCGGGAATGTGGCCGCGCCGGTAGTGCGGACTGGTGGAGAGATCGATCACCGAGACGTTGTCGATTTCGAGGACCTTCGAGGGATCGACCGCGGCATCGGCGGGGATGGAGCCGAGGATGGCAGGCGCGGGGTCGCCGGTCTCGCTGCCGGCCTCCGGCAGCACGAACACATCGTTCCAGCCCATCTGCTTGAGCCAGGACGCGGTCATCAAAGCGCGCGCTGCCTTGTCGTCGCAGCAGACGATGCGCGCACCCAGGACGCCGACATAAGTATCGGTCGCCTGCACCAGTTGCCCGCCGGGTGCGGAGATCGCGCCAAGAAAGTGACCGGCCTTGTATTCGGGCGAGTCGCGCACGTCGAAGACATATGTCGTCGTCCTGGTGTCGTCCTGACGCCATTGCTCGAGCGTGGCGCGGTCGATGCGGGTGACACCGAACTTGCGCGCGACCCGCTCGGCCGCCGCTTTGGCCCAGGCCAGCCCACCGCTCGACACACTGGGCGCGCGATCAGACTTGCCGGTAGCGCAGGTGAGCCCTGCAAGATGCCAGCCCATGGTGCCGTTGCGCAGCGCCACCACCTTGTTCGGCACGCCGGCATTGATCAGCGACTGCGCGCCGATGATGCTGCGGGTGCGTCCGGCGCAATTCACGACGATGGTGGTGTCGGGCGAGGGCGCGATGTCGTGCACGCGCAGCACCAGCTCGGCGCCCGGCACGTTGATGCCGGAGGGAATCGAGATGCGCGAATATTCGTCGAACGGCCGGCTGTCGAGCACCACCATCTTGGTGCCGCTCTTCATCATCGCGTCGAGCTCGGCCGCGCTGACGCTTGGCGTGCCGCTGTCGTGTTCGACGAATTCGCCGAAGGCCTTGCTCGGCACGTGCACGCCGGAGAAGGTGACGAAGCCGGCCTTTTCCCAGCCCGCCACGCCGCCGTCGAGAAAGGCAATGTCGCTGTAGCCGGCGCGCGCCAACACGTCGGCCGCGCGTTCGACCAACCCGTCATTGTCATCGCACAGCACGATGCGCGTGGTCTTGCGCGGCACCAGCCGGGCAAAGCGCAGCTCCAGCCGGCTGAGCGGCACGTTGCGCGCCCACAGCAAATGATTTTGCGAGAACGTCAGCTCTTCGCGCAGGTCGACGAGCGCGAGCTCGCCGCCATCGCCGAGCATGGCTTTGACGGCGGCGGCGCTGACCGGGCGAAGCGAAAGCTTCGCGTGCAGGTTCATGTCGCCTGCTGCGCCGTCATCTGCTCGACCTCGCCGGTCTTCAGGTCGATCCTGATGCGGTCGATCTTGTCCAGATTGGTTCCGGTCACGCGCACGAAGCGCGCGTAATCGGGATAATCGATCGAGTGGATGGCGCCGTTCTGGTAGATGCCGGCCTTGCCGGGCGTCAGCCGGTATTTCTTCACCGGCTTGAGCTTGGCGTGCTTGGGATCGCTGCCATTGTCCTCGCGCTCCCATTCAATCATGTCGGTGTATTTGGTGGCCTGGCCGTAGATCGCCCACGACTCGCCGTGATCGTGCGGCGGCGAGACGCGCGCCTTGTCATTGATGTGCGCGAGCACCTGGAAGCCGAGCTTGGGGTCCTCGTACAGCACTTTCAGCCCGCGCGGCTGGTCATCGCCGCAATAGGCCTTGATGAAGTCCTGGTTGCCGAGCAGGCGCTCGAGGTTCTGGCGCACCTGCTCGCGGCCGGCGGGGCCGGGGTTGCGCGCCAGCGTCGAGCGGCAATCGGCGATGAACTGGTTGAGATCGTAGGCCATGGCGTCCTCCCCAATGTTTTGCGGCATAAATCCCGCCGTCATTTGCAGGAAAAATAGCATGAAATTCTCCCGGGAATAAACCCGGGGCTCGTCCGATCCAGTCTTCGCAGGCGGCAACCGCAGGAGACTGACCATGAGCGATCGCGACAACAATCCCAGCCGGCGCAAGGTGCTGGAATGCATGACCTGGGCCGGGACCGGCGTGCTGTGGACCGTGGCCGGCGGCGTGCCCACCTCGCTCGGCATTATCGACGGGGCGCTGGCCGCCGAGCAAAAGGGCTTCACCTTCCTGCAAATCAGCGACAGCCACATGGGCTTCGACAAGCCGGCCAACCCAAACGCCAAGGGCACGCTGGAAGAGGCGATCGAGCATGTCAAAGCGCTGCCGGCCAAGCCCGCCTTCATGATTCATACCGGCGATATCACGCATCTGTCGAAGCCGGAGCAATTCGACGATGCCGAGAAAATCATCTCCCAGGCCAAGCTCGACGTGCATTACGTGCCCGGCGAGCACGACATCGTCGATCCAGAAATCAAGCTCTACAAGGAGCGCTACGGCCGCGGCACCAAAGGCCCGGGCTATTACAGCTTCGACGCCAACGGCGTGCATTTCCTCGGGCTCGTCAACGTCGCCAATCTGAAAGGCGGCGGCATGGGCAGCCTTGGCGACGAGCAGCTCGAATGGATCGAAGACGATCTGAAAGGCAAGTCCGCATCGACGCCGATCGTGGTGTTCGCTCACATCCCGCTCTGGACGGTCTATCCGGAATGGGGCTGGGGTACCGAGGATAGCGCCAAGGCGCTCGGCTATCTCAAGCGCTTCGGCTCGGTCACCGTGCTCAACGGCCACATCCACCAGGTGATGCAGAAGGTCGAGGGCAACGTCACTTTCCACACCGCGCGCTCGACCGCCTTCCCGCAGCCGGCGCCCGGCACCGCGCCGTCGCCGGGACCGATGAAGGTGCCGGCCGAGCAGCTGGAGAAAATGCTCGGCATCGCCAGCGTCACCTTCAAGCAGAACGAGCAGCGGCTCGCCATTGTCGATACGCCGCTGAAGGGTTGAACGACAATGACAACAGCAATGACGCGGTTGGCGCTGGCCGCCACCATCATCGCCGCTCTGGCGGGCGCGCCGGCGAAAGCGGCGGATACAGCGGTCAAGATCTCCAACTTCACTTTCAATCCGCCGCAGCTCACGGTGAAGGCCGGCACAACGGTCACGTGGACCAACGAGGACGACATCCCGCACACGGTGACTTCAACCACGCAAGTCTTCAAATCGGCGGCGCTCGACACCGATCAGAAGTTCTCGTTCACATTCACGACACCGGGCACCTACAAGTACTTTTGCGCCTTGCATCCGCACATGACAGGGACAATCGTTGTGGAGGCGGCGACCGGCGATAACGCGCCGAAATGAGGCACGCACAGATGGCGTTCGAAGGAAGCGAGAGCGGTAGCGACAAAGCGCAGCGGTTTCGCGCGGCGGCGCTGCCTTATCTCGGCGACGTCTATACGCTGGCGCGCTATCTGCTGCGCAATCCGGCCGACGCCGAGGACGCGGCGCAGGAATGCTATCTGCGCGCGTTCCGTCACTTCGAAACGTTTCGCGGCGGGCCGATCAAGCCGTGGCTGCTCGCCATTCTGCGCAATGTCTGCCGTGCCGAATATGCCAGGCGCGGCGCGCTCGCGGTCTTGCAGAGCGAGGCCCTCGACGCGGCGGAAGAATGCGCCGAGGGGCTGTGGAGCGAAGGCGAAAGCTCGCCGGAATCGAGCGCGCTTGCCCGTCTCGACGGTGAGACCGTGCGGCGGCTGATCGCGCAATTGCCAGACCAGTTCCGCGAAACGATCGTGCTGCGCGAGATCAACGAACTCAGTTACCGCGAGATCGCCGACGTCATCGGCGCACCGGTCGGCACGGTGATGTCGCGGCTGGCGCGCGGGCGGGCGCTGTTGCGCGCGGCCTGGATTGCCGAGGAGAAGGAGCCATGACCTGCGACGAGGCTAGGGGTCTGCTGCATGCGCTGATCGACGGCGAGCTCGACGCCGGGCATGCGCGCGAGGTCGAGGCGCACGCGGCTTCCTGCGCGCGTTGCGCCGGCGAGCTTGCCGCCGCGCGCGAGCTGCGGGCCGCGCTGCGCGGCAATAACCTGAACTACGCGGCGCCGCCCTCGCTGCGCGGCAGCATCGATCGCGCCGTGCCGACGCCAGTTGCCGCCACCAGCCGGCGCGCGCTGCTCAAGGGCTTTGCGCTCGGCAGCGTCGTATCGGCCGTCGCGGCGATCGGCGTGGGCTTCGTCATCATCGGCGGCAATCGCGACAGCCGTATTCTGGGTGAGGCAGTGTCGGCGCATTTGCGTTCGTTGCAGGCCGATCATCTCACCGACGTGCTGTCGAGCGACCGCCACACGGTGAAGCCGTGGTTCAACGGCCGCATCGATCTCGCCCCGCCGGTGATCGACCTGACCGCGCAAGGCTTCACGCTGATCGGCGGCCGCCTCGACTTCATCGACGGCAAGCCGGTGGCGGCGATCGTCTACCGCCGCCGCGTGCACGTCATCAATCTGTTCGTGATGCAGGGCATGAGCGCGGCGCTCACCGCGCCCAAGCTCGAGATTATTCAGGGATTCAATATCCTGCGCTGGACCGATCAGGGCTTGAATCTGATGGCCGTGAGCGACCTCGCGCAGGACGAACTGGAGGAATTCGAGACGAAATTCGAAGCGGCCGCGAAGACGGAGCGGGCGAGCTGAGCTCGTCATGCCCACGCTTGTCGAGGGCATCCACGTCTTGTCATTTACGCAAAGAAGGAAGGCGTGGATGGCCGGGACAAGCCCGGCCATGACGTTGTGAAGTTCTCACATTACCTTCTTCGCCCGCCCCCAGCCCTTGATCGCCGACCAGATGCCGCGCTCGAGCCGGAAGCGGTCGATGGGCGCCGACGACTTGATCGAGCTGATGCGATAGAGCCCGACGCCGGTCCACTGGAAGCCGCACTTCTCCAGCACCCGGCGCGAGGCCGGGTTGGTGACGCGGGCGCCCGCCTGCAGCGCCGTGTGCGCGAGATCGGTAAAGGCATAATCGATCACCGCGTGCAGCGCCTCGGTGGCGTAGCCGTTGCCCCAATGCGGCACGCCGAGCCAATAGCCGAGCTCGGGCGTCTGCTCCTGCACGGTCACGCCGCAGGCGCCGATCACCGTCTTGTCGCGCAGCGTGATCAGGAACACCGCATTGCCGTCGCTCTTGTTGGCGCCCTTAATGAAACCCTCGGCATCCGCCATCTTGTACGGATGCGGAATGCGCGCCGTGTTTTCGGCGATGCGGCGGTCGTTGGCGAGCGTCGCTACCGTTTTAGCGTCCTCGAGGCGCGGGGCGCGCAGCGCAAGCCGCTTGGTCTCGAGGACGGGAATACTCCGCTCGCGGTATTGCTCTCTTGGTTGGGCTTCACAGAGTGTCATGGCACGGGCTCCTGGTTAAAAAGCGAAGAGGGGGAGCCGGTCACCCGTCTCCCCCTCAAGAGCCCTTAACAAGCCCCGCCGGTTTGACTGGATGACCGGCGGACCTCGAATTTGTCCACCGTCTACTCGGCCGCAGCCTCCGTCATCGGAACTACCGACACGAATTTGCGGCCTTTGGTTTTGGTAGCGAACTGAACCTTTCCGTCGACGAGTGCGAACAGGGTGTGATCCTTGGCGAGACCCACATTGCGGCCGGCATGCCATTTGGTGCCGCGCTGGCGCGCGATGATATTGCCGGCAAGCACGACCTCGCCGCCCGACGACTTCAAACCGAGTCGCCGGCCCGCCGAGTCGCGGCCGTTTCGCGAAGATCCGCCTGCTTTCTTGTGCGCCATAGTGCTCTCTCGAATTCGCTCTTTATGTACACCGATTCCGTGAAGGAATCATCTCACTTCTTTTTACTCTTTGTGGCCGGCTTTTTTGCGGCCGGTTTCTTGCTCTTGGCGGGTTTTGCCTCCGCCGCGGGCGCTGCCTCGGCTTCCGCCTTGGTTTCGACTTTGGGCTTTGCCTCGCGCTTGGGCCGAGGTTTGGCCTCCTTCGAGGGCTTGGCCCCGCCGGTCAGGATCTCGGTGATGCGGATCACCGAAAATTCGTGCCGGTAGCCGCGCTTGCGGCGTGAATTCTTGCGCCGGCGCTTCTTGAAGGCGATCACCTTGTCGCCACGGGTGTGCTGAAGCACCTCGCCGGCAACAGTGGCGCCCGCAACCGTCGGCATGCCGAGCTCGGGCTTCTCGCCGCCAAGCACCAGCACCTCTCCGAACTCGACAATCTGGCCCGGCTCGCCCGACACGCGGTCGATCCGGATCACATCTTCCGGGGCAACGCGGTATTGTTTGCCGCCGGCTTTGATGACTGCGAACATCTTTCTGTCCTCGTGTTCGTTGCCGGTCTCGGCAGCGCCGGACCGGCTTCTTTCAGTCTGTTTTTCGTGTGTTTTGAAGGGCTTAAAGCGCCCCGACAAAAACACGCGGGCCGTAACGGCCCGCGACGGCCATGCTTATGACGGGGAACGGCCCGGCCTGTCAAGAAAAGCCGCCCAAACCGGCAGATAGCGCCAGCGCAGCGCCGATCAAGTCTCGGTCTTGGCCGGGGCCTGGCTCGCGCCGGCCATTTCCGGCCAGGCGCCTTCTCCCTCCTGGGCCGACTGCGCCAGCCGGTAGCCGACGCCCAGTTCCGTCACCAGGATGCATGGACTGTCGGGACGCGGCTCGATCTTCTGCCGCAGCTTGCGCACGAAGATGCGCAGGTAATGCGTGTCGTGCACGTGGGTCGTGCCCCAGACTTCCTTCAAGAGATGCTGATGGGTGACGACGTTGCCGGCGTGCTGCGCCAACACCTGCAGCAGGCGGTATTCCTTCGGCGTCAGCGTGAGCCGGGTGCCGTTGAGCAGCACGGCGCGCGCGGCGAGATCGATGGTCAGCGGCCCGGCCTTGACGATCGGCTCGCCGCTGACCGCGCGCATCTGACGTCTGAGCGCAACGCGCACGCGCGCCAGCAGCTCGGCCATGCCGAACGGCTTGACCACGTAGTCGTCGGCGCCGGCTTCCAGCAGCCGCACCTTCTCCCCTTCGCTCGAACGCACCGACAGCACGATGATCGGCACGCTCGACCAGGAGCGGATGCGCTCGACCACTTCCGAGCCGTCCACGTCGGGCAGGCCGAGGTCGACGATGACAAGGTCGATCGGGCGCAAGGTCGCGGTGCGGATCGCCTCCGCGCCGGTGCCGGCCTCGTGCACCACGAAGCCGTTGAGCTCGAAGCCCGTGCGCAGGAAGCGGCGGATTTGGATCTCGTCGTCGACAACGAGAACAATGGGGGAGCTTTCATTCATCGCTGTCGGTTTCCAGTTGCGGGGCGGCCTCTTGCGTCACCGGCAATTCGATTGCCACCGTCGAGCCCTGGCCGGGACCGGCGCTCACGGCATTGATCTTGCCGCCATTGGCGGCGATGAAGGCATTGGCGATCCACAGGCCAAGGCCGGAGCCGCTGGTGGTCGCGGCATGGCGTTCGCCGCGCGCGAAACGTTCCCAGATCTTCGATTGCTCGTCCGGCGTGATGCCGGCGCCTTCGTCGGTGACGCCGATGATGAGGTGGCCGCCGGCCGCGCGCGCGGAAACGGTGATGCGCGATTGCGGCGCGGAATATTTCACCGCATTGTCGAACACCTGCACCAGCGCCTGCTGCACCAGCACCGGATCGACGCGTACCAGCGGCAAATCGCCCGGCAGATCGAGGATGAGCCGGCGATCGGTCAGCCGGTAGCGGCAGCGCTCGATGGCGGAGTTGATGATGTCATCCGGGTCCGCCCATTCGATGCGCGGCTTGATGCCGTCGGTGCTGATGCGGCTGGCATCGAGCAGATTCTGGATGTCGCTGTTGAGCCGCTGGGCTTCGTCGCGCACGTCATGGGCGAGCGCCTTGAGCTTCTTTTCACCGGCGAGCGCCGGCGCCGCGCTCAAGACCGTGGCGGCGCCAAGGATCGAAGCGAGCGGCGTGCGCAATTCATGGCTGACCGAGCCGATGAGCGCTTCGCGCAGCTGATCGGTCTGCGCGCGCATGCGCGCCTCGCTGATGGCGTGGGCGACGCCGAGCCGTTCCAACGTGGCGGTGGCATCCGCCAGCACCGCGTCGACGCGGCTGCGCAGCGCGTCGGAGCGCTCCTGCGATTCGCGCCCGAAATTGATGGCGATCACGCCGAATTCGAGATTATTGGGTGACACGGCGCGGACCAGCCAGACTTCGCCATTGTCGGCTGTCACCGTCTCGCCATTGGCGGTCTCGCGCCGTCCGGATGCGGCCTCGACCGCTTCGGCGAGAACCTGCGGCGGGACCGCGAGACCGGCGCGGCGCCCGCTGCTATTGGACGCTTCGCGCGCGCCCGCGAACAGCACGACCTTGCGCTGCATGACATTGGCAAGATGGTCCTCGATCGCGGCGTGGATGTCGGACACGTCGAAGGCCACCGCCAGCCTGCGCGAGAAGGCGTAGAGATCGCGCATGTCGATCTCGCGCTGGCGCGAGAGCTCCAGTTCGCGTTTCAAGCGGCTGGCGAGCTGGCTGACAACGATCGCGACAGCGATGAACAGGATGAGGTTGAGGACCTCGTGCGGGTCCCGGATGCGGAAGCTGTAGAGCGGCGGATAGAAGAAGAAGGCCGAAGCGGCGACGCCGAAAACGGCGGCCACGATGGCCGGTATGACTCCCCAGCGAGTAGCGGCAATCAGCACCGGAACGAGATAAATGACCGAGCCGTGGTTCATGCCGGTGGTTTCGACCACGCCGTAGACCAGGGCGGTTGCCACGGCGACCAAGCCGATCGACAGCAAAATGCCGCGCAATTCCTTATGGATGCGATCGAATCGCAGGGTGTTGGGCATCGTCATGCGTTTGGGCGGACGGGCTCTTGAGTGGACACGTCATTATATTACATGGGCCGCGCGCCCTTGTCTGTCCTGGCCCACTTGGTTAGATAACCGCCGTCCAATCGGGCTTTTTCAAGCCCTTTTCGGGCTCCGGAGAGGTGGCAGAGCGGTTGAATGCACCGCACTCGAAATGCGGCATACGGGTAACCGTATCGGGGGTTCGAATCCCTCCCTCTCCGCCAAATGACATTGGAATCAATTAGCAATTTTTAATTTTGCTCATACGACCCCCGGACAGACCTCAAACGAGGGCGCGAGAACGTAGTTCGTCGACGGAGGAAGGCCAATGGCGACGGATGGCGAAATCAGAGGTCGCGCTCTGGCCGTTGTTTATGAGCTTCGTCATGCGAATGGTGGGTGGGTTCCTGTTTCCGAAACGAATTTCGCCGGGATGGCGCCAATCACGCATGATGTAATTCGCACAATTTGCGACCATCTTGGACAAGCAGGACTAATTGATTGGAAACCGGGCCTCGGAGGTCGCGCGGCCGGAATGGCCCGCATCACCGGGCGTGGCGTCGACGTATTTG
>Ga0335081_10002359_pt1 | contig 29681 bp, 23 predicted proteins | sample Lox_Sample_35_FD_206713 | JGI IMG/M metagenome (GOLD analysis project Ga0335081, IMG submission 206713) | Soil microbial communities from Loxahatchee National Wildlife Refuge, Florida, United States - Lox_Sample_3.5 | ecosystem: Environmental > Terrestrial > Soil > Wetlands | place: USA...
AAACACCACCACAATTGAAGACGGCGCCTTTATTGGCAGCGACACGACCCTTGTCGCTCCGGTACGCATTGGCCGCGACTCCTATGTCGGTGCGGCTTCCTGTATCACCGAAGACGTTCCGCAGGATTCGCTGGCAGTGGCCCGTGGCCGCCAGATCAATAAAGAAGGTTGGGTGAAGGAGCGGCGGGCAAGAAACAAATCGGCTGCCAAGTAGCACACTTCAGCTCCCAATTTTCCCGCCGCAGCTTTCGATTTCCCTCTTCAGCTCTGTATCCCCGCCATCCAACTAGGGGGAGGTTTTATGCCGAAGAGCCCTGAAAAGAATCGCATTCCTGCTGCGCCGGGCACCAATCCCGGCGTCAATCCGCCGACCGGAGCCGTCAATCCTTCCGCTCCCTCGGTCGGCACCGAGCAGTGGGGCAATACCAGCGACGAGCGGCGCACGCTGGGGCAGCACGACCCGGCAGATACTCGCGCCGGACAGATGAAAGGCAACCCGGGCGACAGCCGGACAGCGGAGAGCATGCTAGCGAGCGAACGCGCTACCACCAACAAGCGTCCTGAGCGGGACAGCAATCTGGCCGACCTTTCCCGCCGCACCAGCGCGTCAGCCCATTCCCTGAACACCAGCCTCGGCGGCCACGATCTCACGTTCCGCTGCGCCGACCTGGGCAACGCCGATTGCCGTTGGGAGACCAGTGGCGACACGGAAGACGAAGTCATGCGCCGCGTCGAAGAGCACAGCCGCCACAATCACCGCGGCATGGCGGATTGGAGCGAGGCCATGCGCAACAAGGTCCGCGACAATATTCGCCGCCGGCAGGCCGCGTAGTTCTCACGCTCGCAGGTAATACGGGATGCTCACCACCGTGATCCGCTGGTTGCCGTTGAATAGCAGCAACGCGCGGATCGCCTCCGGGCGGTTGTTGTGCAGCAGGTAGTGCCACCAGTGGGTCTCCACCAGCTCGGGAATCAGCATGGTGATGTTGCGGTCCGGCCGGGCCTGCTGCTGCTCGATGGCATAGCTGACCAGAGGCTTGACGATGAAGCGATAAGGAGAATCCAGAACCACCAGCTTGGGGACTTCCAGCCCCGCAGCTTTGGCCGGCGCCTCCACTACCTGCGGCCACTGCTGCCGTAGCCGCTCGGTATGATCGCCCACCACGTGCAGCACGTGGATCTCGCCCGACAGCGTCCAGGCGTAGCGCAGCGCCTTCTCCGCCACCAGGCTCCAGCGGTCGATGGGCAACAGCACCACCGGCTCGGAAAGGTGATCGGTATGCACCGGGGTAGTGGTGTTGATCTCCTGGCCCACCGCCGAATAATGCTGCTTGACCGCACGCATCATCAGGATCAGGCTCGGAATCAGCAGCACCGTAAGCCAGGCTCCGTCGACGAATTTCGCCACCAGCACCACCAGCGTTGTCACGCCTGTGGCGAAGGCGCCCAGCGCGTTCACCAACATGTTTCGGGTCGAGCCCGGGCCGCCGAGCCGCTTCCAGCGCACCACCATGCCGGCCTGCGACAAGGTGAAGGCCATGAACGCGCCCACGGCATACAGCGGGATCAGACGATCGGTGACGCCGCGAAAGATGATGAGCAGCAGCCCGGTCAGGAACGCGAGCGCATAAACACCCTGCGCGAAAATCAGCCGCCGGCCGCGAAGCACGAAAGCATGCGGCAGGTATCCGTTCGCGGCGATGGCGCGGGCCAGCCGGGGAAAGTCCGCGAACGCGGTATTGGCCGACAGCGACAGCACCACCAGAATCGAGCCGATGCTGATCCAGTAAAACGCGCCGCGACCGGTGACGGCCGCCAGCAACTGCGAAAGGATGCTGTCGTAGCCCGGCGCTCCGGGATCAGTGGCCGCGATCCCGTACCTCGGAACCAGATAGGCGATGCCCAGCAGCATCACGATAAGAATCGCGATAATAACTGTCAGCGTAAGCTTGGCGTATTTGGTGGTGGGCTCGCGAAAAGCCATCACGCCGTTGCTCACGGCCTCCACGCCCGTCATCGCGGTGCAGCCGCTGGAGAAGGCGCGCAACAGCAGCCACCCGCCCATCATGCCGGTCGCCGGGCCCAGCTTCGGCAGTGTGACCATGGGCACGGGATGACCACCCGCCGCCATCGACTTGAAAATACCAACCGCGATCACGCCCAATATGCCAGCGATGAAGACGTAGGTCGGCAGCATAAACACGCCGCCGGACTCCTGCATGCCGCGCAGGTTCACGACGGTGATCAGGATCAGGATTCCCAGGCAGAGGCGCAGGGTCTGGTGTTGCAGCGATGGCACCGCCGAAACCAGCGCGCCCACTCCGGCGGAGATGCCGACCGCCGCGGTCAGAACGTAATCGATCATGAGCGCGGCGGCCGCCAGCAGGCCCGGACCATCGCCGAGGTTCTCGCTGGCCACGGTGTACGACCCGCCGCCCATCGGATAGGCCGCGATGGTCTGCCGGTAAGAGAAGTACACGATCCCGAGCAGGACCACGATGCCGACGGTGATCGGCCAGATGTAGGCCGCGCCCGCCATGCCCAGAGGAATGAGCAAGGTAAGCGCAGCTTCCGGCCCATACGCGGCGGAGCTCAGCGCATCCAGGCCAAAGATCGGAATGCCCTTAAAAGGGCCGATGCGCTCGGCCTTCTCTTCTTCGGTGGCCAGCGGCCGGCCAAAGAGAGCGTCCGCAACGCTGAAGCGCGGCTTCTTGCTGTCGAGAGCAACAACAGGCGAGTTCCCCACGGTGCCAGAAAGAATACATGCTCGGCGACGAATGCGTCTTGAAGATTCTGTAACAATCGTCGCCGCATGCTTCGGCCGCATTTACTAATCGCTACGGCATGCCCACCTTTTTCACCAGCTCCGCAAAGCGCGGGTCGGAGCGCAGGGGATCGAGCATGAAGTCGGTGCCCAGTTGTTGCATGCCATCGTGCTCGCGGTAAGCCGCGTCGAGCCAGGAAAACGCCTGGTCCTTGTCGCCCGCCTGCGTATATAGCTGGGCCAGCAAGTATGGCGAGGCGTAGCTACTCTTGCGCTGCGCCAGCCGGGTCGCGATGCCCCGCTTGAGAGCCTCTTTCCAGCCCCCGGCCTTATAACCCTCGTCCAGCGCGGCGGCGAACTGCACTTCGTTTGGATCGCCATCGAGCTGGCCGTAGAGTTTCCATTCCTCAATGACCTGCTGGTACATACGTTTTCCCCAGTAGGCCTGGGCCAGAAACAGGTGCACGGGGGAGAAGTCTGGGTTTTCGGCCGCCACCCGCTTGGAAATCTCGATCGCGTCATCGTACTGCCGTGCCCAGGTACGGACTTGCGCCGCGGATGTGGCGATAATCGGCGATAGCGGATCGAGCTGGTGGGCACGCTCGGCTTCCGCCAAAGCTTCCTGGATCCTGCCCACAGAACCCAAATCTTCCGCATACCACTGGTGTGCGGTCGCGTCGTTGGGATCGAGGGCGAACGCCTTCTTGTATTCCCCCTCGCCGCCCGCAAAATCGTAGTCGTATTCGATCTCGTTCGCCGCCAGATCGGCATGGGGCTGCGCCAAAGTCGGATCCAACTCCAGCGCTTTGCGGGCCGCGGCACTCGACTTGGGATAGTCTTCGCCGGGCGAGCCACCGTGAGTCGGCAAGACTCCATACGTATCGGCTAGGCCGAGGTACGCCATCGCGTAGCCGGGATCCTTGGCGATCGCTTGATTGAAAAACGAGATCGCCGCCGCCAGGCTCGCGGGCGTGCGCTTGTTCCACTCGTAGCGGCCCTTTAGATACAGCTCGTAGGCTTCGGGATCTTTCGTGCCTTGCTTGGTGACCTGCTGCTTCTCCGCGCTGCTCATCTTGGAGCGCAGCTTGTCCGCGATGTCGCCGGCAATTTGCTGCTGCATCGAGACAATGTCGGAACTCTTGCCGCTGTAGTGCTGCCCCCAAATCTCCGTGTTATCGCGGGCATCGATAATCTCGGCGTTCACGTCGATGCTGTCGCCGTGCGGCACCACCCGCCCGCTCACCAGTGCCACGACGCCCAGGTCCTTGCCGACCTGCTGCACATCCACGTCCTTGCCCTTGTAGCGAAATACGGAATGCCGTGACTTCACCTTAAGATCGGGCACATGGGCAAGATTCTCGATCAGCGATTCGGTGATGCCGTCGCTGAGGTAGTCGGTGCTGAAGTCGCCGCCCACGTTGGTGAAGGGCAGCACCGCGAGCGAGTCAATCTGCGATGCTCTCTTCGACCGCAGCAACCAGAGACCGGCCGTCGTCAGCGCTATAACTACAAGGCAGGCCGCCAGTACGATCCATGCCTTGCGATGGCTGGCTGCTTTGGCTTGCGGTATCTGAGCCGAACTGATCTTGCCGGATTCAGTATCGCGCTTAAGCCGTCGCAAATCCGTGCGCATCTCGGCGGCATGCTGATAGCGCAGATCGCGATCTTTTTCCAGCGCTTTGCGAATGACGCCTTCCAGTTGCTGAGAAACTTCCGCATTGAGCTGCGAGGCCGGCTTCGGTTCGTCGCGCAGGATCGCGCTGCAAATCTCTCCTGAGCTGCTGCCGTCGAAGGGCATCTTGCCGGTCGCCATCTCGTAGAGCACGGCCCCGAAAGAGAACAGATCGGTGCGCGCGTCCACATCCTTGGCCTTCACCTGCTCCGGCGACATGTAGGCGACCGTTCCCAGCATCGCACCCGGGCTGGTTAGGTGGTCGGCGTCGGACCCGATCCTGGTTTCGGAATCGCCATCGGTTGCGGCCACCTTGGCGCGTACCTTGGCCAACCCGAAGTCCAGCACCTTGGCGTGCCCGCGCCGCGTGACAAAGATGTTGGCCGGCTTGATGTCGCGATGGATGATGCCCTGGCCATGGGCGGCATCGAGCGCATCGGCAACTTCAATCGCCAAATCCAGCAGCGTTTCGCTTTCCAGCGGCTTGCCGGCGATGCGGTGCTTCAGCGTCACACCGTCTAGAAACTCCATGACCATGTATGCTTGGCCGTTTTCTTCGCCGATGTCGTGAATGGTACAAATGTTGGGATGGTTCAGCGCCGAGGCCGCCCGCGCCTCCCGGCGAAAGCGTTCCAGCGCGGCGGGATCGCGCGAGAGGTCCTCGGGCAGGAACTTCAGCGCGACGAAGCGGCCGAGGCGAACGTCCTCTGCCTTGTAGACCACACCCATCCCACCACCGCCGAGCTTTTCAATGATGTGGTAGTGCGCTATCGTCGTCTCGATCATGAGGTGCCAGTGCTGGAAGCGAATGCCTGATGATAGGGCGCTTGCCTGCTGCGGTCAATTTCCTTAAGCACATCCCGGACGATGGTGTATCCGAAGGCGCTGATGCGACTCAACGGCCGTTGATGATGCTCCCTCATCTGGCGGCAAGCGCGCTTTGAACATTACGATCGTGACAGTTGCCTATACGGATATCTTTACCCTGCCCTCGCCATCGGCGCACCTGCAGCGAAAACTTGTCGCGGTCAGCTTCGCAGCGACCGCGCAACCATCCGTTCTTTCAGGAGCGATGTGATTCGGCCACGTAACCAGCCGCTTGCGGCGGAAGCGCCGTGGGCCGGGGGTGTAAGAGGCTGCTACGAAACGACGCTGCCGCCACTACTAGTCAGCGCACCCCAGGTGCCGGCCACTCTAATTGGTTGCTGCATCGGTGGACCAAACTACCGACAAACGGAGCGCCGCAGGCGCGTGCATGATAGCCCAGCACGGAGCCGAACCGGGGTCCCCAGTTCGCGCTTCTGTTGCGCGAATTGGGGTGGGATGGCGGAGTGCTGGGGCGAGTGGGAAAGCTTTCCCGAGTCCCTCGGGGACGGCACAGTTCCGTAACAGCCTCGTAAACGCCGGGTGCGCGGCGTGTCAACGCCGGGCACGCATGCCTCGATTTGTGGGCAGAGCCGCGCCAGCGGCGACACCCCTCAGAACAGGCCTTCTAGCTCCGACTTCCTCGCGACAAGAATTCCCTGAGCCATGGAGTCAAGAGCCTTTCGTGTGCCTGTGGGTTCGCCTCGACGAAGGCTATGAACCGATTGCAGGCGTGGTGAACGACACCGCGTATGCACTGTTCACAGCCGCCGTCGCAGTGCTCGTGATTATGCTCTAAGACGTTCACCGGCTGCTTCCTACACTCACCCGGGTGATCGATGTTCCGAGCGTGAAAATAGCAGTAGTTGCTGTCGTGACCGCAAATCGGGCACACGCCGCCCTGCTCACGCAGAAGCCTATCGCGAAGCTCCCTGCGTTGCGCCGAGGTCATCCTGCTTTTCTTGCTCACTCCCCGAGGAGCCAATCCACCTCCACCCGCAACACCGCGGCCAGCGCCTTCAGCTCGTAATCGAGGACATGTCGAAGCCCGTTCTCAATCTTCGCGATTGCGGCCCGGTCTAGCTGTATGCCGTGCTGTGCGATTCTTCCCGAGAGCGCGTCCTGCGTGAGCGGTGGCCTGCGACTTCGGCGGGCCTCGGCAATGCGGGGACCGACAATATTTTTTCCCGCAGGCTTTCTTTTCACGTGCAGAGGGTAACTTGCAGGGCAATCAAACGTGTTCTAAATTAGAACACCGTCGTCTCGGTAAATCCGATAAAGGACTCGGGAAGAACGACCCGTGTTCGCAAGGGGGCCCATTGTGAGCAAGCGATCCGTGACTCCTTCCAACCGAAATCGTTCTGCGTGGGCTCAGCGTGCCATAGTTAGCTTTGCCCAAGCAGCAGGTCAGGAATCGGACCCCCGATTTGAGCCTCAAACAGTACTTACCGACTTGCTGGCGGATCTTATGCACTGGTGCAATACCCCTGTCGGCAAACGCTCCGGAACCGAAGCTGTCGACTTTGAGCTGGCCTTGGAGCAAGCGTGGGGGAATTACAGGGCTGAATCTGTTCAGGCGCGGAGAAGAAGGTTGCGCGCCCAATCGCCAGCCCGAGCCAAGTGAACCCAATCAGCTCCACTGGCTTCCTGAACAGCGCCGCGGTAAAACTGCCGCCGTTTGGCTGCTCTCCCAAGTCCGGCGAGCCGGACTGGATGAACAACGCGCCGTTTACGACTGGCTGCGCAAGAAATTCGGCGACTGATGGACAATCTGTCTCCTGCCCGTCGTAGCGCCAACATGCGGGCGGTCAAAACACGGAACACGCGGCCCGAGATGATCGTGCGCCAGACAGCGCATGGTTTGGGATTCCGGTTCCGTCTACACGTTGCCCGCTTACCCGGAAAACCGGATCTCGTATTCGCGAGCCAACGCAAGGTAATTTTCGTCCACGGTTGCTTCTGGCATCACCACAGCTGCAAGCACGGCCTGCAGAAGCCAAAGACGAACGCGGAATTCTGGAGAACGAAGATCGCAACGAACACCGCGCGGGACGGAAAGGTGCTTCGACGCTTGCGCCGTGAGGGCTGGCACTGCTTGGTCATTTGGGAGTGCCAAACGAAGTGTTCGTCGAAACTTGCATCGCGACTCCGCCGCTTTCTCGGCTAGCATCCAGCAGAAGCCACTGGAAGTTCCGCATATGGGGAATTCGTGGTTACCTTCGTTTTCTGAATGTCGTCTTCTTCATCGATTTCTCAGGTTCAACAACGTAAACTGGAAGAGCCGGAGCTTGGGCTTCGGCTGTGGCCCGCGCTCGGAACTACGCGAGTGCGCTGCATGTGTTCTTTGACATTGACATTCTGCCAGTCGCCGATCCTTTTCGGCGGCGGATGCGTCTCGTGTGCCGAGAGCGCGTGATGAAGGCCCTGATATCGGTATTCTAGGCCTTTGTTTTCAAGAACATGACCTGTAACCCACAGGGCTGCAATATTTTGGGGGACCTGTTTGGGCAAACCGCATAGACTCAATAGTTTGCAAGCTATGGGGAGGGGGGAGGGGGTACTTGGTTACCTGATTACCAACCAGGTGCATGCCTGACACCAAGGACCGTGAGGATATCTCGCACGCTGCAGCCACTCATCGGAATGCGGGATGCGACGGTTGCGCTACTTGCGTTCGTCTTGAGGTGTTGGGGATTTTGGCATGGGAACGGCAATCTCCAGCATCGGGCGGCCCATGCGTTCGGCTTCTTCCGGCGTGACGCCGGCCATCTGCATCTTGCGGTTCTGGATCTCGCGCAGCTCGGCGAGGATCTGGCGTTCCTGTTCGACGTATTCTTCCTCAGTGATCGAGCCGTCTTCGAGTGCGGTTTGCAGCTCCAGCAGGCGCTCCTTGATGGGAGCGTCGTCGGTGTATTGCTCTTCGGCGGCGCGCGCCAGCGTGCGCAGGATGAACTTGAATCCGGCGATGGGCGAGAGCAGAAGGTCGTCGATCAGGAGCATAGGGGCAATCGGCAATCAGCACTCAGCAGTCAGTCCTGTGCGCGATCCGTCTTAGAGTACACGCCGTCATGGCTGAATGCTGAGGGCTGAGTGCTGACGGCTTCCTTCTCACGCCGTGCTGCTGGGCTCCAGCTTCAGCCGTATGTTGACGAAGTTGTACGGCGGCCACGGGCCGGTGTACTTGAAGTTCAGCCGCTCACCGAACTTCTTGGCGATGCGGTTGACGGCGGCATCGAACTCGGCTTCGTGCTCCCGCTCCAGCAGGAAAGCGGCATTCAGGATCATCTTGTCGCCGATCGGCTTGTTGTCGCGCGAGGCCACGCAGATGGCGCGCAGCGTCTCGTAAATATCGCGCACATATTCGCTGGAGCGTTCCTCCAGCGCCTTGTCGACCATGCGGCCCAGTTGCATGCGGGCGAAGTAGGTTGATTGCAGGTGCTTGCGCGTGATCTCCTGATGGAAGCGATGGATTTCTTCGTGCTCGCGCTGCAATTCCTCGATGATGCGGTCGCGGTCCCAGGTGACCTTCAGCCCGAATTCCACCTTGCCCGACATCTGCTTCAGCACATCTTTCACCGACGGATAGATGCTGCGCAGCACCTCGCGAATATCGTCGTCGGTGCGAAAGACGGTGCCGAAGCTCATGGGAATGATGGTGTGGGTCTTCATCACGGTCTCGATCACATGCTCGTGCGAGAGCGCGTTTTCGCGGGTGGGATCGAAGATGAAGACGGAGGTGCGGCTCACCACGGCGGCAATATCCCCGTGCGTGACCACGTAGACCGTTTCGCCGCTGCCGCCGATGCCCATGCGGCCAAAGGCGACCGGCTCGCGCGATTGGATGATGCCGTACACGTAGCGGCCTTCCTGGCGCACATCGGGCACAGGGATGGGGCCGGGCACGAACTCCACCGGCACCGATTTTGGTTGCAGCGCGGGAGCGGGTGCAGGCACCATCGCGATCGGCTGCGATTTCGGCGCTGGCGTCTTCGCCGCTTTGCTCTTGCGGCCCGTCTTAGCCGGCCGCTTCGTGCTGGCGCTCATAATTCTCCTTCAATAATTCGGAAATCGTGTCCAGCAGTTCCTTGATGTCGATTGGCTTGAACAGGATCGGAATAGCGAGTTCCTGTGCATGTTCGGTGGCTTCGGGCGTGGCGTAGCCGGTTAACAGCACGGCCGGCATCGATGGATCTTTCTGGCGCGCAAAGTCAATCACATCGAAGCCGTTTTCCTGCTTCTCCAGCGACAGATCGCACAGCAGCAGGTCAAGTTCCTGCTCGGCAATTGCCTTGCGCGCCTCGTCGGAAGAGAGTGCGGCGCAAACGTCGTAACCCTGCTGCTGCAAAATAAGCCGGTAGGTCACAAGGACGTTAGGCTCATCGTCGACCACCAGAATGTTGCATTTACGTTTCATCAATCCCCAGTCTCCGAATGTCACACCGCTGCCGGCAGCGCAATGCGGAACACCGTTCCCTTGCCTATTCTGCTGCGCACGCGCAGCTTGCCGCCGTGGTTCTCGACAATACCTTTGACGATCCACAGGCCCAAACCGGTTCCCCGCTCGCCCTTGGTGGTCACGAACGGTTCGAACATTGTGTTCACCATGCTCTTGGCGATTCCGCAGCCCGAGTCGGCCACAGAAATGATGATGGTTTGCTGTAACTGGTCTCGGCGCGCCAGCCGCGTGCGCAGGTGCAACACTCCGCCACTGCTCATGCTGTCTTTGGCGTTGACCACCAGATTGGAGAGCACCTGCCGTATCTGGTCGGCCGAGCCCAAAGCCGGCGGCAAGCTGGCCAATTCTTTCTCCACGCGCACTCCGGCGCGGTCCATTTGCCGACCGAAGAGCAGCAGGGTGTCCTCCACCACGGAGTTGACGTCGAAGTTGCCGACTTGGTCGGTGTTGCGATACAGGCCCAGCATCTGGCGGACGATGCGCGCTACGCGCTCGGTTTCACTCTTCAGAATGTCGTATACCGGCGCCGCTTCCGGCCTGATCTGGTCGGTCAGCAGGAAGATGCAGTTCTTGATGGCCTCCATCGGATTGTTGACTTCATGCGCGATGGTGCCGGCCAGCCGCCCGGCAGCGGCGAACTTCTCCATCTCCAGCATGCGCCGCTCCAGCTTCAACTGTTCCAGACGGCGCACCGCGGTCAAATCGCGCAGGACGGTGACCGTATAGGCGACCATACCGCGCTCATCGTAAATCTTGCCGGAGCGGGCGTCGTATTCCACTTCCTGGAGCGTGCCGGGATTGGTGAGCTGTATGGGCGCACTCTCGCGATCGGAAAACGAATAGGTGAACTTGGTGATGTAAGCGTCGAGCCTGGCCTGGTTGCGCATGTGCAACGCGCTGCGGCCATGCTGCGAGCCGAGCAACTCATGCGCCAGCGGATCGAGCAGGGCTATTTTGGCGTCACGGTCGCAAACCACGATGGGATCGCCGACGTTTTCGATGACCAGGTTCAGCCGGTCGCGGTCCTGGCGGACCACTTCTTCGGCTTGGCGCAGCTTATCGTAATTAGCGCGCAGTTCCTCGTCGGCGCGGCGCAGATCGCTTACGTCGCGCAGCACCGTGACCATGCCGGTGCGGCGCGCGTCAGGCGCAAACGAGGGCGCGGAGACCGCCTCGAAGAGCACCTCATCGCCTTCGATGGCATCCACCAGCGTCATGTCGCGCGAGGACTCGCCGCCCGACACCGCCATGGAAGACAGCGCCGCCGAGAACAGCAGATTGTTGAGCTCCACGGCCCGCACCCGTCCTTCGCTCACTTCCTCCGGCAGCCGGAAATAGCGTTCCGCAGCTTTGTTCTGCGTGATAACGCGGTGCTGCGGGTCGGTGAGGATTACCGGGTCGGTCATGCTCTCCATCACGGTTTGCATCTGTGTGATGGTGGTCTCCAAATCGGTCATGCGGTTCTGGTAATGCTCCACCTTGAACAGGCGCGAGAGATAGCGATTGGCCAGCTCGAACAGGGCGCGTAGCTCGGCGATCTCCGAGTCGCCCGCGCCGCGCTTGAGTTCGACCACGGCGATGGCCGCATAGGCGCGCATCTCGCAGATGCCGCAGACCTGCTGCTGCAATTGCAGCTTCAGGTGGCAATGGAAGTTCTCCACCGCAATGCACTTGCCGCCACGGGTGCGCTCCGCTTCCCAGCAGGCGGTGCGGTTGCGATAAATCAGCGGGTAGTAATAGAACTCGGGTCCGCCTTTTCTGCGGCTGCGCACGCGTGCCGGCTGCAGGCTGTGCAAAACCTGCGCCGTCGGCGTTTCGATGGCAAACAGCGAGGTGTAAAAACGCTGCACGAAAGTTTGGGGACAGTTCAACGAGGCGACCGGCGTAATTTCCGAGTTCTCAAAATTCACTCTGGCCACCAGGGCGCGCGGATGTCCCAGGGCGACAACTTCCTCCAGCAGGACGGGAAAGATCTCCTCACTGCGTTCGATGCCGAGCAGGCGCAGCGCCGAGCGCCGCCCCTTCCCGATCTGCTCGGGCACCTGGGAACGCATGCGCATCTGGGGGGAAGCCACAGTTACCTCTCCTAAGGTCCGCTAAGGGCGGACCGGAGGCCGCCGTGTGCGGACCGGGCGGCGGGTGGTTTCGACAGTGGTGATTTCCTCTTCTTCTCCGGGGCCAAGCTGCGGACGCGACACTAAGCCGGTGAGGCCGACAGCGTCAGCGTATTTCAGATAGGTGTCGATGGAGGCCACCACGACGCGCGCCTCCACCGTGATCAGATCAATGCCGACCAGGGAGATGCGGACCCAGGCGTCAATCACGATACCTTTGTCCAAGACCCGGTCGAGTACGTCAATCAGACTCGATCCGCCGGAAACTCGCTCAACCGCCATGGCAAATCCTCCCTGCCGATTTTCATCCCTAAATACTTCTTTTCTTTCTTGAACTCTTGACTGCTGTCTTGCGCGCGGTCGTTGCCGCCCGCAGTTCCGCCTCCGGCGCAGCACGCGGCAAACGCCGGCGCGGCGCCTCGGGCAAGCTGGCCGGATTCGTGAGATTGGGGTCGAACTTCCACCAATTCAGCCCGATCTCCTCCGCCTTGTCGACCGAACACACCAGCAGGCGGATGCGGATGGTCAACAACTCGACGTTGGCCAGCGATACCCGAATATCGCCGGCAATGACCAGTCCCTTATCCAACACCCTGTCCAGGATGTCGAGCAGGTTGGCGGTTCCCGAGACGGTCGGTACACGTTCCATGCAAGATCTTCAAAAGGTGCAGAGAGTGCGGAATGATCGAAGCTTGGCGTGACGCATACCACCCGGCCCACTTCGAATCAGTCGCGGCGCTTCGACACAAGGGCGTATCCTAGCCCGACCTCACCCCGGTGTCAATTTCGCCAGACGTCCGCTGGCAAGCAGCAATGTCGAAAACCGAGCCGGTACTCTCTTTAGGTTGGATGCAGGCGGGTTGCCTGAGAGAACGACTCCGGGGAGACTCTGAACAAGCTGTTGGCCCTCAGGGCTAGAGAGGCTGTGTCGCAAGTGGTGTCGCCGCTGTTGCGGCTCACGTCTTGTCCCACTGGTAATCCCGCCGCTGCGCGGCTGTTTCTGCTGCAATTCTGACTGTTCTTTCCACCGCGCAAACGGATCTGCGGTTGCGACACAGTCTTTAAATCCTGTACCGATTTTGCTGCACTTGCGGCACGCGGCACGGCTGAAGCTGGGCCCTTTCAAACCTGAGGCTTAATCAGGGTCTGGTTTATTTCAGCGCCATCACCAGCAGCTTGCGTTCCGTCATGTCCTCAATGGAATAACGCAGGCCTTCGCGTCCCAAACCCGAATCCTTCACTCCGCCGTAAGGCATCTGGTCCACGCGGAAGCTGGGAACATCGCCGACGATCAGGGCCCCGACGTCCAGCGTCTCGAAGGCGTTCTGGATGAGCACGGCATCGCGCGTCAGCACTCCCGCCTGCAGTCCGTAATCGGAACGATTGACCGCGCTGAGGGCCTCTTCGAAAGTCTCGTAGCGCTCAACCGTCACCACCGGCCCAAAGATCTCGGCGCAATTGACGCGCATCTGCGGCGAGGTGCCGGTAAGCACTGCCGGCTCGACCATCGCTGCCTTGCGCTTGCCCCCGCACAGCAGCTTCGCCCCCGCTTGCACGGCGTCGTCGATCCACTGTGTCACGCGCACGGCATCCTGCTCGCGAATGAGCGGCGGGACGTCCGTGCTCTCCTCCATGGGATCGCCGCACTTCAGTTTGCGCACGCCGTGCACGAGCTGCTCGGTGAAGCGCTCGAACACCGGCTCATGTACCAGGATGCGCTGCACGGAAATGCAGGTCTGCCCGCCATAGGAGAAACCGCCCGCGATGCAGCGTTGAACGGCATAGGGCAAATCCGCGTCGCTGTGAACGATAACCCCGGCGTTGCCGCCCAGCTCCAGCGTCACGCGCTTTTTGCCCGCGCGGTTCTTGAGCTGCCAGCCCACGGCGGCGCTGCCGGTAAACGTCAGCAGCTTGATGCGATCATCGGCCACCAGCAACGCGGCGATGTCGTTCGACATCGGCATCACGGCCAGCGCGCCATCCGGCCACGAGGTTTGGTCGATGATCTCAGCCAGCATCAGCGACGAGATCGGCGTCTGGGGCGCGGGCTTCAGGATGACGGGACAACCGGCGGCAATCGCGGGCGCGATCTTGTGCGCGACCAGGTTCAGCGGAAAATTGAAGGGTGTAATGGCAAACACCGGCCCCAGCGCAAAGCGCCTCACCAGGCCCCAACGCCCGGCAGTGGATTCGAGTGTGTCCAGCGGCAGGTACTCGCCGTAGATGCGCGTCGCCTCCTCGGCCGCAATCTGGAAGGTATTGATGGCGCGATCGACCTCGATGCGCGCCGTCCTGATCGGCTTGGCGGCTTCCTGGCAGATGGTGCGCGCGAACTCCTCGCGCTGGCCTTCCACTGCTTTGGCTATCTCGCGCAGGATAGCCGACCGCTGCTGCGACGACATGTGGCGGGTGATGGCAAACGCCTGCACCGCGCCCTGGATGGCGCTCTCCACATCGTCGCGCCCGGCCTCACCGACAACGGCAACCACGTTGTGATCATACGGTGAATTGACTACGCCCTCTCTTCCATGGGTGCTCCAACTGCCGTTGGAAAAAAATCCAAAGCTGCGGATGGTTGCGCTGGTCTGGCTCATAATCGCCTCACCTGAATGGGAGTTCGCGGCGCCAAGCCGAAACCCCAACCGTCAAGGCTAAGCAATGTGGGATAGGAATTCAACGGTGCTGATTGTCGTCCGACGGAGAATCAGACAAAGCACAGAGCGACCACGACCCCGGCAACCAGCGCGATGTCGGCGAGATTGCTCGTGGGCCACCACCCGAGATCCAGAAAATCGACCACCGCCCCGCGCCGCACTCGGTCGTAGAGGTTGCTTCCCGATCCCGCAAGCGCCGCAGCCAAACCCATTTCTGCTGCCGGAGAGTGAAAGAACATTGCCCCACAGCGGAAATAATTGTGCCACTACAATTTCGTTCGCACCAAAAAATTTGCATGAAAATCGGGTGCTTTGTTCCCTCGGAAATGCGGGGGTCACGAAAGAGGCGGCAAGCAGAATTCAATGGAGTAGCGGTAGTGAGCGCCAGCAGCGCGGTGTCGCACCGGCCGCTGCCTTCAAATTGACACTACAACCAGTGCCGCGTAGGCTTTCGACTCGGTCGGGTTGTGTCGCCGCCCTTCCCAGAGAAATCCGGCACTTGCAACTTGGATGGCGAGTCGAGGCCTGTGTATGAACGAGCGCCGCCGTTACTGGAAAGATGTTCCACTCAGCTCACGGTTGATCGGGCTGCTCGGCGTCTTCTTTCTATTCAGCAGTATCGGCTTTACCATCGACGTCGTGCAGTTGGGGCGCCAGCCTTGGCCCGGCCTGCTGCTGGCAGTCTCCTTGCAGGGCGGCTTCGCCATCCTCTACGCCATTGCCGGAACTACCCGCCGCTACAAGATGCTGGTGGTGATCTTCATCGCGCATCAGGTGACGATCCAACTGATCTACCACATGATCCCGCCGCTTCCCGAGCCGACGCAGATGGGCGCCTCCGACATCGCTCATATGCACGCGCGGCTGAGCGTCAGCGCCTTTGCCACCATGGCGGGCATCATGCTGGGATACGCATGCTTCGTTACGGTCTCGATCAGAGAAGGCCGCCGTTATTTCCGCGCCCATGCGGAAATTGAGCTGGCCACGGAAATCCACCGCACGCTGGTTCCCAGGATCGACGCCACGACTTCGGACTTCGAGTTCTATGGCGGCTCGCTGCCCAGCGGCGAGGTCGGTGGAGACCTGATCGACGTTGTTTTTCAGGACGATCGTGGCTGGATTGCCTACATCGCCGACGTATCGGGACATGGGGTCGCGCCCGGTGTCGTCATGGGCATGGTGAAGAGCGCGGCCCGCATGCGACTCTCCTCGGAAAGGGGCGGTGCCGGGCTACTGGAGGACCTCAACTCCGTTCTGTATTCGGTGACGCGGCCGGAGAGCTTCGTCACCTTCGGCTATCTTGCCGCCGACGCCCGTGGAGGGCTCGAGTACTCACTGGCCGGCCACCCGCCAATCCTTCGCTATCGTGCCTCGCGGAAAGATTTCGTGGATGTGGCCTGCCCCAACCTGCCCCTGGCAATGTTCGACCGGCAAAGCTTTTCCCGCAGCACCGTGGAGTGCGACGCCGGCGACCTGTTCCTTTTGCTGACCGATGGTGTGCTCGAAGTGGAGAACGCCAAAGGAGAGGAGTTCGGATTGCAGGGCGTGAAGAAGGCAGTGGCAAGCCGTGCCGCCGATCCGCCACACGCCATTTTTCAGGCGATCCTGGATGCTGCCCGGCATCACGGGAACGCAAGTGACGACCAGTCGCTGTTGGTGGTCCGCTGCCTCACCAGCCGGCGTCAGGCTGCAGAATCCCTCGCCAGCCAGGTTCCGGAGCAGGAACTGGCTGCCGTGTGAAATGCTCCGTCTGTGGTTTCGCGAACCATGGCCGTGCGGAGTCACGCCCGCTATCGGCGCGTTACCGAGTTGGCAACATGCGCACTCAGCCTGCCCGTCAGCATCAGCCCGAGCATTCGGAAGTCGCTGATGAACGACCAGAAGGGATGGCCGAAGGTCGCGGGCTTGTTCTTCTCGATCAGAAAATGTCCGGCGAAGGAGAAGCCATAGCCGACCGGGATCCACAGCAGCGCGTACCAGGGATGATGCGTCGCGAACGCGATGAGCGCAACCGCCAAGCCCAGAAACATCCCGATCGCGTGCATCCGGCGATTGCCGGCGTCGCTGTGCTCTCGTAGATAGAAGTCGAAGAATTCCTCGTAATTACGAAACTTCGCCGGCTCTTCCAAGCTCATCCGCACCGTCTCTTCTTTCTTGTCGCCGCGTGGTTTTGTGGTGGCGATCATACCCCCTGAGCTTTGGCGCCCCTGCTGAGACTACGCCGACCGCGCCCGGCGGCTCTCCGTTTGCCGCAGAAGGAACTCCAGCGTCCTCTGATTGAACTCGGCCACCTTCTCGTAGAGCGCCGCATGCGAGCAGCCTTCGAAGACCACCAGCTCGGAGTTGCGAATCGCGCTGCTCAGCGGAGCGGCGAAGCGCGTAGATGTGACCTGGTCAACGGCGCCAAAAGTGATCTGGGTGGGCGCGGTGATGCGCGCCAGTTGTGCCGACACGTCGTGAGCCAGGACGGCATTCGACTGCCGCATGAAATCCTCTACCGTCTGCGCCGGCCGGCTGCGCACGAACGCGATGATCGACGCAATGAAGTCCGGCTGGGCATCGTACAGTTCGGGCGTAAAGCACACCGGAAGGATTCCCAGGATCACCATCTCCGGCACGCTATTCAGTGCCCGAGCCATTATCTGCCAGCCGTCAACGACCGCTTTGCAATAGGCATCCGTCTTATGCCACGGGCTGTGCAGCGAAAGCGACTGCACTTTCTCCGGATATTTCGCTGCCAGCCACATGCCCACCGCGGCGCCCAGCGACAGGCCCGCTATGTGTGCTCGCTCGATTTGCATCGCCGCCATGAAGCCGGCCACATCGTCGGCAAGAGTTGCGGTGGTGTACTCGACCTGCGGCTTGTCGCTCTCGCCCGTCCCGCGCAGATCCAGCGAGATACAAGTGAAGTGCTTGGCATACTCGGGTACCTGAAAAGCGTAGCAGGCGTGATCGGCGGCCAGGTAGGGAATCAGAATCAGCGGTTCTCCGCTGCCCTGCTGTTCGTAATAGAGGCTCAGGCCGTTGGCTTGGACGTTTGGCATTTCGGCCTCCTTCGCTGTGATTGGTGTCAATATACGCCCGCGGTCCCCCCTGTGCTTGCTATGCGGTGTACACTTGCTGTTTTGTCGGCTGGGGGAGGCGCCTCGATGCAAAGCTGCCGAATGCTATGCCTAGTGGCTATGGTGCTGCTCGGCTCGCTTATTGCCCCAGCCCAGAGTCCCTTCGCGCCCAAGGTCACCGGCCCGCTCTCGCAGCGCGTCGTCGCCTACCATATCGACGCCAACTACGACCCTCCGAAGCACACCGTCGAAGCCACAGAAACGTTGACTTACCACAATCTGACTGGCCAGCCGCTCGACACGTTTCCCTTCCATCTTTATCTGAACGCGTTTCAACCAAAATCGACGTGGATGCACGAGGCGCATCGCGATGGGAGCTTCCGTAGCAGCAGCCTGGCGCACTGGAAGCCGGAAGATTACGGCTCGAACGTGGTCAGCTCATTTCAAGTTGACGGCATGGGCGATCTGACCAGCCAGATGAAGTTCATCTCGCCCGACGACGGCAATCCCGATGACAAGACTGTCTTCCAGGTGAAACTGCCGCGGCCCGTCGCGCCCGGCCAGGACGTGACCTTTCGCATCAAGTTCAAGGCCACCTTCCCGGAGGTGATCGCGCGCACCGGCTACAAGCGCACCTTCCTGCTGGCGGGACAGTGGTTCCCCAAGGTCGGCGTGTGGTGGCACGGCCAGTGGAATTGCCACCAGTTTCACGCGCTCACCGAGTTTTTCGCCGACTTCGGCACCTTCGACGTCAACATCACGCTGCCGAAGGACTACGTCATTGGCGCCAGCGGGGTTCAGGTTGGCGAGCACGACAACGGAAACGGCACCAAGACCGTCGCCTTCCACGCCGAAGACATCCACGACTTCGCCTGGACCGCCGATCCCAACTTCAAAGTGGTCGAGAATACCTTCAGCGGAAGCGTGGGTCCCGTGCGGATTCGCCTGCTCACCTACGACAGCCACAAGCAAGCGTGGGATCCGTACATCTACTGCGTGCAGTACACCATGAAGCGCTTCGACGATTGGTACGGGCCGTATCCCTACGCGCAGATCACTGTGGTCGATCCGCCGCACGGCGCCGGTGAGGCCGGCGGCATGGAGTATCCCACGTTCATCACCGGCGATAGTGGATGGTTTATCCCGAAAGGAATTCACCTTGTTGACTTCGTCACCGAGCACGAGTTCGGCCACCAGTACTGGTACGGCATGGTGGCCACCAATGAATTCGAGAATGGCTGGCTGGATGAAGGGATCAACAGCTATACCGAAGTCAAAGTGCTCGACAACGTCTGGGGTGAGAACACCAGCCTCATCAACCTGCTGGGCGCGCAATTGGGCGAGCGCGAGGAGCAGCGCCTGGGCTTTGTCGATGTGGAAGACCGCGACCCGCTCTCCAAGATGAGTTTTCAGGACATGAGCATCGATACGTACGGCGGGATCACCTATGGCAAGACTGCGTCCATGCTGATCACGCTGGAGAAGATCGTCGGCGAGCCGACGCTGAAGAACGCGCTGCACGTCTATTTCATGCGCTATCGCTTCACCCATCCCACCACCGAAGACTTCGTCCGCACGGTCAATGAAGTGGCCGGCCAGGACCTGAGCTGGTATTGGAACCAGGCCGTCTATGGCACCGAAGTTTTCGATTACGAAGTACTGCGCGCTGACTCCCAGCCCGTGCGTTGGTGGGACGAAAACCTGAAAGAAAAAAGGGGCGAGACCGAGTATGAGACGCAGGTGATCCTGCACCGCAAAGGCGATTTCATCTTCCCGGTCGACGCGGTGGTTAAGTTCGAAAATGGCGAGAGCACACGCGAGCACTGGGACGGTAAGGAACGATGGGTGCGGTATGTCTATCGCAAGAAGGCGCAGGTCCTCTCGGTGCAGATTGACCCTGACTATGCCGTCACCATGGACCGCGATTACCTGAACAACAGCCAAACAAAGTACGTGCAGCCCGGCGCCGTCCACAAGATCGCGACGTATTGGTTGTTCTTGACGCAGTTCATGGCGCAAATTTTGAGCTGGTTGGTGTAGGGAGCAATTAGCAATTAGCAGTTAGTACTCAGCTAAACGTGATTAAGTCAGGTGGCAGATTAACGGATTTTCGAACGCGAGGACGAATTGCTAATTGCTGAACCCGACGAAATGACGAGCCACAAAAACAACGCGTTCTCTTCCGGCTTCCGTCTCCTGTGGCGCCGACAAGGGGTCCTCTGGTGGATCTTCGCCGTTAACCTGCTCTGCGGCGCGCTCGGCACGGTGCCGGGGTTCTTGCGGCTGCAACATGCTCTGGGTCACAGTCTCGCCGGCCAGCCACTGACCAATCGCTTCGACCTCGGCATGCTGGCGGAATTATTCCGCCTGCCGGACGTCAGCCTCGTGCGCTACACCACCAATTCCTATCTGTTCGCGTTCATCTTCTTTGTGTTTATCCTGTTCGTCACCGGCGGCATTCTGGAAAGCTATCGCGCCGATCGGCGGCTCACGACCGGCGAGTTCTTCGCCGCCTCCGGCGCCTACTTCTGGCGATTCGTGCGCCTGCTGCTGCTCTCGATCATCCCGTTCGTCATCGTCATCATGATCTACCAGGCGCTAGATAAAGCCGCCGATCGCATCGGCGACCGCGCCATCGCCGATCAGGCCGGTATCTTCCTGGGATGGGGCGCAATGCTGATTTTTCTGCTGCTTGCGCTGGCCGTGCGCTTGTGGTTCGACATGGCGCAGGTGCGCGCGGTGGCGCACAACGAGCGCCGCATGTGGCGCAACACCTGGCGAGCCTGGCGAATCACATGGCACGGTTTCGGACGGCTCTACGGCATGTACTTCGTGATCGCCCTGGTCGGGTGGATCATGTTGGCTATCGGGCTGGTAATTTGGGCCCAGCTTCCGGCCACCGCGACCGGCGCGGTCTTCATCATCCTGGAATTGATCATGCTGGCGCAGATCGCGACGCGCTTGTGGCAACTGGCCGGCGCGATGAGCTGGTACCAGGCGCACGCCGAAATCCTCGCGCCTCCGGTGGAAGCAACGGCGACGCCGATGCCGCTCGAAACCGCTCCAGCGGCAGCGGGCGCGGCAAACGTCGTCTACCCTCCCCAGGATGCCGCCGCGGTCGAGCCGCCGCCCGCGGAAGCTCCAGAGCCGCCATCCACTGATCCCGGTCCCGAGCTGCCGCCCGCCGACGCGTAGCTCTTACTTCGCCTTCCCTCCAAACGTAATTCCCAGCCCCGTCGTGAGCACCAGATCGTTGTTCTTCTTGCCCGGCACCGGCCGGCTGTTATAGATATCGTCAAAGTTCAGGTTCCAGGTGAGCGCATGATAGATCTTGCTGGCCAGCCCAAAATCACCCGTGCCGCGATAATTTCCTCCATTGTTGAGATAGGGGAAGAAGTACAACCGCTCCGTCATGGTCGTGGTCGCCGATAACTTGTGGGTGAGCTCTTCGCCGACATTGGCGTTGATGTAGTTGTTTACCATCCCGGTGGAGTAATTCTCGTAGGTGTAGCCGATGCCGCCCAGCAGGTCGAGCGTCGTCACTTTGCTGGCAATGAGATGAAACCCCAGGCCGCCGTTCGGGCTCAGGCGCTCATTCAGCAACTGCAGGTCATCGTACAGGCCGGCGAACAGCCCGAAGGCAAACAGCCGCGGCGTCAGGTCGTGAGCATAACGAATGGCTCCGCCAAAGGTATTCGCGGTCGTCGTCGTCAAGCCGGCAGCCGTGCTGGTGGAATACAGAGAGTTGGCCAGCACCGTCAACTCGTCGTTAGTGGTCTTGCGGTCAGCATTGAAGCCCAGAGCAAGATTGGTGGTATCGGAGTTGCCACGCGCCAGCCCAAGGCCGAAGTTGCCGCCGCCTGCCCAGCCTTCGAGTATTCCCGAGTGCAGCGATTTCTCGTAGGCCGCCTGATCGGCTTGCGAGCGAATGAACGACACGTCGGTTTGGGGAATCGTCTGCGTACCCGAGGGAGCGTTGACAACCACGGACTGGTCCTGCATGGTCACCGGCCCGGAAACGGTTTGCTTGTCGGTGCGCGTCACCACCATCGGCCGGTCGGAGGTGAACTGGGCCACCGCACTCCAGTCGATGCTGATGGCGTCGGAGTAATCCGGCTTGATGGTTAGCTTTTTGTCGGCAACGCTGACGATGGTGCCCGTAAGCCGATCGCCATTCTTCAGCGTTACCTGCGCGGCGAATAACGTGGAACAGCAGCAACACAGCACAACAAGACACACATAGTTCTTGAACATATGAAAGCTTCTCCGATCGTGATGTGCAAGACACGCGCGAGATGCGTGCGCGATTGTAGGGCCCCGGCGCCGCGGCGTGAACCACACTACGCCCGGCACGTTGGACGGAAGTGGCAGGAACTGACAACCAACATTCTAGTCCTCAAGCGAGCTTCTCTTTGGTGCGGAGCTGCCGCCCGCCGACGTTGTCCTTCCCACCGCGCAAATTAATTTCGGGTTGCGACACAGTCTCTACGGCCGCGAGAGGTCATGAAAATAATGCTTTCGGAGCCGCGGCAGCGGCGACACTTGCCTGCCAAACCATTCTGAATTCCGGTGTCATCCTGAGCGCAGCGACCGCGCCACTATCCTGACACGCGCGCTTCTTGCGCATGGCGGGATAGTTGCTTCGGTCGCGGAGTCGAAGGACCCCTATAATCGGTAACAAACTATCGCAGGGCGCAAGCCTAGGACGGAGCTAAAGAACCGATGAGCCGCTGCAGCGGCGACACTCTATTGGAGCGCAGTCCCGCCGCTGCCGCGGCTCGCATTTCTCTACAAACTACAACGGGGCTTCCGCCCCCGCCTAACCTTCATCCCGCCACTTCGCGGCTGGCTCTTGCGTTATCCCGCAATCGGCGGAATAGCAAAGTTCGTTGCAACTCCAAAATCTCCGGACACCTTAATCTAAGGAGACTCTGAACGAGTGGATCGGTCGGCCTCAGGGGCTAAAGCCCGCACTGATTTTGCTGAACTTCCGGCACGGCTGAAGCCGTGCCCTTTCAAAAACTGGGGCTTAATCAGAGTCTCCCTAACTGACAACTGACAACTGGCAACTGGCCACTGCTTCTCAATGCACGGTTTTTGTCTTCCGCGACATGTAATCCATCAGCAGATATTGCCCCAGCGTGTACGGCGTGGTGAAGTACGCCTTGCCCCGGCACATCTCTGTCACCTTCTGCACGAACTGCACCAGGCCGTAATCCGACGCCAGCATAAACGTATTAATCAGAATGCCCGATCGCTTACACTTCGAAACTTCCTTTAAGGTTTCGCTGACCACCAGCGGATCCAGCCCGAAGGCATTCTTGTAAATCCGCCCGTCCTCCAGCGTCAGCGCCGACGGCTTGCCGTCGGTGATCATCACGATCTGCTTCATGTCCTTGCGCTGGCGCTGAAGTATCCGCTGCGCCATGCGCAGGCCCTCGCGCGTGTTGGTGTAATACGGCCCGACCTTCACCCGCGCTAGTTGCGACAGCGGCAGCTCTTCGGCCGAATCATGGAACAGCACCAGCGAGAGCGAGTCGCCGGGATACTGCGTGCGAATCAGGTGTGAGAGCGCCATGGCAACTTTCTTCGCCGGCGTGAAGCGGTCCTCGCCATATAGGATCATCGAGTGCGAACAGTCGAGCATCAGCACCGTCGCGCACGACGACTGATACTCGCACTGATGCACCTGAAGATCGCCGTACTCGATGTTGAGCGGCAGGCTGAGACCCTCGCGATGGATCGCGCTAGATAATGTCGCCGTTATATCCAGGTTTAGCGTGTCGCCAAACTCGTACTGCTTCGACGCGCCGCTGGCTTCGATGCCGGTGGCCATGTCGCGCGTGTCGTGCCGCCCGAAATTCGACTTGCCGAGCGAGCCCAGCAGATTGCGCAGCGCCTTGTAGCCGAGGAAGTCCAGCCCCTTGTCGGTGATTTCGAAGCGCGCCTGCTGCTGCGCCTCGCCCACCTGCCCGCCGACGCTCGATTGCCGCGCCGGATCGTGCGGCTGATCGACGGTGATGTAGTTCTCCTGCTCCATGCGCTCAATGAGCTGCTCGATCAGTTGCTCCATCTGCTCGGCGCTCATCTTCTCCAGCTGCTCGCGCATCTGCTCGTCGAGCATGTCGCTGTTCGCCAGCGCCTCGGCGATGGCCTGGCGAAGCTGCTCCAGCGTCTGCTCCGCGTCGCTCAGGTCATACCAGTCGCTGAACTGCTGCTGGAAGCCGCTCTGCAGCAGATAGTCGGAGAGCGCGTTGAGCAGGTCCTCCATGCTCATCTCGGAGGCCGGCTCGGGAACGTATTTTTTGTAACGAATGAATCTCATGAAGCAGCCAGCAGCCCTAATTCACGATACAAAAAGCGCCGTAGGCGCGACATAGGTTAGCCCAGCGCTTCAGCGCTGGGACAGCTCATCAAATTGGGTCGTGAGTCGCCTAGCGACGACACGCCACGGCTTGAAAGCCGCGTGCGTTCTCTGTCGTCCCTACGGGACTCAGGATTTCTGCATCGCTAACCCAGCGCTGAACCTGGATTATTCATGGCCGCAGGCACAATATCAAAGTGTCATCCCGACCAAGGGCTTCAGCCCGCGTGGAGGGACCTGCTGTCCGCCCCGAACCGCGTGCCAGTGCGGGCCAACAGCAGGTCCTTCGACTCCGCGCCCGCCCGACTCGCAAGCGAGTCGGGGAAAACCCGCGGGCGCTCCGCTCAGGATGACACGTTGTTAGGGTTTGGCGGTGTGATAAATAATCCATCTGAAGCACTGGGCTAACCTATTCCGTGCCTACGGCACGGCTCGATTGCGCTTCGCCGTGCTTTCCTGTACGCACTGTTTCTCTATCCACTATCCACTAACCACTATCCACTAATTGAACGGCCTCCGATGCCTTCTCAAGTCCGGTACTTCTTCGTCTTCATCCAGCCGGCGCGGCTTCTCGCGCACAGCCTGCTTCTCGCCGGCCGTGAACGTGCGCTCCTCGCTGCGGCCAATTTTCTTGTGCGCGTACAAGCCTTCGAGGATAAACTCCGCTCCTGATACGAGTACCTCCGACGGCTCCTTGCCGCTCAGCCCGAGCGCGCTCAGCTTGTCGAGCAGCCCCTGGATGCCGCGCAGTTTATGCAGCATCTCCTGCGCACTGGACGAGTCGCGCAACTGAATCTCGCCGCCCAGATCGAACCACTGCACCACCTGATTCATGTTGCTGTTGCCGTGGAAATGCTTATCGTAGGCACGCGCCACCGCGCTACGGATGATCTCGCGTACCACGTTGTCGGCGCCCTTCAGCTCGCCTTCATATTCCAGTTCGAGCTTGCCCGTCATCGCCGGCAGCGCCGCATAAACATCACCAATGCGTGGTACAACCAGTTTTTCGTTGGAGCGAATCGCGCGCCGCTCGGCGTTGGAGATGACATTTTCCATCACGCTGATGGGCAGCCGCTGGCTCACGCCCGAGCGCTTGTCCACGCGCTTGTCTTCGCGCGCCACGAAGGCGATCTGCTCGATCACTTCCTTCACGAACTCGGGCACGTGAAGCTGATGGCCGTTGCGATCGGTCCACGCTTCCTGCGCGGTAATGGCGATGCCTTCATCAATCGTCGCCGGATAGTGCGTACGAATTTCCGAGCCGATGCGGTCCTTCAGCGGCGTGATGATTTTGCCGCGCGCCGTGTAATCTTCCGGGTTGGCACTGAAGACGAGCGCCACGTCGAGCGGCATGCGCACCGGGTAGCCCTTAATCTGCACGTCGCCCTCTTGCATGATGTTGAACAGGCCAACCTGGATTTTTCCGGCGAGGTCGGGCAGTTCATTGATGGCGAAGATGCCGCGATTGGCGCGCGGCAACAGGCCGTAGTGAACCGTATATTCGCTGCCGAGTTCGTGCCCGCCCTTCGCGGCCTTGATGGGATCGATGTCGCCGATGAGGTCGGCGATGGTCACGTCCGGCGTCGCCAGCTTTTCGACGTAGCGTTCTTCGGGCCTGAGATATGCAATCGGCGCTTCGTCGGGATTCGTGGCCAGCAGCTCGCGACAGCGGCGGCAGATAGGCTCGTACGGGTTGTCGTGGATCTCGCAGCCGCGCAGGTACGGCAGTTGCGGATCGAGCAGCGACGTCAGCGCGCGCAGGATGCGGCTCTTTGCCTGCCCGCGCAATCCCAGCAGAATGAAATTATGGCGCGAGAGGACCGCATTGATGATCTGCGGCACCACCGTGTCGTCGTAGCCGACAATGCCGGGAAAAATCGGGCCGGAAGCGCGCAGCCGCGAGATCAGGTTGTCGCGCATTTCGTCCTTGATGCGGCGGTTGCGTACCCGCTCGGGCGAAAACTGCGGGCTGCGGCGCAGTTCGGCCAGCGTCTGGGGAAGATCGCTCAAGGGCTGGATACCTCCGTCATTCACCTGCTTTCTTCCGAGCGAAAGCCGCGGCGAATGATCGTATTCTACGCCAAGGCGGATCACACAGGAGTTGTGACCGCGATCACGGCGCACGGTTCATGACACCCAGCGGCAGGGCGGATTGAATGCAATGAGGCGAGCCCTCGCTTGCTGGTTCTGCGCGTCCGAAAAATGTTGGCGCAAGATTTTCTAGCGCAACCACTCTTCCAGCACCACGCCGCGGTCGGTGCGCTCATCGCGATACTTCACGATCACCGGCGTGTACAGCGACAGGCCCCATTCGGCGGCTTTGCCTTTGGTGATGGCGCGCGCGCCAGGGACCACCACGGCCGCTTCGGGAACGCGCAGCGGTTCGCTTTCGCTGGCGCGATAGACCTCATCGCGCACGATATCGAACAGCGGCGTGGAGCGCGTGAGGACCACGCCGGCTCCGAGCACGGCGCGCGCGCCGACTTGCGTTCCTTCGTACACGCCGCAGTTGCCACCGAGCATGACATCGTCTTCGATGATGACCGGCGCGGCGTTGATCGGCTCCAGCACGCCGCCGACCTGCGCCGCCGCGCTGATGTGTACGCGCTTGCCTACTTGCGCGCACGAGCCCACCAGCGCATGCGAGTCGATCATCGTGCCCTCGTCGACATACGCGCCGGCGTTGATGAACATCGGCGGCATGCAAACCACCGAGGGCGCAACATAGGCTCCGCTGCGCACCGACGAGCCGCCGGGCACGACGCGCACGCCTTCGCCCGACGTGAAGTGGTGCAATGGATAGGTGTCCTTGTCGACGAACGCAAGCACGCGCGCATCACCGCTCTCCGCCAGCTTGCCGATGCGAAAGCCGAGCAGGATGCCCTGCTTCACCCAGCCGTTCACGCGCCAGGCGCCGTCGATTTTTTCGGCTGCGCGAATCTGGCCCGCGGTGAGCGCGTCGCGGAACCTCACGAACACGGCAGTCGCTTCCATTTCGCTGGACGCGTCCGCTCCCATCGCGTATAGCCGTTCGATGGCAAGCCGCAATTCCTGCATGGCGGGCAGTATAACGGTTGGCGCGTTTCCAGGCAGCGAACCGCCACGCAATTCTCGGTTTGAGGGTTTAAACAGTGTTCTACGTAGAACATTTTCGGGGTTTCGAAAATGTTCCACGTAGAACATTTTTTGTGCTTATAAGGCATTGCTGCTCAGCAGCTTAGAGTACCCCACATTGGTGGGGTAACTAGGGCCCAGCCTCGGAGTAACCATTTTTTGCCCGCCTCTCATTATCTGCCAAAGCGGGCCTCACTCATGGCGAACTCTCAATCGAGCAACCCCCGTCGCGCATCGAAACTTGGCATGGCATGGATGGATGAACTGCTGGGCCGCACCCTCATTCTGGTGGCGCATCCGGACGACGAGTGCATTGCCTTCGGCGGTTTGCTGCAGCGCATGCGCGAGCCCCTCGTGGTCTTCGCCACCAATGGTTCGCCAGTCGACCCTTACTTCTGGAAGGAGCATGGCTCGCGCGAAGCCTACGCGGCATTGCGACGGAAGGAAGCTCTGGCCGCGATGAATGCCGTCGGTGTAAAGGACGTCATCTTCCTCGCCGACCTGCCGGGAGGCGAGACGCTCGTCGACCAGGAACTGTTTCGCAATCTCTGGCCGGCGTTCGATCTGCTCGCCGATATCATCCGCCGCCGCATGACGACCGCTCTGCTCACCCTCGCTTATGAAGGCGGGCATCCCGATCACGACTCGTGCAGTTTCCTGGCGGCGCAGCTCGCGAAGTTGACCGCGCTGCCTTGTTGGGAGGCGCCGCTGTATCATCGCAATGTAGGAGACGGTGCCACGTTTCAGAATTTCGTAACACCAAGCGGTGAGGAGGTGGATGTGCAACCGACGGCGGAGGAGCAGGAGCGCAAGCGGCAGATGTGCCTGGCCTACCGCTCACAGGGAGATTTTCTCGGCCATTTCAAGCTCACGCCGGAGATCGTGCGTCCGCAGATCGCTTATGACTACACGCGTGCGCCGCACGCAGGCAAAACCAATTACGAAGTGTGGCAGTGGAAGATGACGGCGGCGGAAGTATGCGCGGCATTCGTGGACTTCCTGCGTTCTGCCGCCGCGCAGAGTGCGGCCCGATGATGCGACCGCTTTCGATCCTGTATATCGCCTACCCGCTGCTGGCGGTGACGGGGCAGAGCGCGGGTGGCGCCGAGCAGATGCTGCTCAGCGTGGAGCGCGAGATGAATGCGCGCGGGCATCGCACGACCGTTGCCGCGGCGGATGGCTCGCGCGTTTGCGGTGAGCTGCTGGCGACCGGTCCGGCTGCGAGCGCGCCGGACCAATATGAAGCCCATGAGCGCATGCATAGTTCACGCATACTTGAGTATCTCCGACGCAATCCGCACCAGTTCGACTTGATCCACGACAAAAGCGGCAGTTTCTTCCGGCACGCGGCGGATTGCCCGATTCCGGTGCTCGCAACGTTGCATCTGCCGCGGCCGTTCTATAAGCAGGAGTGGTTTCGGAACAATCATTCACCACGGAAGCACGGAAAACACGGAAGGACTCCAGTTCAAAAAATTCCCTGCCTTCCGTGTTTCCGTGGTGAATTCTTCATTATCAGTGGTGGACGAAATGCCCATGGGGACCCAGGGCAGGCTCTGGAGCACTCGCTCAATCTCTACTTCAATTGCGTTTCCAACTCCCAGGCGTGTTGGTTTGCGGAGCTGCCGAATTTGCTTGGCGTGGTGCAGAACGGAATTGCTGCCGAACGCTTCCCGTTCAGCCGCAACAAAGAAAACTACCTGCTATGGCTGGGCAGGATGTGCGAGGAGAAAGGACCACATCTGGCCATCGCCGCTGCACAGCGCGCGGGTGTGCCGCTGGTAGTCGCCGGACAGGTTTATCCCTTTAGCTATCACCAGAATTATTTCGAGCGCGAGATACGTCCACAGCTAAACGGGCGCGTTCGATTTGTCGACACGCCACTTACATCGCAAAAGCTCGAACTGTTGCGCCATGCGCGTGCGTTGCTGCTGACCAGCACGGTCGAAGAAACAAGTTCATTGGTAGCGATGGAGGCGATGGCGTGCGGCACGCCCGTCGTGGCATTCCGCCGCGGGGCGTTTCCGGAGATCGTGGCCGACGAAGAAACCGGACTTGTCGTGGATACGGTTGAGGAGATGGCGGCCGCCTTTGGCGAGGTTAACCACATCTCGCCTGAGAAGTGCCGCGAGCGAGTGGAACAGTATTTCAGCGCGGCGCGAATGGCCCAGGAATATGAGGAGCTCTATCGGCGAGTGTTGACGTCTGCAAAGGAATTGGCAGCGTGAGCCCACCGCCCATTAAGCTGGATTATTCATGGCCGCAAGGGCGACCAGGAGCTCCGTGATGTGCGGAGCAAACCCCGACCTGGCCCCAATGAGCGCGCTGGCGATTTCGCACCAAAGCAGTACAGCTCTCAGGACCGAGGACCCAGCTTACGGCGTGATCTCCCAGATAAGGCCCCAGCCGTGCGCACCTCCGTGAACAGACGCGCCATAGAGATTGCCCGCTGCATCGAGGGTAATGCCACTCGGGGTTGAGCCATCGTCACCATTCGTGAACTCATGAAGCTGGGTGAAGATCCACGAACCGTTGACCGGCGACAGTTCGAAGATCATGCCCCATTTATCCGGGTTATTGCCCGGAGTGCCTTGAGTGAGGCCATAGAGGTTGCCGG
>Ga0335081_10002360_pt1 | contig 29680 bp, 23 predicted proteins | sample Lox_Sample_35_FD_206713 | JGI IMG/M metagenome (GOLD analysis project Ga0335081, IMG submission 206713) | Soil microbial communities from Loxahatchee National Wildlife Refuge, Florida, United States - Lox_Sample_3.5 | ecosystem: Environmental > Terrestrial > Soil > Wetlands | place: USA...
GGGCCGCCGGGGATAGAGTGATCGGAATCGGTTCGCCGCGTGCTTCGCTTGAAGCGAATTTTGCTCTGCGGACCCTTGTGGGACCGGAGCGCTTCTATTCGGGAATGGCCGATGGTCAGGCGGTGCTGGCTGCTCGCATGATCGAGATTCTGCGGCGCGGTCCCATGCGGACGCCCACGTTGCGCGAAATCGAGGAGTCTGACGCGGTCTTCATTCTGGGAGAGGATCTCACTAGTGTTGCCCCCCGAATGGCGCTGGCTCTCCGGCAATCGGTACGCCAGCAACCGATGGAGATTGCCAGGCGAGCGAATATCCCGTTGTGGATGGATCACGGAGTGCGGGACGCTCTGCAGGAAACGCGAGGCCCGTTGTATGTTGCGACCCCCTATGCCACTCGCCTCGACGAAGTTGCTACGGCTACGTTCCGCGGCGCGCCTGATGATCTGGCCCGACTGGGCTTCGCCGTGGCCCATGCTCTCGATCCGCAGGCGCCTTCGGCCCAGCATTTCCCGCTGGCCGCTGAAATTGCGAACGACCTGAGAAGTGCGAAGAAGCCTCTGGTGATTTCCGGCATGAGCTGCGCCAGCCAGACCGTCATGGAAGCGGCTGCCAATGTGGCGATGGCGGCACGCGCGGCACTGAGCTTAACAGCCCCCGAATGCAACACCGTGGGTGCGACCCTGCTAGGTGGTTCTCCTCTCACGGCGGCCTTTGAAGGCGTCAGGGATGGACGCGCGGACACTGTGATTATCCTAGAGAACGATCTCTATCGACGGGCACCTGCCGCCGAAGTGGAGGCTTTCCTAAGGGGAACCAAACACGTAATCGTCCTTGATCACTTGGCCAACCCGACTACCGAAAAAGCGGAGTTGGAATTGCCGGCCGGGACCTTCGCCGAATCCGACGGTACGTTCATCAGCAGCGAAGGACGCGCCCAGAGATTCTTCCAAGTTTTTATGCCGCAGGACGAAGTTCTCGCAAGCTGGCGTTGGCTGAAACCGGATCACTGGCAGAACCTGGACGATGTACTTGCGGCTCTCTCGAGAGCATTGCCCGAACTCGCACCGGCGAAGTGCGCCGCACCCCCGGCTTCCTTTCGAATCGCTGGCGCCAAAATCCCGCGTTCGCCGCTCCGCGAGAGCGGCCGGACCGCTGCGCTCGTCAACATCACCATTTCGGAGCCGAAGACCCCTGAGGATGCCGATTCGGCACTCTCTTTTTCGATGGAAGGGACGCCGGACAAACCTCCCGGAGCTCTTATCCCGTTTTTCTGGTCGCCCGGCTGGAATTCCATTCAGTCTGTGAATACTTATCAAAAAGAGCCAGGCGGACCTTTGCGCAGCGGCGATGCAGGTGTTCGCATGTTCGTCCCAGCGGCGCCCGACGGTCAGGCCTGGTTCACCTCTATTCCGCCGGCGTTCGAGCCCCGTGAAGGTCAGTGGCTGCTGCTGCCCATGTATCACTTCGTCGGCTCCGAGGAACTAAGTCAGGCGGCGGGAGGGCTCGCAGAACTGGCAACGAAGCCGCACGTCTTCGTCAACAGCGCTGATCTGCCCGAAGGCACGGAAGTCGAATTGAGTTGTGCGAGCGGTACCTTCCGCCTTCCGGTGCGTGTCCGGCCAGATATTCCGCGGGGCGTTGCGTGCCTGTCCGCCGGAATCGCGCCGCTCGGCGGAGTCACCATGCCTGCCTGGGGCAAGATCGAGAGCGCGAAATGACAAGTCCGTACCCGCTGCTTTCGATCATTGGAATCGTGATTGTGGCTCTGAGCATCGCCGCCTCTCTCATCTATGTAGAGCGCCGGTTGCTCGCCCTTTGGCAGGACCGCTACGGTCCGAACCGTACCGGGCCTTTCGGTTTGCTCCAGGTAGTGGCTGACGCGATCAAGATGTTCATGAAGGAGGACTGGGTCCCTCCTTTCGTGGACAAACCTGTTTTTATTCTGGCACCGGCCGTGATCTTCGTGACCGTGCTCATGGCTTTCGCCGTGCTTCCCGTCGCCCCGGGGATCATCGTCGCCGACCTGAACATCGGCCTGCTGTTCTTTCTCGCGATGTCGTCGCTGGGAGTTTACAGCATCGTACTCGCTGGATGGTCCTCGGACAACAAGTACGCGCTTCTTGGCGGGATGCGGGCCGCGGCGCAGATGCTGAGCTATGAAGTCTTCATGGGTCTTTCGCTCATGGGAGTAGTGATTTTGGCCGGATCGTTCAGTTTGCCGGCCATTGTCGAAGCGCAGAGGAAAATGTGGTTCGTAATTCCGCAATTTCCAGGTTTCGTCCTGTTTCTGATCGCGGGTTTCGCCGAAACGCGGCGGATGCCCTTCGATCTGTCGGAAGCCGAGAGCGAACTCGTGGCTGGCTATCACTCCGAGTACTCGGGAATGAAGTTCGGCATGTTTTTCGTGGGAGAGTACATGGGAATCACCCTGATTTCCGGGATGATTTCGGTTTTGTTCTTTGGGGGGTGGCTGGGCCCGGTTCTGCCCGGACTGGTCTGGTTTCTGATCAAGACTTTCGTGTTCATTTCATTCTTTATTCTGGTGCGGGCCGCTTTGCCTCGCCCGCGATTCGATCAGCTTATGTCCTGGGGCTGGAAGGTGATGTTGCCTCTGGCGCTGGTAAACGCGCTGCTGGCCGGCGCCGCGGTCGTATCGAGGAGTCACTGAATGTTCAGCATGCTTCGAACCATCTGGTACGTCTTTCTCCACGCCTTTCAAAAAAGGGTTACGGTGCAATATCCCGAGGAGAAACCGTATCTCGCACCACGCTACCGCGGCAGGATCATTCTTTCGCGCGATCCCGACGGTGGGGAACGCTGTGTGGCGTGCAACCTGTGCGCGGCCTCCTGTCCGGTCGGTTGCATAGCTCTGCAGGCGACGGAGGACGAAAACGGTCGGCGGTATCCGGAGTTCTTCCGTATCAACTTCTCGCGCTGCATCTTCTGCGGCTATTGCGAGGAAGCCTGCCCGACGTACGCCATTCAGTTAACGCCGGACTTCGAGATGGGCGAGTTTCACCGGCACAATCTGGTTTATGAAAAGCACGACCTGCTGATTGATGGGCCCGGTAAGCATCCGGGGTACAACTTCTGGCGAATGGCCGGAGTCCAGATCGGTGGAAAAGACAAGGGCGCGGCGGCGCACGAAGCACCGCCGGTCGACGTGCGCTCACTGCTGCCATGAGGCTGATATGGAACTGATCTTCTACATCGCGGGTGCGGTCGCAATGCTTTCGACGACTCTGATGCTGACGCGTTTGAATCTGGTTCGCGCGCTTTTATACCTGATCGTGTCGTTGCTCGCCGTGGCCGTGGACTTTTTCGTGCTCGGCGCTCCGTTTGCCGCGGCGCTCGAAGCCATCGTTTACGCCGGCGCCATCATGGTGCTCTTTCTGTTCGTCGTGATGATGCTCAACATCGGAAGGCACGCTGCGGAAACAGAGCGACAGTGGCTGACACCGGGAATCTGGACCGGGCCTGTGATTCTGGCCAGCATCCTTGTTGTCGAAGTCGTCTATTTGACGCGGGCCGCAACCGCAGGTCTGGGCACGGACGCAACTGGACCGAAGGAAGTCGGGATCGCCTTATTTGGTCCTTACCTGATTGGCGTGCAGCTGGCCTCCATGCTTTTGCTCGCTGGTCTGGTGGGTGCATACCACCTAGGCATCCGCACAAACAAAAAAACCGAAAAACTGGAGGCTGAACATGACAGTGCTACCGATGAGGGACGGGCTGATACTGGCGGGGATCTTATTCTCGCTGGGACTGACGGGTCTACTCGTGCGACGTAATTTGCTTTTTGTCCTGATGTCCCTGGAGGTCATGCTCAATGCGGCGGGGCTGGCCTTCGTGGTTGCCGGGTCACGATGGCATCAGGCGGACGGTCAGGTAATGTTCGTGTTCATTCTGGCGATGGCCGCCGCAGAAGTAGCCGTAGGACTGGCGCTGATCCTGCAGATCTATCACCGGTTCAAGTCCCTTGATGTGGACGCAATCAGTGAAATGAGAGGATGACGTGATCCGCTGGCTATGGCTCATTCCGGCGCTGCCTTTCTTCAGTGCGACCTTGCTCATTCTGTTTGGCTCAAGTTTGCCGCGGCGAGCCGTTGCTGCCGTGGGCGCGGGGTCCATCGGACTCTCCGCCCTGGTTACAGCCCTGATCGCGGTCAGCTTCGTAACCACCCCTCCGGCCGGCAACGCTTACACACAGGTTCTCTGGACCTGGATCAGTATCGGGGACTTCCGCCCGCAGATCGGTTTCTATCTGGATGCGCTCTCGCTCGTGATGGTTCTGGTGGTCACGTTTGTTGGCTTTCTGATCCACATTTATTCGGCCGAATTCATGATCGAAGACGAGAGTTACAGTCGCTACTTTGGATACATGAACCTGTTCGTCGCCTGCATGCTCACGCTGCTGCTTGCCAACAACCTTCTCCTCCTCTTACTCGGATGGGAAGGTGTGGGCTTGTGCAGTTATCTGCTGATCGGCTTCTGGTACCGCGTTCCAGCAAACGGGCGAGCTGCCCGCAAGGCGTTTATCGTAACGCGCGTAGGCGACTGCGCCATGATGGTCGCATTGTTCCTGCTGTTCACACAGTTGGGCACGCTGGAGATTCAGGATCTGATGCAGCGCGCTTCCGTGCAGTGGCCCTCGGGTTCCACCTGGGCGCTGGCAGCAGCTTTTTTGCTTTTGGGCGGTGCTGCCGGCAAATCGGCGCAGATTCCGTTGCAGGTATGGTTACCCGATGCGATGGCTGGCCCGACGCCAACCAGCGCACTGATCCACGCGGCGACGATGGTGACCGCGGGCGTTTATCTGATCGCGCGCACGCACGTTCTGTTCTCGCTCGCTCCAGCCGCGCAGTCGGCCGTTGCAGTTGTGGGTGCAGCTACCCTGTTGCTTGCCGGGTTTAGTGCCCTCACGCAGCACGATATTAAGCGCATCCTGGCGTATTCGACGATCAGCCAGATCGGTTACATGTTCCTTGCGCTCGGAGTAGGTGCATGGCAAGCAGCCCTGTTCCACTTCTTTACCCACGCCTTTTTCAAGGCTCTTTTGTTCCTGGGCGCCGGCGTGATCATTAACGCGGTCGACGACGAGCACAGCATCTTCAAAATGGGCGGACTGCGAAAAGAATTGCCGGTCGCTTTCTGGACGTTTCTGGCGGGAGGTTGCGCGTTGGCCGGTTTGCCGTTCATCACGGCCGGCTTTTTCAGCAAAGACCTGATCATCTGGCAAGCCTGGTCGGCGCGAGGCGGGCATCCAGCGCTCTGGATAGCTGGAATGCTCGGTGCAGGATTGACGTCGCTGTACACGTTCCGGCTGATTTTCCGCGTCTTCTTTGGCCCGCTGGGTACGCCCGTGACGAAGCGGCCCGGCTATGCCATGAAGGTTCCGCTCGCCATGCTTGCGGCTCTCGCCATCGTGGGCGGATATCTGAAAGCACCGTTGCTTGCGTTTCTGCATTCGGCATTACCGGCGACGATCGAAGGGCGCGCCAGCGGTCTGACTGAGACCGGTTCGGAGGCGATTGCCGGACTCTTGTTCGTCGTCGGACTGTATCTTGCGTACTTGTTCCACCTGCAAAAACGGAGCCTTGCGGACTCGCTGGTCGCGAACCCTATTGGCCGTGTTCTTGACCAATGGTGGTTCGCCGATTGGGGCTTCGACTGGATTTACGACAAGGCGTTCGTGCAGCCATTCATCTGGGCGGCGAACGTTAACAGGGGCGATTTTGTCGACTCGTTCTATACCGGAGTTGGGCGGATCGCTGACGTGTCCTATCGCTGGCTGAGCAGCACCGAAACTGGTCGCGTGCGCTGGTACGCCACAGCCATGGCTGCGGGGTCGGTGCTGTTTATCGCGATGGTGTATTTGGTCACGAAGGTGTGGCTCGTATGATCCTAATCCTCTTAATCGCCATTCTCCTGCTCGGCGGCATTGTAGCTGCAATATCGGCCCGCTGGGACACGGTCCTGCCTCGGTGGATCTCACTCGCTGCAATCGGGGTGGATCTCATCCTGGCGGCGCGTATCTGGGCCGTCCGGTCGCTAAGCGCTTCGAAGGTGTGGTACGAGGAAGTGGACTGGAACTGGGTCCCTAACTTCGGCATTCATTTTCATCTTGCCGTTGATGGTCTTAGCTTTCTGATGCTGATACTCACGTTGTTCCTCGGCATCGTCGCCGTGCTGTGTTCCTGGACCGAGATCCGCGAGAAGATCGGTTTTTTCCATTTCAATCTGATGTGGGTCCTTGCCGGAATCCTGAGCGTATTCCTGGCGATGGACCTGTTCCTGTTCTACTTCGCCTGGGAACTCATGCTCATCCCCATGTATTTTCTGATCGTCATCTGGGGCCACGACCGGCGCGTGTATGCTGGGACAAAGTTTTTTCTTTTCACGCAGTGTAGCGGTTTGCTCATGTTGATCGCAATTCTGGCGCTGTACTTCCTTCACCACCAGGCCACCGGCGTTTACACCTTCGAATACTCGGAGCTTCTGGGCACAAGGCTTAGCAGTGGCGCGGAGCTTGCGATTATGCTCGGTTTCTTTGTCGCCTTTGCGGTGAAACTACCGGTAGTCCCCCTGCATACCTGGCTCCCGGACGCTCACACGGAAGCGCCCACGGCTGGAAGTGTCATCCTGGCGGGGTTACTGCTGAAAACAGGCGGATACGGTCTACTGCGCTTTGTGATCCCGCTGTTTCCGAACGCTGCTCATCAGTTCACTCCTGTGGCCTTGGTGCTCGCCGTCATTGGCATTGTTTATGGTGCGGTGATGGCCTTTTCGCAGACGGATCTCAAGCGCCTGGTGGCCTACACGAGCGTCAGCCACTTGGGTTTTGTGTTGCTGGGCATCTTCTCGTGGAACCCGCAGGCGCTCCAGGGCGCGATCATGACGATGATCTGTCATGGGCTGAGCACCGGCGCCCTCTTCGTCCTGGTCGGCGGTTTGCAGGAACGGATGCACACCCGGGATCTGAACTACATGGGCGGGCTCTGGAGTGTGATGCCGCGCCTGAGCGCTTCGGCGCTCTTCTTCTGCCTGGCCTCGCTTGGGCTGCCGGGCCTGGGCGATTTCGTCGGCGAGTTTCTCGTGTTGCTCGGATCTTACAAGGTCAGCGTTGCCCTCACGGTGCTCGCGACTTTTGGCATTCTCGCGTCCACTTTCTACGCCTTGCGGATGATGCAGCGCGCCTTTTTCGGGCCGAACGCGAATTCCTGGCGGTTGGCAGACCTCACCCCTCGCGAGGGGCTCATTATCGCCGTGATGATCTTTGGCCTCGTCTGGCTGGGATTCTACCCGCAACCGGTCCTCAGTACTTTTGCGCCGGCTATGCACAACCTACAGCGTCAGGTTGAGATGCCGTCCGCGTCTGTGAGGAGACAGCCATGAACGCCACCGATGCGCTCGCCCTTCTTCCACTGCTTTTGCTCGCTGGGACTGCGGTCGTAGTCATGCTGGGCATCGCGGCGAAGCGGAGTTACGAGCTAACGGCTGGCCTGACGCTGCTGGGCCTCGCCGCTTCTTTCGTCTCGGTCTTCGGAGTTGCTCCGCTGGTTCCGCGGCAAGTGAGCTCGCTTTTGCTTATCGACGGGTATGCATTGTTCTACCTGGGGCTGATCATTGCTTCGGCCGGGGCCGTGGCGGTGCTGTCCTATCAATATTTCGCGAAACACGACGGCCAGTCCGAGGAACTTTTTCTCTTGCTGGTTCTGGCGACCTTGGGTTGCGGGGTCCTGGTGACGAGTGTTCATTTTGTGTCATTTCTTCTCGGCCTCGAGGTTCTGAGCATTTCCCTGTACGGCATGGTTGCGTATTTCACGGGCCGTAGTCAGGCACTCGAAGCCGGTATCAAGTACCTGATCCTTGCCTCGGCCTCGGCGGCGTTCCTTCTTTTCGGCATGGCGCTCATCTATGCCGGTACCGGCACAATGGCGTTCTCCAGCATCGGGGAACTTTCCCTGGGTAGGTCCAACCTTGCGCTCCTGCTGCCAGGCATCGCACTCAGCGTTACCGGCATAGGGTTCAAGCTTGGCGTCGTCCCCTTCCATCTGTGGACACCGGACGTATATGAGGGCGCACCGGCGCCGGTGTCGGCTTTCGTCGCGACCACATCGAAGACTGCGTTGGTCGCGCTGCTGTTGCGCTTTTTGACGGCCGGGACTCAGCAGTCCCCGGCGGTCTTCTTCGTGTTCTCGGTCATTGCCATCGCCTCGATGTGTGCGGGCAATCTCCTTGCGCTGCGGCAAAACAACGTAAAGCGCGTTCTGGCCTACTCTTCGATTGCGCACTTTGGTTACATCCTCGTGGCGTTTCTGGCTGGAACAACGATGGCGGCTGGCGCCGTAGCGTTCTATCTGGTGGCGTACACGGTGACCATACTCGCGGCTTTCGGCATCGTCACGGTCCTCTCGACTTCGGAGGACGATGCCGCCGATCTAGAAGAGTATCGGGGTCTCTTCTGGCGGAGGCCAGTGCTTGCGATCGTATTCACAGCGGTGCTGCTGTCGCTCGCCGGCATCCCCGCCACTATGGGTTTCGTCGGTAAGTTTTATATTCTCGCCTCCGGCGTGAACGCTGCGGCCTGGCCGCTGATCCTTGTCCTCGTTCTCACGAGCGTCATCGGGCTGTTCTATTACCTGCGCATCGTGGTTACGCTCTTTTCAGAAGTACCGGAACATCCGTTTTCCGTGCAGAGACTCGGGTGGGGCACCGCTTTTGTCCTCGGCGGACTCGCGGTTCTGCTCATAGGGTTTGGCGTGTACCCCGCGCCGTTGCTCAATCTCATCCGAGCAACGATAGGTGGGCTCAACTGATGTGGTGTCCGGAAAATCGCTGGACAACCGGGGTACAGATAAGGTCTGCGACGGTTCCGTTTTGGACCGGGCTTACAACTGCCGCTCGCTCGCAGGGGGCGGACATTCTATAAGAAAGAGGTATGTTTCGATGCTGTATCAAACGATAAATCCTGCCACAGAAGAAGTACTCAAGACGTTTCCGGAGCACACGGACGCGCAATTGCAAAAGATTATTGCGAAAGCGGAAGCCGTGTACAAGAACGACTGGAAGCTGAGAACGCTCGAGCAGCGCAAAGCGGTTGTCAAGAAGGCCGCAGCGATTCTCCGGGAGAAGCTTGATGAATTCGCAAAGCCCATCACGCTTGAGATGGGCAAGCTGTTCCGCGAGGCGCAGGCGGAGGTTACGCTGAGCGCCGACATACTGGACTACTATGCCGATAACGCCGGGACCTTTCTGGCGCCCCGCAAGCTCAAGGTAGCAGAAGGGGAGGCGGTCGTGGAGAGCGAACCGCTGGGCGTGCTCTTCTGCGTGGAACCGTGGAATTTCCCGTATTATCAACTGGCACGGGTCGCCGGCCCGGACCTGATGGCCGGCAATGTTCTGATCATCAAGCATGCGCCCAATGTGCCGCAGTGCGCGCTGGCGTTCGAAAAGTTGTTTTTGGATGCCGGCGCTCCCGAAGGCGTCTACGCCAACGTCTTCCTTTCGAACGAGCAAGCCGCGAGGGCGGTTGCGGATCCGCGAATCAAAGGCGTCGCACTGACGGGCAGCGAGAGGGCCGGCTCGGCGGTTGCTGCGGAAGCCGGGCAGGCTCTGAAGAAAACGACGATGGAGCTCGGCGGCAGCGACGCGTTTATTGTCCTGGACGATGCCGACATGGATACCGCCGTTAAGTGGGGCGTTTGGGGCCGCATGAACAACACCGGCGAGTGCTGCGTGGCCGCAAAAAGGTTTATCCTCCACGAAAAAATCGCCGACACGTTCCTGGACCGCTTCAGAAGGGAACTCGAGGCATTGGTTCCCGGTGACCCGATGGAATCCAAGACCACGCTGGGTCCGCTGTGCACGAAAGGTGCACTGGAGTTAGTGGAGAAACAGATCCAGACGGCGATCGATGGCGGCGCGAAGGTGCTTACGGGTGGCAAGCGGCTCAACCGCCCAGGCTACTTTCTAGCGCCTACCATCCTCACCGATATTACTCCGGAGAACCCGGCGTTCCATGTGGAGTTCTTCGCCCCGGTGGCGCTGATCTTCCGCGTGAAGAATGAAAAAGAGGCAATCGATCTTGCTAACGACTCTCCATACGGGCTGGGTGGATCGGTGATCACCAAGGATGTCGAGCGGGGGAAGCGCATTGCCCGCCAGATCGAGACCGGAATGGTCTTCATCAACCAGTCCACTTGGACCGCACCCGACCTTCCGTTCGGCGGCGTGAAGAACTCCGGCTACGGCCGCGAACTCTCCGATCTGGGCATCGGTGAGTTTGTCAACAAAAAACTGATTCGCGTGGCTTGATTGCGGGGTGGCAAAGTTCAATAGCAGTTGTACCCGCCTTGGGTACGGCTGGTTTTTGGGCCGTGCGCTCCACTCATAATACTCTGGTGCAAAAAGGCGAGACGGGCGTGACAAACACGCCCGTCACTACATTTCAGCCGGCTCGGACGGAATGCTTTCGAATGGCTGGTTGTTCCTACATCTGCGTTTATTCTTGCGACAAAAGTTCTCCAATCACTTGGACCTAAGAAACAAATACACAGAGGGAGTCGACGAAGTTTCTCGAGCACCCATGGATGTGGGTTTGCCTCAATTCCTTATTGTCAGTACGGGGCAATGTGCGCCGCACACCACTTTGTAAGCGACGGCCCACGGCATATGGGATGTCGTCCCAATATGTGCGGGGCGATTCAAACCCAAAAAGATGAGATCGGCTTGGAGAGTGTGCGAGGCAAGCAAGATTTGTTCACTCGGTATTCCGAACTCAACCAGCAATTCTGGTTTGGTTGCCGTTGGAGCATGCGCCAGAATCAGTTCCTCGAACTGTTTTTGGCAAGCAATTCGAGCTTCTTCTCGCATTTGCATAAGATCGCCTGTAGTTGACCAATGGAAGCCTTCCCGTATCGGGGCTACAGGGAGAACGTGAAGTACGACGAACCTTGCTCCGAAATGGTTGGCGAATGAGATGGCGTAGGGTAACGCACGCAAGGAAGCCGTTCCAAAATCTGTAGCAAACAAAAACGGGCGAACTACGTGAGTTCTCTCGGCCAGGGAATCCTTATAAGAACCCGGCCCAACGGTATCGACAAAACAATCTGCACAACGAAAGATCTGTTCCGCTGTGGATCCAAGCAACAGCTTCCCCAGACCTCCTCGCCCGTGTGTCCCTGTCACCACCAAATCCACCTGCTTTTCTCTCATGACAACCTTCAATTGTTCCCATACGTCACCCACGCGGAGGATGAACTCATACTGCAAGCCGGCTAGCGCCCCACTTTCGAGCAACTTTTGCTCCAGTTGTTTTGCATCTCTCTGGGTTTGTTCGGTTGCTAATTGCAAGGTTTCCGGTCCCGCGATTGTATACCCCAGATGTGAGACGACATGCGCCAAATAAAACTTCGCTCCATAGTGACGGGAAATCGCGAGGGCGTGATGGAGTGATTTCTCAGAAGCTTCTGAGAAATCAAATGCAAGCAGGACTGATCTCACCCCGATGTCTGGAACCGCTTCGACACACGACATACACGCCTCCTAATTCGTTTTCCGGATCTCAATAATTGACAACACCGCAGTTCTTACACCCTCGTTTATCCTCGCAACAGAAGTTCTCCCATTCGTTCGACCTAAGAAAAAAAGAGTGCAAGTCAGATTTCCTTACTTAGGGACATCGTCAGGGACGCAATGTTCCGAGACAGAACAAGAAAAGTCTGCAGGCCAGCTCCGAGCGCTGTTTGTGATCCTTCTGAACAGCAAGTCCGCGTCGTTTGTTGTAGCTGCTCGAACGAACCTTCGAAGTTGGTCTTTTCGAGGAATGGTTTACCTTCCATGCGGTCTGCCATGTCATCCAGCACTTTGGCCGACTGATAGTCGAACTCCTGCTGTGCCACACGTACCGGTTCCGGCAGTTCGAAGCCAGGGAGTTCAACGCGATACTTCCATACGGCAATTCGCATCAAGAAAAGAGTGCGCAGTTGCGGTTGCCACTCCCTAATTTGGCTGCGCAATGCGAGATCCTGCTCGCGGGAAGGCCCGAATTCGAGGAGAACACCGTCCGCGAGAGCCCTTAACTTATCGAAATTGCTGTTAATTATCTCCCCGAGAGTAATGCTCTGTGCGATTGCAGTTCGCCGGTCTTTCGAAAGCGGTTCTCTTGCAAACTGCGCCAATAACCGAAGATTGGAAACGAACGTCCTCCTGATCTCAACAGCGGCGGGCGCACTCCATAACTGATCAAACACCAACCACATGATGAGGAGACCCACCAAGATTCCGACGACGCGGTCTCGCGCCACTTCGAGCGACGTCTGCATTTTGAACTCGCTCAAGTGAATCAGGTAAAAGGCCACCGCGACCTGCATTCCCATGTAGGACAGCCGCGGGCTAGAGGTCATGATCCAGGAAGCGAAGGCGGTAACGAGAATAAAAAGAATGGTGAATCCCCCAATCGAATCAATGTAGGGCAGAATAAATATCTGCGAGCCCATTCCGATTAGAAAGCCGCCAAGGATGGCTCCTAGGATGCGAAGAAGCTGCTTTTGGCGAGAGGAACCGATTGTGGAGAGCGCGGTCAGCAGGCACGTGGTCACGGCCGTGCTGATGCCGGGCCATGCCAGGCCGTTGTAAATCACGTAACAGACGCTCGCGGCCAGGCAGCCCTTGAGGGCGAACTGAAGGTGCGCAGGGTTGGCGAGCGAGCCGAGGGCAATGAGTCTTCGTTGCTGCGTATCAGCCGCGGCTGGCACGTACTCTTGCATGGATCGAGAATCCGCAAAGGCCTCGGGGATAAGAGCAACGGTGTGCTCCATCTCGGAAAGTAATGGAACAAGACTCGCCGGCTGTCCATCGTGATTAAATTGGATGGGGGTCGGGATTCGCCTGTTCAGCAAGTCATCACGAAGGATGGCGACAGTCGAGGCTAAGTTCCGGAATCGTCCCTGATCGCTTACTGACAATGGGAAATGGAGCTGCGTCAGAGTTGCGGCAAGGTCGACGAGCCTGCCCACAAGTACTACAACACCACCAATCTCTACGGAGTACTGGGCCGAATAGTCAGAGCGCTGCAAGGTTCGCCGCAACAAGGATGTTCCAAGTGTCCGCAGCCGGATGATGTGTTTCTGGGTAGCGGGATCAACCGGACAGGAATCTGCATAGCACGTCAACAAATTCTTGACCGCAGCGAGTTGCTCGGCAATAGGCAAGACGACTTCATCTCCTGGCCGGAGCCTCACAAAGGCCAGTTCGACCGCCCCGGTAATCACTACGCCTACCATTACCGCCAAACACAGCCACAGCGTATCTTCGACATTCGTTTCGGCTGGCACATGCCGATCCCACAACGGAATTACGACCGCATTCATAATGGCGAAGATCACTGCCGCGGTGTAGTTGGTCACAGCGCTGATGGCATAAAAAACCAGAAAGAAAGAGGTGATGACCCAGAGAAGATGAAGCTCGGGAATGCTGATAACAAACCGCACCGAGAACAGAAGATACGCTGCCGCGATAGCTGTAACAATCGCTATGACTGCCGCTGACCGCAGTGTGGCTCGCGGGCTTTCCCGAGAAATCAGAAGGGCATAAATTGCGCCTTGAAATGCGAACGGGATGCGAAACGTCATGCAGACGATCATGATGAGCGTAGCGGCGATGGTCATTCGCCCTACCACGGCGGCCCGGCCCGGGTACGGTGCGAGTTCCTCTTTGAGGAATTGTCGCACCCAAGTCAGCGGAGCAAATGACTGGGGCAGGCTTTGAACGACTGTGGCCATCTTCAATTTCCTCGAATCGTGACCACAGCTGACTCGCCGATTCGAAACAGGTCTGGCGTGGGATTCTCGACGCGCACGCGCACCGGGTAGCGCGATGCCAGATGCACCCAATTGAGCGACCGCTCGACCTGTGGGAGTCCCGGGCCCAAACGTCCAATCCGATCAGGGTCCGGGGTGACTCCGAAACCTACGCTGTCCACCACGCCCGAAAAGCGGGCACTGGGCTTCGACAAAACATAGACATCGGCCCGCATACCCGGCTTGATGTGTGAGAGTAGCCCCTCGCGAAAATTGCCGATCGCCCACCATGTCCGCGCGTCAATCAAAGTGAATATCTGCTCGCCGACGTGCGCGTAAGCCCCTTCGGAAATCGTCAGGTTCGTCACTAAAGCATCGAAAGGCGCGTATACGCGGCAGTTGTCGAGGTTGTAGCGGGCGTCCTTCACGGCCGACGAGCGCGCTCCCCGTTGGTTGACTAACGGCTCAAGGGTAGTCACCGCGTTGCGCGCTTGTTCGTGGTGGGCCTTGCTCTCGTCGAGGGCGGCCCCGGAACGCTCGTATAGCGCCAGGGCTGACTTGAGCTGAGCTTGAGAAAGAAGCAGTTGCGATTCAGCTTGCTTCAGAGCTTCAGCCTGGGCGATTTCGGACGTTCGCGCTCGGTCGACTTGGTCCACGGTGACGAACTGTTTCGCAAGCAGCGGCTCCAGCCGATGCAAATTATTGCTGGCGTAGGTCCACTCCGCCTTCGCTCGGCTGACGCCCTGCTCGGCATGAGCTACGTCCGCGCGCGCCTGCTCGATGGCTGCCGACGAGCGACTTACGTCGGCTTGTGCGGTGTGAATGACGGCTTGCGAAACGGAAACGGCGCTTACCTGGGCGGCAATCCTCCGTCGCTCGTCCGCGATTTGCCCTTCAAGCGCCGCCTGATCGGAAATGGCCTTCTCTAGAGCATACTGATAGGGCCGCTCGTCAATTTCGAACAGAAGGTCGCCTTTTTTTACGACCTGGTTGTCATGGACATTCAAGTGGATGATTGGGCCGTTAACTTGCGGTGCAATGCCTATGAAATTCGCGAACACCTCGGCATCGTCGGTTCGTGGAGCGTGGTTGGCATGGTACAGGACCGCCAATCCGAGCAAGAGCGCAGCGAGCACGACACCAATGCTCGCCCAGCGGCTGAGCTGCTTGGTGGTTGTCGTGGTGGAGTCAGTATCCATATCTTTGCGCACCTCGCTGACAGTTGCCGTCAGTAGAAGAAAATGAGCCACAGCGCGAATGTGAAGAATGCGGCCAAGCTCGGATACACCAGAATGGGGAAAGCAATCTGCATGTGCAGGCGCTGCAGCGCCAGTCGGACGAAAGCTGTGAGCACGATCGCCAATACGAGACAAAAGAGCCATGCCGGGAAAAATGAGCCCAGAACGTCGACGGAAGGGGCTCGCGAACAGCTCACGAGCAGCGGAGTAGTAAAAAGGAGCAAGAGTGGACGTCTTGCAGACCAGACATTTCGTGGACCGCTCATGGCCTGGGGCTCCTAACGTCAGGCTGGATTGCATCGCCGCTGCGAAAAGCCAAATCGGCTAATGCGTTGAGGATCTGCGTACGCGCAAGTACGTCGGTGGAGCGAGCCTGTGCGAGTGTTCGCTGGGCTGCCGTCACGTCCAGTAAGTTCCGAAGCCCGTCGTTATAGGATTCGAGGGCAGCATCATATGACCGGCTGGCGGCATCGAGCAAGGCCGTGGCAGCCTGGCGCTGTCGAAGGGCGGTATTCAAATTGGAGTATGCTGTCCAGACTTCGTTCGCAATTTGGTCGCGAGAGACATTGACCTGTGCTTCCGTTGAATGCACGTTTGCTTCCGCCTGCAGCAGTCTGTTTTTGCGCGCGCCCCCGTCAAAAACAGTCCAATTCAAGCTAAAGGCCGCTCCGCCCGTTAGGCCGGCCGTGTGTCCCCAGGGGAATTGCTGCTGCATGGCGTACAACGATTGCGCGGTAGGGCTGGCTGTAACACTGAGGGAGGGATAGTACGCCGCGCGCGCTTCCTTGACTCTGGCATTCCCAGAGCGCACGTCGGCCACTTGCTGCAGGAGATCGGGACGTTGCGTGAGGGCGCGATCGATCACCACGTCAACGCTGTCGTCGATCGATTCGGGAATCGACAGTTCTTTGAGCGGTTGCACGTGAATCGTGGTGGTTGCGAAGGTTCCTAGCGCTGTTGCAAGGTTTCCTGACGCGATCTGTTCGGTCCCGAGCGCCGATTGCAGTTCGTATTCGGCTTGCGCGGTGGCGCTGCGCGCTTCCAGCACGTCCGGGAGAGTCGCCAGTCCATTTTTTAAACGTTCTTCCGCGGACTGCTGCACGGCTTGTGCATTCGCGAGACTCGCGCGTGCCGCATCCTCCTGTCCCAGCGCGTTCAGCAGCTGGTAGTAGGCTTGTTCGACCTGGAAAATGATCTTGCGGTGGGCATCGTTAAACGAAAAGTTTGACGCGAGGACCTCCGCGCTCGCGGCGGAGATGCGACCCGATCGTGCACCGAAATCGAAAACGGTGTAATTGAGATTTAAGGCCACCTGAAAATCCCCGATGGTTTGCCGATAGAAACGATCGACCAGATAGGCCTGGGAGCGAGTGACTCCGGAGAGTGCGGCCGCCGCTAAAGTGGGATAGAGCTCGCTGCGCGCGACACCTAAAGCCGCGGCTTGGGCACGAGCTCGCTCCCAGGCAACGCGTGTTTGAGGATTGTGTGATTCCGCCAAATCGATGAGCTCCGCCAAGGAGTATGTCTTGTCCGGATCTACGCGGAACCTGGCCGCAACAAGAGCCCTCACGTCAACTTCGATTGTCTGTTCCTCGTGCCCATGCCATGGATGGTCGGGTAAAACAGGCGCAGTCTGGGCCAAAATAGTTCTGGTGGACAGCAGGAGAAACGAGATCACGGCACCCATGCGCAAGAAATGGAAAAGCAGTTTCAGGTACTCGTACATTTCGCTTCGGCCTCACAATTCCACCTTGCATCCTTCACTCACAACTGTCCTGCGAGCGGATGGGTCATCTCGTCTGGGCGGACCCATGCATCAAACTGCTCCGCAGTTAGGAAGTCGAGCTTTAATGCAGCCTCACGTAAGCTGAGATCTTCGTGATAGGCGGTTAGTGAGATTTTCGCCGCCTTCTCATATCCAATGTGCGGATTGAGAGCCGTCACCAGCATCAGAGAATTGTCGAGGTGCTCCTTGATGCGTTTTTCATTCGGCTCGATCCCGATGAACTGTCCGGCATGGAACCCAACTGCACCTGCCGTCAGGTGAAGAAGGTGGAAAATGACGAAGGCAACCAGTAGCACCCCACCCCAGCGCATCACGTATCCTGCGAAGGTCGTCTCGAGATTGCGCTTGACCTTATATCCAACTGGTCGCGCAGCCCAACTTATCCGGCTGAGCTGGGCTGCGGCGGTGATGTGAAGAGCCACACATAGGAGCAGCACGATTCGCACGACCCAGAGCAGTTGCCCATAGGCAAGCGCAGGTTCACCCACTTCCCGCAGGAACCGTGAGTAGGCGTTGATCTCGTCGGGACCCGAAAATATCTTGAGGTTGCCCAACATGTGGGCGATCACGAAGCCCACAAGGACGACTCCGGTGACCGCCATTACGACCTTCTTGCCGACCATGGTGTGCCAGAAGGCCATTACGGGATGCGGGGCGGCTAGGCTTCTTCGCGTTGCCATATCGCCAACGGGTTGGACCGAGTTCAAGCTCATATTGTTTGACATCTCTACCGCGTTTTCTTGACGTTTGTTATTCCAACGCGGAATAAGCGGGCGTCCACTGGGTTTTCAGCACTCGCTGGCGCAGTTCGTCTTCAGTGATCTTTTCGGCGAGGCCTTCTTTCTGTGCCTCCATCCCAACCGCAAACGCAATCTCCGCTGCCACTTGCCTGAGTTCTGTCAGGGGAGGAAGCAAGGACGCGGAGGGATCTTTGAGTGCCGGCGAATTTCTGCCGAGGGTCCGGGCGGCTGCCAGCATCATCGGCTCTGTTACCCGACTAGCGCCTGACGCGACCACGCCCAGTCCCATTGCCGGAAAGATGTAAATGTTATTGCATTGCGCTATGGGGATCTTGCGCCCGCTGTAGCTGACGGGAGCGAACGGAGAACCTGACGCCACCAGCGCGCGTCCATCGGTCCAGCGGATCAGATCCTCTGCTTTCGCTTCCGATCTTGAAGTGGGATTCGAGAGTGGGAAAATAATAGGCCGCTCGACCTTCCGGGCCATTTCTCGAACAATTGGTTCCGAAAAGGCGCCGCTCACGGTTGAGAGACCGATGAGGATTGTCGCATCGATCCTTGCAATTACGTCGGCAAGACCGATATGACCGTTGGAGGTCCGAGGCCACGTGGAAACCCGGCTCTCCGGCTGGGCATAAACGTTCTGCTCGGAGGTAAGGTCCTTTCGGCCTGAGTGCAGAAGGCCATCTTTGTCAATGACCCAGAAGCGGCCATGTGCCTCCTCTTCGGATTGCCCTTCTCCTTTCAGCGCTGCACGTAGCCCGTCCGCAACCCCAATACCCGCTGAACCCGCGCCCAACATGACGATCTGTTGCTCCTGCAAGCTCTTTCCACTCACCCGGACAGCACTCAAGATGGCGCCGAGTGTAACCGCCGATGTTCCCTGGATATCGTCGTTAAAGGTCAGCAATTGGTCGCGATAGCGATTGAGGATGGGGCGGGCATGAGGAGTCGCGAAGTCCTCCCACTGCAGGCACGTTGAGGGCATTTCTTTCTTTACCGTTTGCGCGAACTGGTCCACGAAGTCGAAGTAAGCTTGCCCGGTGATTCGCTCATGACGCCATCCGAGGTACTCAGGATCGTTCAGTCTCTCCGTGTTGTTGGTTCCCACATCCAACACGATCGGTAATGTTCGTTCCGGACGAATGCCGCCGATGAGCGTGTACAAGGAAAGCTTGCCGATAGGAATGCCCAGTCCACCTGCGCCCTGGTCACCGATTCCAAGAATGCGCTCGCCGTCGGTGACGACAATTACATCAACGTCCTTGTTCGGGCGATTTCGCAGCAACTGGGGGATCGAATCGCGAAGCGGATAAGAGATGAATACACCACGCGGCCGTCGATAGATGTGGCTGAATTGCTCACATGCCAAGGCAACGGTTGGCGTGTAAACGATCGGCGTCATTTCTTCGATATGGTCGAGAAGAAGCCGGTAGAAGAGGACCTCGTTGGTGTCCTGCAGAGCGCGCAGGTAGATATGCCGCTCCAGATCGTCGTCCTTTCGGTGGTAAGCCTCATAGGCGCGGACGACTTGCTGGTCAAGGGTTTCGACATGCGGCGGAAGAAGCCCGTGCAGTCCAAATGCTGTGCGCTCCTCCGCCGTGAAAGCTGTACCTTTGTTCAGACCCTGCCGATTGAGAAGATCCATGGCGCGAGGAATATCCGACCGATTTATTGGGATGTTGGGTAGTGGGGTGGCCATTTATGAATCGTTTTCCTTTTTTTGTAGCGATTTTTAAATGCCTCCGCTTCATGTCCTGCTGGTGCAGATTAGTTGCCAAACTCCCGACAGATCGGAGTCAACCCAAATTTGCGCACTCGGCTAGAGTTAGTCAGCGAAAAGGCGAAAAACATCGAATGCACTGTGTCGCCGCCTGTCGGATGTGTCCGAATTGCGACGCTATGGCCCGGACTCTCAGGCGGCCCCTTGGCTTAGCCGTGTTGAGGCGGCACAAGAATTTGGCGGCCGCCGGCTCGGGCGGAGAATGGAAGGGGACGTGCAGTTGAAGAAAGCGCAGGCCCAGCCACGATTGACCTGTTTTTGGTACTCGTGATGTACCACATAAGTATATTAATTAGGGCTGAAACGCTGCTGCTGAGCCTGAGCATGCTTTGTTTCGCCGCGAGACTCGCCGTTGTCCAATCGAATGCGGTCGCTCGGCGCTTGCTGCTGGCTTCTGTGATCTACCTTCCCTCGGCGTCGACGCTTCAAGTGCTCGCAACATTTTGAGGTGAGCTCACCCAATGTTGATGGTGTGCACCTTTATATGCTGGACGTTGGAATGCAAATAGGGTGTTTCAAGGCAAATGAGAATGCGCTGAACGGAGTTAATCTGAACTTGCGCCGATGACTCGATATCCACTATGTTCCTGTAAGGATCGGCAGATTCCATTCTTCTTCATTCGGCCGATTAGCGTAGTGCGTTTCAAGCCAAGCCTGGCGGCTGCACCACTCGGTCCACCAATCACCCAGCCACTCATCTCTAAGGCTTGCAAAATTAATGCACGTTCTGAGTCCCTGAGCGTGGTTCGTACCGGTAACGAGATAATCGGCTCCCTCCGCGCTGGTGACAGCGGGTTCGGAAGCACCCCGTCATCCGACAGAATTACGGCCCGTTCGATCACGTTCTGAAGCTCACGAATATTTCCGGGCCACGGATAGGACTTGAACGCGTCCATGGTTTCCTCTGAAATGTGCTCTATTTTCTTCCCCATCCGGCGGGAAAAAACTTCCACGAAATGCTGGACCAGCAGCCCAATATCCTGACGGCGGTCCCGCAAAGGCGGCAGCAGAACCGGAAACACGTTGAGACGATAATAGAGATCGCTGCGAAATTCGTTCCGCTTTACCATCTCCGCGAGGTCACGGTGAGTGGCGGCAACCAGGCGAACGTCGACATGATGGGTCCGGCCGCTACCCAGGCGCTCGAATTCCTGTTCCTGCAGGACCCGAAGCAATTTAGGTTGCAAGGGCAAGGGAATATCCCCGACTTCATCCAGAAATAGGGTTCCCTTGTCGGCCAATTCGAAGCGCCCGACTTTTTGTGCAATGGCTCCGGTAAAGGCTCCTCGCTCATGGCCAAAGAGCTCACTTTCGAGCAGATCGAAGGGTATGGCGGCGCAATTCAGTTTGAGATAAGGGCGTCCGCACCGCGGGCTGACATTATGAATCGCTTGCGCAATCAACTCCTTCCCGGTGCCGGTTTCTCCTTGAATTAATACGGTGGACGCTGTCGGCGCGACACGTTCTACCTGTTGAAGCACAGCTTCGAGGGCCGGGCTGCGACCCACGATCTGCTGAAATTGGGGCCCCCGATCGTCGTGGGCCCGAAGACTACTAGTTTCGAAGCCTCCCACAACTTTCCTCCCAGAGACCTGTTACGCCAGGTCGTTGGTTCCACTAGCGGCCTCCAAGGCCGATCGAACGCGGTCAAGCAGAACGCCAGCGTCAAATGGCTTGGCCAAAAAACCCACTGCCCCGGCTCGCATTGCTTGAAGGCGCATTTTTTCGTCTCCGTGCGCTGTGATGAAGATGATCGGAGTCGCAGATCCGTCAGCTTTGAGCTTCGCTTGAAGATCCAGGCCGGACATGCCCGGCATACGGATATCTGCGATAAGGCACCCAATCTCAGGAACTTGGCCGGACTTCAGGAAATCCTCGGCCGATGGGAATGAGGCCACGGCAAAACCCGAGGTTTTCAGCAGCCGTTGCAACGCGATCCGAACCAGTTCGTCGTCATCGACAACTGCAATTAATTTTGTGTTTATTCCAGTCATCATGGCAATTGCAAATATATTCTATTGCCTGCCCGAGGAACACAATTGTCAGTTCGTATAGGCAGCCTATATATGGATATAGGATATGGCCAAAGACTGGGGACCCTCGGGAGAGCCCCGATTGGTCGGATTCAAGAGGGGTTGGCGGCGGGAAGTTTCAGCTTCTCGGCCATTCTGCCCAATTCAGCCGGTGAACCCGCCTTCATTTTATGCATTACGTGTCCGCGATGGACTGCAGCGGTGATCTCGCTCGTCCCGAGTTTCGCGGCGATCTGCTTGGTCTGCATGCCGGTAACCAGCAATCCCATCACTTCGCGCTCGCGTGCCGTTAGGCTTCTATACCTTCCCTGCAACACGGCAATCTCATTCTGCTGGTGCCGTGCTACCTGGTCGCGTTGAAGCGCTTGCGCAATGGCATCCAGAAGGTCCTGATCCCGGAATGGCTTTGTGAGAAACTCCACGGCACCTGATTTCATGGCCTTCACGGTCATAGGAATGTCACCGTGGGCCGTTATGAAAATGATAGGGATATTAGTGCCTGCCTCAATTAGGCTGCGCTGGACCTCGAGTCCGCTTATTCCAGGAAGGCGCATATCTAAAACGAGACAACTCGGGCCCTTGGGCATCTCTTGCTTCAGAAATTCCTGCGCGGTCGCGAACAACTCTGTGTGCAGACCGACTGTTTTCAACAGGCGCCGCATCGCTGCACGGATATCCGGGTCATCGTCAATAATGAATATTGTTGGCTCCGTTGGGGAACTCATGCGCGCCCTGGTACTTGCTGCGGAAGAGTAAATCGAAATGTAGCGCCGCGTCCAGAATTGGCCTCGGCCCAGAGACGGCCACCGTGTGATTCGATGATGGACCGGCTGAGTGCCAATCCCATTCCGGTGCCTTGCGACTTGGTGGTGAAAAATGCGTCGAAGATCTTATCCGCTTTCTCCGGAGGGAGCCCTATCCCGGTGTCGGTGACCGAAATCAAGATTTGATCCTCGCCCGGCTGCTGCGACGTAATGCGAAGTTCGCCAGGGGCGTCCCGCATCGCCTCAATACCGTTCAGCATCAGATTCATTACCACTTGCTGCATTTGCACGTGATCGCCCATAACTCTTGGAAGATTTTCTGCAAGCTCCATGTGGACAGAAACGAGATGTTGCCTTGCCTCGTTCTGTAGCAGTCCAACGATGTCGCGAATGACTTCATTTACGTCAATTTCTTCGCGCAGCGGCGCATTCTTGGCAAACAGTGAGCGGACTCGGTCGATGATTTCCGCCGCGCGCATCGCGCAACCTGCCATCCCAGAGGCAGCATCGTGGGCCTCTGGAATATCGGGCTCGTTGCGTTCCAGCGATCGTAAGCACGCCTCGGCGTTGGTGACAGCCGCGGCAATCGGCTGCTTGATCTCGTGAGCAAGCGAGGCCGCCAATTCTCCCATCATGCTTACACGATTCAGACGCGCGAGATCTGCCTCTAGCTGGCGCAACCTCTCGCGCTCTTCCTCGGCACTCTTACGTTCCGTCACATCAACATGCGTGCCGACCATTTCAACGCAGTCTCCGCTGGTGCTGAAAACCGGATGGCCCAACGTTTGGATGTGTCTAACTGCTCCGTCGGGCCGAACGATTCTGTATTCGACGGCGTAGTCTCTTCCTTCGTTCACCGCGGTCGAGATAACTTCGCCCAATCTGGCGCGATCTTCTGAGTGGATTCCTTTCCAAAGTTCTGTGATGCTCGGTAATCCCTTTTGCGGATCTAATCCAGTAATTCGGTATACTCCCTCCGAGCAGTATGCCATCTTGTCTGCCTTGAGATCCCAAGCCCAACTGGCCGTGTGGCTTAGTCTCTGTGCCTCTGCCAAATAGGCTTCGCTGCGCCGCAGGGCTTCCTCGGCGCGTTTGCGGTCAGTGATGTCCTGAACCGTACCGAACATTTGGCGTGGCCGGCCTGACGCGTCTCTCTTCACATCACCTTGATTGTGAACGATGCGCACCTCGCCGCCGGAACGGACTACCCGGTGTTCCACGTCGTAGCGGACCCCGCCGTGGATAGCCTCCTCCACGGCCCGCGCCACAATCTCTCGATCTTCGGGGTGGATCAATTCCCGTTGTGTGGCTAGGTCCATAGCGCGCTCCTGCGGACGCAGTCCACAGATGCGATAGGTCTCGTCGGACCAGGTCAAGCGATCTGTCTCGAGGTCGTGTGCCCAGTAGCCGACGTGCGCGATACTCTGAGCTTCTTCCAGTCTGGCTTTACTCTCTTGCAGGTCGCGGGACATCAAGAGGCTCGTCAGACTTTCCGTGAGCCCCTTCCCAATCGCTTCGAATAGCATCTGCTCTGATTGCGTCCAGATGCGCGGGTGAGTGCATTGGTCCAGGCCGAACATATATGGCCTATCCACTTTGGGATAGACAGCCATTATGATTTGCGACTGGACGCTAAAGTGCTCTGCGATTCCAGGCGGCACTGGAACTTCCGATCCAGCACGAAACCGGACAGCGCCTTTGGAAGCCCTTATGAGTCCGTGGACACGCGCGACTTCCGGATCCAGTTGAAAATCGAAGCCCTTAACAAAAGCGCCGGGGAACTCCGGACGCGTTTGCTCCATTACCGTTCGCCAGGTTGAGCTCTCCGGATCACAGGGATAAACTAGCCAGGCCCGATCGCATGCGAAAATCGCTAGCACCGCATCAAGCACATCGCTCATCATCTGCTCGAGGTCATTGGTGCTTTGAACAGTCCGGTTGATCCGGTCCATGCTTTCCAAGAACCATAGATGGGCCTGTCGTTCCTTCTCAGCGCGCTTGCGTTCCGTCACATCAACGTGAGTACCGACAAGTTCAACGTAGTCTCCGCTGGCGCTGAAAACCGGATGCGCTAAGGAAAGGATGTTTCGAACCGTTCCGTCTCGTAGCACGATTCTGAACTCGTTGGTGTAACCTGTTCCGGCCCGCAGCGCCCTCTCGCCATGTTCGAGCGCCCTGTCACGATCCTCTGGATGGATCCGTTGCCGCAGCATTTCCGAGGTCGGAAGGCCCTTCGTTGGATCGAAGCCCCAGATCCGAAAATTCTCCTCGGACCAGTAACGGACGACCCAGTCGTGGGCAGATCCTCCAGGTTTATAGGCCCAACTCCCGGTGTGGGTTAGCCCCTGCGCTTCCGCCAGATAAGCCTCGCTTCGCCGCAGAGATTCTTCGGCCCTCTTGCGGTCCTCGATGTCGGTCCGCGTACCGTACCACCGGATGATGTGGCCGTGTTCATCCCGCAGCGGGTTGAGACGAATTAGAAACCAGCGATACTGCCCGTCTCTTCCGAGCAGTCGCGCTTCTGCTTCCCAAGGAATTCCTTGTGCAATTGCGCGTTCACGGCCGGACCGGAGTCTCTCCCAATCGTCCGGATGCCAGATCCTGTCTGGATAATCCCCCTCGTGAATGTCTTTCAGGTTCAGACCTGAGTATTCGAGATCGCGCCGATTCACATAAAGGAATCCACCGTCGGGTTCCAAAACGAAGATGTGCTGCGGAACAACGTCTACGATTTGCCGAAGCTCCCCCTCGCTTTGTTGAAGCTTTTCTTCTGCCCGTTTTTGGTCTTCGATGTTGGTGCGTGTACCGTACCACCGAAGGATGCGTCCCGATTCATCCCGCAGCGGATTATCTCGAATCAGAAACCAGTGATACTGCCCGTCTTTTCCTTTTATTCGAGCCTCCAAGTCAAAAGGGGCAGCCTCCAAACGTGCGTGCTCACGGGCGGCTTCTAACTTCTTAAGATCTTCGGGATGAATTTTACCGGCAAAGACTTCTTTTGACTGGAGCTGTTCGAGAGTAAGGCCTGTGTATTCCCGTTCTCGTTGGTTGGCAAAAAGGGGACTCCAATCGGCATCGAAAACGTAAACCTGCTGGGGAATCACATCGATAAGCTGCCGAAGCTCCGCTTCGCTCTGCCGGATCTTTTCTTCCGCCCGCTTGCGCTCGCTGATATCGCGAATGGTGCTGGAAACCAGCACGCCTTCCTCGGTCTCCAGTGGGCTGAGGCTGATCTCCACCGGAAATTCACGTCCGTCCTTATGCAGGCCGTACAGTTCTAGCCCAGACCCCATTGGCCGCGCGCGAGGGTCGGCCGCAAATACCGCTCGGTGTTCCGGATGCTTACCCCGGAACCGCTCCGGCACCAACATCTCGATTTTCTTTCCCAATACTTCTCTGCGTTGATAGCCAAATAGCTTCTCCAGTTGCGCATTGACCAAAACAATTCTGCCTTCACGATTCACGACCGCGATCGCATCCGGCGCCGATTCCAGCAGCTCGCGGAATTTTTGCTCGGCTTTCTTGCTCTGCGTCACATCTGCCGCCGTGCCAACGTACTCGGCGACTTCTCCGGTTTTATCCAGGAACGGATGCCAAACGACGTGGAGATGCTTGACAGGCCCATTTTGCAATAGAATCCTATACTCTTGCGAGAATTCAGCTTTTTCACGAAATCCTCGTAGACACTCTTCGGAAACCTTGTTCAGATCGTCAGGATGTACAAGTCGACGCGTCTCGTCATAATCGGGGATTCCGCGCTGAGGATCCAATCCAAAGATTTGGAACAATGCTTCGGACCAGAAGAGCGTTTTACGACTCGCAGGGTTGTATGCGAAACTGCCCGTGTGGCTCAACCTCTGTGCTTCGGCCAAATACCTCTCGCTTCGCCTCAACGATTGCTCGGCCTGCTTGCGGTCTTCAATATCGACGCTGGTTCCGCACCATTTGAGGATGTTTCCCTTTTCGTCGCGCAGCGGCACGTTCCGAACGAAGAACCAGCGATATTCCCCGTCCGGTCGCCGCACCCGTACTTCATGCTCCATCGCTTCGCCATCCTTCACTGCTGCATGCCAGTGAGCGATGAACCCGGCCCGGTCATCAGGATGAACTGCGGCCTCCCAGTTCCATCCCAAGGCATGTTCTGGAGATAAACCTGTGAGCTTTTGCCAGCCTTGATTGACGAAATCGACGGCGCCGTCTGGTAAGGTGCTCCAAACATTCGCGGGCACCGCGTTGATGACATCCCGAAGCTCCTTCTCACTCCGGCGCGCAGCCAGGATTGCCTTGCGCGCACGTTCGGAAAGGTAGCTGGACGTGAGCGCAGCGACAAGACATACGGCCAACACCTCCGTAACCCGCGGATCATGCAAATGAAAATATCCAGGCGACGGTATCAACCAACTGAACCCGAGCGCGGCGAGAAAGGAAATGAATACCGCATAACGAACACCCCAGCCGACCGAGGCAGTAAGAGTGACAATCGTCAAAAGGCCGATCGCCCCGGCCAATGGTCGATCGTATATGGGGGCCACAGAGAGCCCCGCAACAAGCGCTACCACCGCCGCGATGCAGGTGGTGATCCGGGGCACCGACTTTAAAATCGGCCTCATCACTGTCAGACTATAGAAAAAAGCGGCGGATGGAAGCAACTCGCATGCGACTTCCAGATGGCGAGCGCCGCAGAATCAGCGCCTGGGAATCCGCCGGCGGAGTTGTTGCTAAATTTCCGTGCTCAGAGCAGTGCGCGGCTCACCGGCGCTACGATTGAGGGCATCGTTGCGGATCCCACAGAGGCCACAATCCCTATCAATCTTGACAATCCGGCGAACTACGTCAAGGCTCAGTGCTTCTCGCCCCCCGAGGTAAACAGCATCTCGTACGATGCGAATGGAGCAGCCGGAGCAATTGCGGGATCGATTACCGCGACCTCGAGATTATCCCATCAGCTTCAATTCGCGGTGAAAATCGTCTGGTGAACATCCTTCCCCCTGTTTTCGACCATCCCCTTGCGGAAACACTTCCCTGGCTGCGTATGGATTTGACTTGGAATTTGCCCAAATCGCCGGAGCCACGAGGGATGATTGCAACCTCCGGCGCAGCGCGGCTCTCGCGTGAAACATGCGTGCTTTTGCCGCTGAGAGAGAAATTCCAAGGTTTTTGGCAGTTTGATCCACCGTGCAGTCCTGCTGCAGTTGAATCTCGACGGCTTGCCGAATTCCGGGTCGCAACCTCGCGATTGCATCCTTTAGAATTGCTTCCCGCTCGCTCTTCGCATAGCGCTCCTCCGGATTCGGCGATGGGTCGGCCAGTCGATGCTCCAGCTCGAGTTCGCTTGTCTCGACTGGCTCCGCAGTTGGAACTCCGCGGCGGGCACGATTCTTGCGCAGTTTCATTAGCGCTGCATTCATGGCGATGCGTGCCAACCAGGTTGAAAATCGCGACCTTCCGTCAAAACTTCTCAGGTGAACGAACGCGCTAAGGAAGCATTCCTGAACCGCGTCCTCGGCATCCTCGCGATTTCGCATAATGCGATGCGTCATGCAGAGAATCTTCGGAGCGTGGCGTTGGCAAAGCTGATCGAACGCAGCTACATCACCACTCTTGGCGACCGCCACGAGCCTCTCATCACTTACCACATGGGGATCGTCGGACAGAGAGTTGCCGCTGCTGTTAGAGTTTGATGAAATCAATCCTGCGGTTGCCATCATATTCTCCCCGGCTGTGTCATTGCTTAGGAAGCCAGAGCTGCAAGCGAGGTACCAACATGTGCGGAGGCGTTGCTGCCTTGTAAATTACTTGTTATCAATGGCTTATGTTGTGGGGAAATTTGCCTGTCGGCGATGCCGCGCGTCAAGTGTCACGCCAACGACACTTGAACTGTTCTGCCCGTTATCAGATTGGTGGCGGCACCGTCGGTTACGAACGCGTCGTGTCACCCTGTCCGAATCGCAACACTACGGTGCGGAGCCCTAGGCTGCGTCCGTGCTTGGTCCTCCGTCAGCTGTCATTCGCGTGACATCGGCCCTTTGGATCAACAAGCCATGAACGCTACAAGGCATTTCCTTTGAAAGATATTCGGATGCAATTGCTTTGGCTTTCCAATTGCGCTAGCTAAAGGTTGTCACGCGACGGGGAAGGTGCACGGAGCAAGACGGCAGTCATCAAAAGCATAGTCCTGTCCCCCCTGACGGGCACAACTATTGCGATCTCTCTGTTCACCAAGAGCGAAGATTTTGCTTGCCCCGGGAAAGCGCCTAAGGATGAAACGTCTAGTAACGCAAAGGGCCCCAGACATCACGTGCAGCAGGAAGGCCGGCTTAAGGGTGCCTGATGAACTTGGGAATTCGAAAGCTCTTCAAGATTCTCGCTCCTGGCAACTCCTTGAGCAGAAGGACGGCATACAGTCTCACTCTGGTGCGGCTCATTCTCATGCCTGTGATCTACTTGGCGGTGTACTACCTCTTCCGCATGGGTTGGATTGTGGATCGCATCGTCAATGTGGATGCGCCTGCGGCCACCCTCGCCCAGCAAGCCTCGATTGAGATGCTCGAGGCGCGTCGCGCAGAACGGAACTTCCTCCTGCTTGGTGACAAAAAGTATCTGTCGACCAGCCGCGAATCGATCGACAAAACACAGCAGTCCTTAGACCACATCCGGCGTCTTGAGCCTGACGAACAGGGCCCAATTCAAAAGGCCTCCGAGGACCTCAACCTGTATCGACAACGATTTGCCACGGCAACCGATGCGTTCGAACACTCCGGACAAGCCCCCACGGACCGCGTCCAGGCTGTCGTCCGGGCCTATGAAGCGGACTTGGACAATCTCTTAAAAAGATCTAAACACAGTAAACGGGACCAACTCGTCGAGGAACTCCGCAAACGAGTCGCCTCGTTCGATGCGGAGATATCGGTGACCGCCCAAGCGGGAAACCCGGAGTTGCAGCGCGTCACCGAAGATCTTCAGGCCTCGAGCGAGGAGATCCTGCGGCAAGCCTCTGCACTGGAAGCTGTCAATTGGGGCCGTGTTCAAAAAAATCACTCCGAAGCCGGGCATCTGATCCATCAAGCGAAATGGGCGCTCAGCATTTTATCTGCCGTCACTTTTCTCGTCAGCGTGTGGGTCAGCTTCGTGCTGCCGCGTCAGGTAGTCAAGCCGTTGCTGCAGTTAAGGGAAGCTATCGATCAGGCAGCGGAAGGGAATTATGAAATCGATTTTGACGTGCACGGGAAAGGCGAAATCGTCGAGCTAGTGGAGAGCCTACGGCATCTTTTTGCAGTCGTAGGCGCAGGCACTCCGCATGGACGACCCGATAGTCCCATCACCTTGGACCCGAGACATATCAATGGTGGGGGCAACGAGTCGGGAAGATACTGACGCCGAGAAACTTACTGTTCTCTATGCAACCCAATTGCCTGTTCGGGACAGCGTGTTGGGCTGCGGGGGCGCCCTCGGCAGCGAAACTTCCAGGATCCCGTCCCTCAGGGTGGCCGTCGCTTGGTCTAGTTCGCATCATGCACAGCAGTTGATCCAGGTG
>Ga0335081_10002361_pt1 | contig 29680 bp, 19 predicted proteins | sample Lox_Sample_35_FD_206713 | JGI IMG/M metagenome (GOLD analysis project Ga0335081, IMG submission 206713) | Soil microbial communities from Loxahatchee National Wildlife Refuge, Florida, United States - Lox_Sample_3.5 | ecosystem: Environmental > Terrestrial > Soil > Wetlands | place: USA...
CCGGGGCATGGAGATATGGAAAACAAACGACGTTTTCCACATCTCCACACCCCCGGCGGCAACTACGGACAAAGGTCAAAAGAGGCGTTACACTAACATTCCGCTTGGTACAAAAAATCGGTCCGGTTACTCGTTGAAAATGGAGTTGATGTGGGGAGGAGTCTGAATTTCCTGGCGGCAACGAATTTTCGTTGCGTCCGCTTCATGCTCACGATTTTTGACAATGGAGTTTCCTTGGGAAGAAACCGAAGGGTGGCAGAGTAACGTGCAACTAACGTGCAGAATCAATTCCATGTCAGCACTTTTTAGCAATGGATTGCGGGTAAGGGCAACCGTGCCAAAAGCTACACAGCCGGAGTGCGGTCCCACGGTCCACAAATTTTTGACATCCAGATCTAGTGCGGGACTCTTCGTCCTCGTGAAGAAAACCATCAGTCGCCCCAGACGGCAAATAGCAGAATGGACGACGGGCATGCAGAAACGATGCACACAGGTGCCGCACAATAGGGTGGACTTTGCGGTCTTTCTGCTGCAGTTTTACTAATCGGCCGTCAGTCGACTTTCGAAGAAAGTCCTGTGCCGAAAACATGTGGCTTTGGTCATTAGTCGTTTGCAGCGAGCAACTCACAACTTGGATACCGGTGATTCGAAGAAGTTTTGTCACAAACGGAGTCAATTCCTGCAATCGCGATCGTCGTCAGTTGATGCTAGTTCGCTCATTTGTCGAGGCTGAGAGTCCGGAAAGCTAGCCTAGTGACAGTCTTGGGGATGTCGTTTCCACGTCGAAAAACAAAATCGAGCCATTTCAGAAATGACTCGGCGGGGACCCAGTGCCGTCTAATCTGGCGCACAAGCGAATGCGAAGTACCAGCGATGCGCCTCCGTTAAGCCGGTGATGATCACTGCTAGTCGCTGCCCACACCGCTAATTTGCGAAACGTACCTATCTAACTTCGAGCAACGCCGTGAGCTTCGTCATCTCCGTTTTCTCATTTCACGCCGTTCTCACGGGGTATGAGCAGGAACGCGTGGTTATTCCCGTCGGCATCTGTTGCCTGGCCAGCGATCTCGCCACGGTCATTGATCGTTACAGCAAGGATCAGGGTAAGACCGGAGTTCGGCGGAATCACCGTGTTCAGATCAACAATCGGTCCGCCGTTCTCCCAAAGAAATGCGTGGCGGGGGATACCGTCGCAATTTTCGGATTCGCCGACGATTTGGCCTTCTAAATTTATGCTCTGCGCAATGCTGCATGGATCGATGGTCCCGAGATCAGTGATCTTGAAGTGTTTCCCCTGCCGCTTCCACAGAACCGCATGATAGATCATGCCAGCCTGCGACAGACCCACTATATCTCCCGCCTCGTTGATCCAGCGTGCACTTGATCCGTCACCTCCCGGAAGAGTACCTAGGTCGGTTAATATGCCTTTTTCCCAAAGAAAGGCGTGAGCAGTCCCGCCGCCGGGGAGGTCCGATTGTCCAACCACCTGACCTGAATTGTTAAGCGAATCGGGAAAGCTGAGTGGACCACCGAAGTCGGGAATGGGAGTCATGTGGCCCTTTTCCCAAAAGAAACTGTCTTGGTTGCAGCTATCACATGCGCCCGATGCCCCGGCTACTTGTCCCAAGTCATTAACGAGGGTAGCTATGGCACAGCAACCGCCGAGGGTACCTATGTCTTGCAGTCCTTTCTTTTTCGTCCACCAGAAGCCTCGACCGTTGCCGGCCGCATCGATGGCCGCTCCGACAACTTGATTAAGATTGTTGACCGCAAGAGCTGTACTCTCATATGCGCCGGGCAGTGTTCCGAGATCGATGATGGAATGCCCGTTTTTCGGCCAGAGGACGGCATGCACTACTGGCCAAGCAGTAATCGGGTCGATGGCGCCGTTCTCCGAAGCCCCAACGATAGTCCCGTTTGTGCTGATCCACTGAGCGAAGCTGTTGTAACCGCCTGGTAGCACTCCCAGATCGATCAGGCCTCCCTTATCGCCTTTGAAGGCGTGGTTGATGAAGGGGCCGGCATAGCCAAACAGCCCACCAACGCCCATTAGCGGACTGAAGTTCGGATAATTCGGATTGGAATCTGCTGTGTCCGCCCCGCCTACGACACCGGCAGTGCTGAGCGTGGCTGCCGGGGCTTCCTGCGCGCCAAAGACCCAACTCTGCGGCCCGCCGAACCTGCCCAAGTCGATGAGCTTGTAGTGATGGCGCGTTGGGTGGGCTGGAATGTTCTGCGCTGCGGGACGAAGGGGGAGCACTAGCACGGCGATAAGAGTCATCAGTGCAGTGCAGGTCAAGAATCTCGATTTCATAGTGTCTCCATTTCTTCGGTTCTGTGAACCACCTAGTTTTTTGGGACAGTGGCGCGGCCAGGGTACCGATAACCATTGCTTCGCCGGGATCGGAAGGCGGACGAAACCTGTTGCTGATGAACTGTTGCCGACTTGGGCTCAGCTTTTCCGCGCAGATCGTCTTCGCATCCTTCATCGTCCCCGTGCTTGTTGTCGCACGGCAGCAGCACGAAGGTGTGTCCGCAGACAGACGGATCGCTGCAGGCGGCGGGCAGTCCCAAACCTGAAATTTCTCCACGGTCGTTGATGTTGAATGCCTGAAATAGCTGCTGGAAGCCGGATCCTGGATAGTTGAATATATTCAAATCGATAAGTTGTCCGTCTTCCCAGAGGGCCGCACCTCCCGGTCCGCCACACGTGGTTGAAAACAGACCGACGGCTTGGTCAGCAGAATTGACATCGTTGGCGATGCTGCAGCCGCCATGCGGCGGCAGGTCCGTCAACACGCCGTGTTTCCAGATAACCGCATCTTGCCCGCCGCTGTTGGGATAGGAGGCGCCAACAATCGTCCCCTGGTCATTGATTGAAGTCGCCAGGGCACAGCAACCTCCGAGAGTGCCAAGGTCCTGCATTTTGCCGTCGCTGTTGGGCCAGAGGAAAGCATGGAAAGCCACGTCCCCAGCCGTATCCGATACTCCGACGATTTGACCGTGATTGTTGATGGAACTGGGGACACCGCAAGTGCCACCCAGCGAGCCCAGATCCCGCATCCCGTTGTGCTTGTCCCAAGAAAACGGATCCATCGTCGGGATTTCGAGTGCGCCCGCGGTGCAGAAGGTTAGGACGGGGTTCACAGTCGTGTTTGTCAACGAGGCTCCCGTTACCTGGCCACTTTCGTTGAGGAAGGTAGCAAAGGCGTCGGTTCCGGTGCCCAGCGTGCCCAAGTCCCGCATCCCATAGCGCTTATCCCATACGAATGCTCGCATCTGTTGGGGGAAATAGAAGACGGAATCAGGAATTGTGTTCAGCGAAAACCCAGCCACCTCGCCTTGGCTGTTGACCGCGTTCGCGACGCTCTCGTAACCACCTTCCAACGTTCCAAGATCGGTGGTTTCATTGCCGTTGTTTTCCCACATCGCAGCGTGCACTTCAGGCCATCCCGTCAGCGGATCGAAATCGCCGTTCTCTGACAAACCGGCGACCAAACCATTAGTGCTGAGGGCGAAGGCGTCGCTGTTGTAGCCGCCGGACAGAGTGCCCAAGTCTTGAAGCCTTCCGCCCTTCCACTGAAACGCGTGCTGAATGTACGGGTCCGCGTAGCCGGTCGTCGGCATGACAAAGGGGCTCTGATTGTTCTCGTTGGGATTAGGCAATGTGGTATCTGCGCCGCCGACGACAGCGCCACGCTGGTTTTGGACAGGACAGGGCCCGGTTCCATCGGGACTGGGCTGAGTGATGGTGCAATACCAACTCGTGGGGCCGCCAAACGTGCCGAGGTCAACGAGCCTGTAGCGATGATGGTTGTGGTGGCCTTCCTTGTGTTGCGCGGCGAGCCGTGCTGGGATGGCCAGCAGCATGATCAAGGTAATTGCGATTGTACAAAGCGTTGTCGATTTCATGGTCGCATCTCCTCGTTTGGTTCGCATTTCCGCGTTTTGCTTATGTGGGCTGGCTAGTTTCTGGGACCGACTGCCGCGCCCAAAGTATGGAACCGATAGCCGCGCCGCATAGTCAAAGCAGGTCGCGCCGGGGCAACCGCCTCGTGAAGTGACGGGTGGGAACGATCGGTTGCGACAGTTCCCTCTACCAAGCTGTAGTCACATCCCTCGACGCCCGGATGGTTCTCGTCGCACGGAATGAGCGAGAAGGCGTGGTTGTTGCCGGCAGAGGTTGTTCCTTGGCCGGCGATTTCCCTCCGATCGTTGATGCTGAAAGCGCCTGTCAACAGCAAGCCGGAGTCGGGAGGAACAAGCGTATTCAGGTCCACCATCGGACCACCGCGCTCCCACAGGAACGCGTGCAAGAACGCGCCAGTGTTGCAATCAAATGTTCCGCCAACTACCTGACCTTCTGCATTGATGTACTCCGCCACACTGCAAGAATCGCCGTCCACCGTCCCGAGATCGGTGATCCCGCGGTTCCACAGAACCGCATGGAACAACTGGTCGTTCTGAATGCCGGAGATACCGACGATCTGCCCAGCGTCGTTGATCCAGTGGGCGCTGGCGCTAAGGCCTCCGGGTAAGAGACCCAAGTCCTTGATGCCGTTCTTCTTGTCCCAAAGAAACGGGTGCGCGTATGCGCCTCCCGGCAAATCCGATTGGCCAACGACCTGACCACGATTGTTCAGAGCGTAATGGAAACTAATTGGTCCACCGAAATCAGGAATGTCGTACATCTTTCCGTGATCCCAGAAGAATGCATCTTGGTTGCAAGTGTCACAGATCCCTGATTCTCCGGATATTTGACCCTGCTCGTTGATCGTTCCCGCTATGGCGCAACACGCTCCGAGGGTGCCCAAATCCCGCATTCCTTCTTTCTTAGTCCATCGAATCGCGCGAATGTTGCCGGATGCATCGAGCGAGGCTCCCGCCACTTGGCCTCTCGTATTGACAGAAAAGGCAAAGCTTAAGGTTCCCCCGAGCGTTCCAAGATCTTTCAGTTGACCATCCGCGTTCCAAAGGACGGCATGTGCCTCCGGTACTCCAAGGATTGGATCGATGACTCCGTTCTCTGAAGCTCCAGCGATCAAGCCATTTGCGCTGACCCAGGCGGCGAAGCTGTTGTACCCGCCTGAAAGTACCCCGAGGTCAGTCAGTCCGCCGTTCCTGAATTGGAACGCGTGTTCGACAATCGGATCTTGGGTGCCGAACAACACGCACGACAGAGTCCCAAACGGATTGCATGGGTAGGAAGAATTGGGATTGGAATCGGGCGTGTTCGCGGCCCCAATCACCGTTCCGGCGTTGTTGATAGTGACAGACGGAGACTCAAACGCACCGAAGACCCAACTCTGCGGCCCGCCGAACCTGCCCAGGTCGATGAGCTTGTAGTGATGGTGCATTGGGTGGTGTGGATTGTTCTGTGCGGCGAACTGAAGTGGGAACGCTAGTGCGGCGACAAGAGTCATCAGTGCAGTGCAGGTCAAGAATCTCTTCATGGGCATCTCCGTTTTACTTCCGTCTTGCACGCCATTTAGTTTCTTGGGCCGATGGCTGGGCGTGTCAGGGCGCGACTCTGCCTTGGTTGACGCGCACAGTCAATGGCCCGCACCTGACCTGCTGCTGACATCTATGTGACCCGGTTAACCAGCGATTGCTCAAAGACTTACGCGAAGAGATTTTTCCATCCGATAGATTCACCCAGAGTGCTAGAATGCTCGAACTCTAAAAGGGGGACACCCCGATGGGAGCGCGCGTCGAATTCGAGCATCACATCCGCTTTGGGGAATTCGAGCTAGATCCGGGCACCCGCGAACTGTTCCGCAATGGCGAGAGGTTCAGCCTGCAGGAACAGTCCTTCCAAATTCTCAGCGCGCTCCTGGAGCATCCAGGCCAATTAGTTTCTCGGGAAGAGTTACGAAAAAGACTGTGGTCTTCAAGCACTTTTGTCGATTTCGAGCAGGGCTTGAACAAAGCGATGCATCGCTTGCGAGATGTCCTCGAAGATTCTGCCGAGCACCCAATCTTTATCGAGACTTTGCCTCGGCTCGGCTACCGGTTCATCGGGCAGGTGGAGCAGGTGAAAAGTCAACCGCCGCTTTTGCATGAAACAGGAAGCCGGTCCGGCGAGCAAGCGCAAATTTCTGCTCCGGGAAACCTGACGGGGAAAAAAGTTTCGCACTACCGTGTGTTGAACATTCTCGGCGGCGGTGGAATGGGTGTTGTCTATCGCGCGGAAGATGTGAAGCTAGGCCGGCGCGTCGCGTTGAAATTCTTGCCAGAAGAACTGGGCGGTGATCCGAAAGCCTTAGAGCGCTTTGAGCGTGAGGCGCGCGCCGCCTCCGCTCTGGAACATCCCAACATCTGCCCCATTTATGAATTCGGCGAACACGAGGGCCAGCCGTTCATCGTAATGCAATTGCTCGAAGGACGAACCCTGCGGGACAAGATTGAAACAGGAGCTCACCTGCAGGTCGAAACACTGCTGCGGATCGCCGTCCAGGTGGCCCACGGTCTGACAGCCGCCCACGAGAAGGGCATCATTCATCGGGACATTAAGCCGGCGAACATCTTTATTACCGAACGAGGAGAAGCCAAGATTCTGGATTTCGGTCTGGCAAAGGTCGCATCGCCGGGTGATTTCGAAGTTCCGCCGACCCAGGAATTCGCCCAAGCGACAGTCTCTGATCTTGCTCTCACGCGAACCGGGGTTGCGTTGGGCACCGCAGCTTACATGTCGCCGGAACAAGTGCGCGGAGAAAAACTCGACCCACGCACCGACCTGTTTTCCTTCGGGCTGGTACTTTACGAGATGGTAACGGGTCAACGAGCCTTCAGCGGCGAGACTGCGCCCGTGCTTCACGACGCCATCCTAAACCGCACGCCCGATTCAGTAAGACGCTGGAATCCCGGGGCTCCTCCTAGGCTGGAAGAAATCATTAAGAAGGCAATTGAAAAAGATCGTGAGAGCCGCTATCAAACTGCTGCGCAAATGCGCGTGGACCTAGAACGCTTGCAAGAAGCGAACGAGCCGAGCCGGTTTCGCATGCGTTGGCCTTGGGCAATAGGGGGAGCAGTCGCACTAGTGGTCTTGATTGTTAGCGTTTTATGGTTCATCGATTCCCCGCCAATTCAAACTGGGCTCCCCGAACTGAAGCAGCGGCAACTGACTGCTAATCCGAGTGACAACGTCGTTGTAAACGGTGCGATTTCACCCGATGGCAAGCATCTGGCTTATTCAGACTTCAATGGTCTTCATGTCAAGCTCATCGAAACCGGGGAGACGCAAGATATTCCTCAACCGGAGAGCCTTAGAGGAATGCAGGTGAACTGGGCGATTGTCTCGACTTGGATTCGGGACGGCACAAGATTCATTGCTAGTGCGATGGTCCCGGGCAGACGCCCCAGCATTTGGACAGTTCCATTGACCGGGCAACCACGCATGCTGCGCGGCGATAGTGTGGCCTGTTCGGTTTCACGAGACGGTTCGTGGATAGCTTTCAACGTCGATAACCGTGAAATGTGGGTGATGAAGTCCGATGGAAATCAAGCGCGAAAGGTGTTTGAAGCGGCTGCAGGTGACAATCTTTTCGGCGCGGAATGGTCACCTGATGGTCACCGGCTTTCCTATAACTATTTCCATCAACTGCGCGATGGCGGTGAATTCTCATTGCAAAGTCGCGACCTAAGCGGTGGGTCCGCTGCAGTCGCGGTGGCTACTCATGCACTTCACATTGAAGACTGGTCGTGGTTGCCCGATGGCCGAATGCTCTATTCCATAACCGAACCCGGACCACCGAGCGAGACCTGCGATTTCTGGGCGCTCCGGATCGATCCACGAACCGGCAAACCGATAGAGCAGCCCAAACGGTTGACCAACTTCGCTGGATTCTGTGTGGATGCTCCGAGTCCGACCGCTGATGGGAAGAGACTCATTTTTCGAAGATGGTCTTGGCAAGGCCACATCGATGTAGCTGACCTGAACGCCAGCGGCACTCGTCTTTCAAACGTGAGGCGTCTCACGCAAAACGAAGGACGAAACTATCCAGCGTCTTGGGCGATGGACAGCAAAACGGTTGTATTTGGAGCATACAGCGACGGCCAATGGAAAATCCTAAAACAACCATTCGATAGCGGTACCGTTGAACCCATTGTTACTACTGGAAAAGACATGTACGGCGCTGAGGCACGCATAAGCCCTGATGGTGATTGGATCTTGTACTTAGCCCCGCCTGCCGATGAAGGTGCAAAGTTCTCCGGAGTTCGAGTCATGAGAGTCCCCATAACCGGGGGCAGGTCGGAGTTAGTGATGACCGCGCGCATCCCGCAGTACGGCGATTATCACGACCCGGTTTGCGCCCGAGGCCCTGCGAGGCTCTGTGTGATCGCTGAGGATGCGGAAGATCATAAGCAATTCATCTTCACTGCTTTTGATCCTGTAGCCGGCCGCCTTCGGGAACTCGCTCGATACGACTACGGTCAGGAACCGGGCGCATACGACTGGGACCTCTCCCCTAACGGCACGCAGATGGCGGTCCTTAAGACATCTCGGAACAAGATCCACATTGTTCCCCTCAATGGAGGCCCGCCGTATGACATTTTTGCCAAGAACGGAGATGCCTTGCAAACGGTGAATTGGGCATCTGACGGGAAAGCAATATTCGCTTCCAGTGCAACTGCACAAGGCACCGCCTTGCTTCGCGTCGACTTGGACGGAACTTGCCGGGTTCTTTGGCAAAAGAAAGGAAGCATTGCCCCTTGGGGAGGTAATGTCGACTTGGGATTAGGTGGACCTTCCACCCCATGGGCGGTGCCTTCTCCTGACGGACGTCACCTTGCGATCTACAGTTGGTCGCTCAGCGCCAACATGTGGATGATGGAGAACTTTTGAAGCCTCGCTGGCTCTCCATACGCTTGTTGTCCCTACTGCTGTCTTCATCTCTTTCGGCCCAAACTACGATCGCTACGGGCAGCATTGTGGGGAGGGTTACCGATCCCAGCGGTGCAGTGATTGTTGCAGCCCAGGTCTCGATCACGAACAGCGCCAACGGACAGGCGTTTCATACGGCGACAAACTCGTCCGGAACCTATAACTCGGGCGCTCTTATTCCGGGCGACTACAAAGTGCAGGTTTCCGCCAAGGGTTTCGATACGGTCAGCGAGCACCTAACCGTACAGGTTGGAAATACAGCTTCTATAGACGTGCAACTGCCGCTCGGCGCGGAAGGCAAAGTGATCGAAGTAACTGCGTCGGTGATTCAGGTCAATACCCAGCAACCCACGGTACAAGGCGTCTTGAACTTGCCGCAGATTGAAAGCCTTCCGATTGACGGCCGCAACTTTCTAGACTTGGCTCAACTGGAGCCGGGCGTGCAGATTCAGGATGGACAGAACTTCGATCCAACGAAGGCTGGATATTCCTCCATCTCCTTCGGGAGCCGTTATGGTCGCACGGCCCGGATTGAAGTAGACGGAGTAGACGTTAGTGATGAGACGGTCGGCACTACGACTGCTGATATACCGTTGAGCGCGATCCAGGAGTTCCAACTCAGTCAATCCAGTTTGGATCTGTCCACTGAGCTGACTTCATCTGGCGCCGTCAACGTCACGACGCGCTCGGGGACGAATAACTTTCACGGCGACGCGTTCGGTTGGTTGCGTGACAGCTCAACGGCCGCCAGGCTCCCGACGCCCCCTGGAATTAACTCGCCCTTCCAGCGCTCACAGTTCGGCGGGCGTTTCGGTGGGCCGATTTCAAAGAACCGAGCTTTTTTCTTCCTGGATGCCGAGCGCACAAAGCAAGACGAGTTTTCCCCGGTGCTAGTTGGGGCTCCCTTTCAGGATTTTTCGGGAGGCTTTTCCTCGCCCTTCCACGAAACTAATGTGCTGGCTCGCACGGACTATCAGTTCACGCAGGGAGGACATCTTTTTTACCGGTACTCCTACTACCAGAGTTCTCTTTTTGCTAATGCTGGCTTTGGATTCCAGGTTTATCAAACTAAGAACAGCACCCGCATTCATGTCCTGGGTGCGGATTTCGACACTGGCTCGTTCACGCACAGTATTCGCTTCGGGTACTTAATTTTTGATAACCAGATCGGGGATGAAACCAGTAGCAGGAGTCTGCCTTTGGCCAACCTTGGCGTAGAGTTGTTTTTCTTCGGTCCTGGCCTGGATACGGGCGCGAATTATCTGGCCCCGCAAACCACCGCCCAAAGCAATCACCAGTTCAAGTACGACGGCACCAAGATTGTTCATACGCACATCCTCCGCTACGGAGTCGCGCTGAACCATATTCAAGGTTTCACCTTTGAGGCGTTCTTCAGCACGCAGCCATTTGCGGGGACCAATGTCGGCTCAACCGAGGAATCGTTCGCGGCCAATTCCTGCGGTGTTGGCATAGCGTGCTTTCCGGGCGGTACTTCCAATCCGCTGAATTATCCGGTGGAATCAGTCCTGCTCGGGAACGGTTTGGGGTACTTCTCGGAACGTCCAGCGTTTGGGCACCCAGCAGGAGGCCTCGGCCCCGATAATCGCCTCGGCGCGTACATCGGCGACACGTGGAAGGTGAAACCTGCATTCACACTCACCTACGGTTTACGATATCTGCGCGACACAGGACGCACCGACAGTGATCTTGGAGCGCTTCCGCAGCTGAATGTGTTGGCCCCGGGATTGGGGAACCCTGTGCGCCAGCCGAATACGAACTTTGCTCCGCAAATCGGATTTGCCTGGGATCCATCTCGTAACGGTAGAACTTCAATCCGCGGTGGTGTCGGACTTTTTTTTGAGAACTCGATTTGGAATAACATCTTCCTTGATCGTCCGCTTCGCCTCGATCAAGGTGCTTTCAACGCTTTTCCACCCGCTTGCGGTGGCCCAGGCGTGATTCTCGCTGTGCCAGTACCCGGAGGATCGATCACTCCAGGAACCAATGTGTGCGGAACTGCCAGCGGCGGGGCAATTCCTATCGGCTTAGCAGCGTCCCATATTGTTGCTCTTCAGAACCAATATCAGTCGGTTACCACGTCCGATCTGAATGCCCAGAATCCCGGATTTGCCGACACCCTACTTTCCAAAGGACTCAGCCTGCCATTCGGCTTGCTTGCCCCTGACTATCGCACACCGCGCTCTGTCCAGATTAACATCGGTGTTGAACGCGAGGTGCGGCGCGGGACCGTGCTCAGCGCCGACTATCTTCGGAACGTCAGCACGCACTATCTGCTAAGCGTAGACGCAAACCATGTGGGGGATGCGCGTTTCTTCAGCCTGACCAATGCGCTGAACGTCATCTCTGAAACCAACAGTTCCTTCGGTTGCGGTTCGGGAACCGGAGGCGCAACCATTAACTGTGCTATCGCGAAAGGGGCGACAATGGCCAGTTATGCAGGGAACGGCTTGACCTCAGCCAATGATTTCGGCACCGTCTGTTCCTTGTGCGCTTTCCAGGGTCTCAACCCTTCCGCGCCTAGCTTGTCCGTCCTCTCTTCGATTGGTCGTTCCGTCTACAACGCTTTGCAGATGAATCTCCGTCAGAATCTCACCACCCCCTTGCCCGGATTGCAGGCCGTGAATCTCCAGGTTGCCTACAGTTTGTCCCGCTTCAAAAACTCCGGAGTCATTGGAGCCCCCGACCAAGACATTACCAATCCCGCTTTGGACAACGACGTTCCGAACCGGTACTTCGGTCCATCCGGTCTCGATCGCACCCATCAACTTTCTTTCGGCGGGTTCGCCGAACTCCGATGGAACCTCCATTTCAGCATTATTTCCCATTTTTACAGTCCATTGTCGACTACACTGTTGGTGCCAAACACCGAGTTAGGCGCAGGCGAGATCTTTCGGACAGACTTCACGGGAGACGGGACTGTGCAGGATCCACTGCCGGGAACTTCTTTCGGCAACTTCGATCGCGGGATCAACGCCAGCGACATCAACAAGGTAATCAGCCACTACAATAGCGCGATCGCCGGACGTGCCACTCCTGCCGGGGAGGTCCTAGTTAAAGATGGTTTGTTCACTCTTGCGCAACTGCAGGCTTTAGGTGGTGTCGCGCCAATTGTTCCTTTGGCTCCAAGGGGTCAGGTCGACTTCTCGTGGTTGCGTGACTTGGATCTGACAATGGCATGGAGCCACGTCTTCATCGAGCGGTTGACGATCGAACCCAGCGTTGGCATGTACAACCTGTTCAACTTGGCAAACTTCGACTTACCGGGGAAAACTCTAACCGGAGCACTTTTGGGATCGGCCGGTAGCATTAACGGTACAACTTATCTTGACCACAACATTAGTCGTGTCGGCGTTGGCACCGGAGTCTTCAATTTGGGAGCCCCGCGACAGATTGAGTTTGGTTTGAAGGTTCTCTTCTAGAGTGATCAAGAGCGCTTTCATCAGAAATTCTCGATCATCCACATGTTGGCGCTGAGCTTCCGGTTGTTAATCGCCAAGTGGCGCCCGTCTGGGGAAGGCACTGCCCAAGATGCGTGGGGCCCGCCGATCCAGCCCCCGGAGGCAGGTTCGTTCGGGGCGCTACCTATCTCCTTCCAAAGGACATGAGCTTTGCCCTTCGGATCTACACGCAGTAAGGCCGAGCCATCCGAAGTGAGGGCAGAGACAAACCATCCTTTCCCATCAACCGCCCAGTTCACACTGAGAAAACCGTTCCAACCTTTCGCCACAACCTCCTCAGACTGGCCGCTAGCGACGTGAATAATGTGGATTCGTCCCTCCGAGTATCTGAGAATCGCGATCAGGCTGCCGTCTGGGGAGAGGTCCCAAACATAAGCGGGCGCTACCGGGTCGGTGTCAAAGCGGAGAAGCTCGCGGCCCCGCCCCTTCATGGGATCAAAGGCCGTGAATACTAGTTTCTTACGGTCCGCAGTTGGTTCAGCAATCACGCAGAATGTTGCTGGATACCTGGCGCAGGTCGGTCCGCCCACGCTACGCGCGTCCATCACCAGCTCAGGAGAACCTCCAGCGATCGGCGACCGCATCACCTGGTTCTGGCCGGAAGGAGGATTATGACTCGAACGAGCCAGGTAGAGTACCCAGCGGCCATCCGGGCTCAGCCGGGGGAACGCGCTCTCGTCGTAGTCTGCAGCTCGTAAAGTAATCGCTTGAGCTCGATCGCCGTCGACGGGCTGCTTGAAAATCCCCCATTGGCCATCGCGATATGAACTGAACACGATCGCCTTGCTGTCTGCTGTCCATGCCGAGGTGAAGTCCCGGCCCTCATCCAAAGTCAGGCGCTTTGGCGTCGAGATGCGCGTCCCGCTGGCCTCGATATCGGCAACGTACACGCTCCCCTCCATGGAGTGCTTTCGGAAAGCCAGCCGCTTACCATCAGCTGTCGCGGAAGTGTTGTCCATGCAGAATCCAGCCCAGTTAGTTAATCGTTGCCGTTGTTGTTTGGGACGGCCTGTCAATGGGTCAACCTGTATCGCCCAGTAGTTGCATGTCTCTTCCAGCGGACCTGGTTCACTAAGGCAGTAGATCATCCGTCCGTCCGGGAACCAGGAATAATCGCGCATGTACATCTCTTTGACGATCAGGGCCGCGAGTTCGCCCCGAAGGTCACGGCTTTCAAGAGTATTTTCCATCCAGTCGGGGGTTTCCTGATGTTTCATATAGGCAAGGCGCCGGCCATCGGGCGACGATTCCGCGCCAAGGATGAAACTGTCCGGTTCGAGTTCAAAAAGCTTTCGGGCCTCGCCGCCGTCAGGATTCATCAACCACATTTCGCGATCCAGGCCAATCCGGTTTACGTTGGTTGTAAAAGCGACCCATGCTCCAGTCCGCGCGACGGCAACAGCGGTGGCATCGTCACGAAGCTTCCGTGGCACACCATTGAAGACCGGAATAGCCCATATGCTGCGTGACTGCCCAGTTATTTGCGCATTAGCAATGAAATGACTGCCGTCCTGAAGCCAGGTAGGAACGATCCCCCACGTCACGTCAGCGCCCCGAAGACTATCTGGTGGAGGAAGATCAGCGGTCTCGCCGGTATCAATGAGTTTGACGTGAATCCCCTGCATGTCCGAGTAGGCCATATACTTGCCATCCGGTGAAATCGATCCACTCAAAACCGCTTTCTCGCTGGAATTGTTCGTAACTTGCCGCTGCTTCAACTCAGGCACGACCACCGTAGAGGATGGCTGACGTCTAAAGAACCATGCGGCTGCACCTACAAGTAAAAGCACGGTGAGCGCCGCCATGAGCACCCGGCGGCGCTGCAGGAAAGTCCCTTCGGGAGTCCGCTGCAAGCGCTTCAGGTCCGAACACATGTCCGCAGCGGACTGATAGCGGCGCTCGCGGCTCTTTTCGAGCGCCCGGTTGATGACTTGTTCTAACTTCGGAGAGATCTTGGAATTAAGTTGGCGAGTCGGGACTGGTGTGCGATGCAGAATGCCGGCCTGGACGATTGCGGCAGTATCACCTGAGAATGCCTGGCGCCCGGTTGCCATCTCATAAAGCACTAACCCCAAGGAGAATAGATCAGTCCGAGCGTCCAGTTTCTCGCCGCGCACCTGCTCCGGTGACATATAAGCCGCGGTCCCCAGTGCCACTCCGGTCATCGTGAGATTCAGATTTGTCATCTCACTCGCCGGACCTCTTGTAGGTTCAGACTCTGTATCTGCTAAGTGCGTCAGCTTCGCCAGGCCAAAGTCAAGTATCTTTGCTTCGCCTCGCTGTGTCAGAAAGATGTTCGCCGGCTTGATATCGCGATGAATGATTCCTTTGCTGTGCGCGGAGGCCAACCCGTCTGTGATTTGAATGGCAAGGGTTAAAAGTTCTTCCGTACTAAACACGCTACTTGCAGCCATCCGATCGCGCAGGGTCCGGCCCTCCAACAAGGGCAGGACCATGAAGGGCTGACCTTCATGCTCGCGGAATTCATAAATCGGACAAATGTTGGGATGGTCCAGAGCGGATGCGGCTCGCGCTTCGCGCTCAAATCTGTCCAACGCCTTCGCGTCTTTGCCCAGCTCCTCAGGCAGAAACTTCAGGGCTACGCGCCGGCCCAGCTTGAGATCCTCCGCCGCGTACACCACCCCCATGCCCCCGCCGCCAATCACTTGGAGCACCCGATACTGACCGAGCCTTTTCCCGAGGAGGCTTCCCCCAGCGCTTTTGACTTGATCTTGGATGTTGCCCTTCTGGACTGACACTTCCTCTCGCGGCGGCTCCGCCAATTCCACCGGCACCATCAACCGATATCCACGCCGAGCCACGGTCTCCACGTAACGGGGATTCTCCGCCGAGTCTTCCAGTGCACCCCGCAGTTTCTTGATGGCTGCGTTAATGCTCTGATCAAACTCAACGACGGTGTCGTTGGGCCATAGCCTGCGGCGCATTTCGTCTCGGGTCACGACCTCGCCAGGATGTTCGAGAAGTAGCTTGAGAACTTTGAAGGGTTGCTCCTGCAGGCGGATGCTAGGTCCGCTGTCGCGGTGCAGTTCTCCGGCCTTGAGATCCAATTGGAAAGGACCGAAACGAACGACGTTAGACGAAGCAGGAGCTTGCATAAGGGTAATAGGAACAGCCGCCCCTTGATGTTCACGGAAGTCTAGCAGTCCGGCAGGCTGTGCTCAACAGCGATCTGGATTGAAAGAGCGGCCAATAATGAACGCCTGGACCATGGCTGTAAGTCTCGCCTAGTCAAATGGATAGCGCGGTCATCCAAAAATCCCTGACAAGTCACTGGCAGGACATTGACCTCCAAACCGCTTTCAGGGCAAAGTGCCGCGAACTAGCCGATGGCTAAGTGAGGGTTACGTATGAAATCAGGATTCTTGACGGGTGTCGCTTTTACGGCTGTGCTTGCTTCGCTCGCTGTCCCGGTTCCGCTCGCCGCGCAGAAAAATCAGAATCACAAACATCACCACTACAAGCTCGTTGACTTGGGGACGTTTGGCGGTGCGCAAAGTTCCACGGCCGCCGGCCGAGTGCTTAACGAAGCGGGTACGGTTGTCGCTTGCGCGGACACATCGACCTCCGACCCCAACTATCCTAACTTCAATCTTTTTCTCTCGCCGTTCGGGCCAGATCCTTTTATTTTCCATACACTCCAGTTCCGTCATGGCAGGTTCACGGATGAGGGAGCGTTACCCGGAATCAACAGCAGCTGTGAAAGTTTCCTGACTGACAGCGGGTTGATCGTAGGAGGCTCGGAAAACGGCCTTATCGACTCGCTCAACGGTTGGCCGGCGATGGAAGCAGTGGTCTGGAAAGACGGGCAGATCGACAACCTGGGAACGTTCGGCGGAAACGAGAGTTTCGCGATAGGAGCCAATAACCGCGGCCAGGTGATCGGAGCGGCAGCGGACTCGATTCCCGACCCGTTCTCGGTTTTCTTTGGCTGGGGAACCGAAACCCGTGCGTTCCTGTGGACTGAGTCGCAAGGCCTGCAGGATCTCGGTACTCTAGGCGGTCCCGACGCGCTGGCAACTGAGATCAACGATCTCGGGCACATCTTCGGGGCATCGTATACCAGTTACACGCCGAACCCCCTCACCGGAATTCCTCCTTTCGACGGTTTTCTCTACAAGAACGGCAAAATGCACGCTATCCCAAACGGCTTCGGCGGAACTCAAGTCAATCCTTTCTGGGCGAACAACCGCGACCAACTCGTCGGCAACGCCAGCTTCGCGGACGAAGCAACCTTCCATCCCTTTCTATGGAGCAATGGCAAGTTTATCGACTTGGGAACCTTTGGAGGCACGCAAGGAGAAGCAGCCTGGGTCAATGACGAGGGCGAGGTTGCGGGTCAGGCAACCACCCCCGACAGCTCGATCGTGCACGGTTTTCTATGGAAGAAAGGCGTGCTGACGGACCTCGGAACCGTGGACGGCGACGGCTGCAGCGGAGGGTTCAGCATAAACTCAAGCCGGCAGATCGTTGGCATTTCGGGTGCATGCGACGGCTCGGTTCTCCACGCGTTTCTGTGGGAGGATGGCGGGATCGTCGACCTAAACACTCTAGTCCCCCCTGGCTCCGATCTTGAATTGGCAGCAGCACTCGACATCAACGACAGAGGGGAAATCGCCGGTAACGCCTTCCTCTCTAACGGCGACACCCACGCCTTCCTGCTGATTCCTTGTGATAAGCACCACCCCGGTGTCGGAGGCTGCGACTACGGCTTGTTGGACGTCGCGGGAAATTCACCAACGCGACCAGCCATCCGAGAGCCAGCTTTAACGCCGCCGACCTCGACGCCGTGGCGCCGCAGCAATCGCTTTCGTCTCCCGGTACTCGGGCCCAGGAACTGAGAAATCGCGAAGAGAAAAAGGAGACGGACTATGAAGTCGAGAATCCTGATGCACGTCGTTTTTGTCAGCGTGCTCGCTACGCTGGTTATTCCGGTTTCGCTCGCGGCGCAGAAAAATCAGAACCACAAGCACCATCATTATCAGCTCATCGACCTGGGGACCTTTGGAGGACCATCGAGCTACCTTGCAACCACAAATGGAGTGACCGGTCCCGGTGCAGTTAACCAGGTCATGAATAACCAGGGAACAGTCGTCGGCTGGGGAGACACGTCCACTCCCGATCCCTTTGCTCCAAACTGTTTCAACCCATTCGGAGACTGCTTTCTGGCTTTCGGCTTTCAGTTTCAAAATGGTGTTCTGAGCGATTTGGGTGCTCTTCCCGGTGGTGATGCCAGTTTAACCACGTGGATTAGTGATACCGACTTGATCGCTGGCGAGGCACGAAATGGTTTGGTTGATCCGTTACTCCCCGGCTTTGCTGAAGTTCGGGCAGTTCTTTGGAAAGACAGGAAGGCGATCGATCTTGGAACGCTGGGTGGGAATGAAAGCGCGGCGTTTTCTGTCAACAATCGCGGCCAGGTAGTGGGGCTAGCAACCAACACCATCCCGGATCCATTCTCGTTCTTCATCACACAATTACGGGCGTTCCTCTGGCAGCACGGCGCGATGCGGGATTTAGGCACCTTGTATACCGGCAACAATGCGTGGGCCCTCTTTGTGAATGAACATGGCCAAGTTGCTGGATTCTCGGATACAAGCGCCAATCCAGGTCCCCTCGGCGTGCCACCTGTCGATCCGTTCCTTTGGGAACGCGGGAGAATGCTGGATCTCGGCACGCTCGGCGGAACTGTCGGTTTTCCTTATGGCCTCAACAACCAGGGACAAGTCATAGGTGTGTCGAACCTGGCTGGAGATCAGGTGGGTCATCCTTTCTTGTGGGACAGAGGCACGCTTACTGACTTGGGCACACTTGGGGGGAGTTTCGGATTTGCTATGGGGATCAACGAGGCTGGAGAGGTTGTCGGCGGAGCCGCTGACCAAAACGATCAGGCTTTCCTCGCCTTCCGCTGGAAAAATGGCGCCATGACCAATCTCGGGACCCTCGACGGTGATGACTGTAGTTTTGCATTTCAGATCAACTCCGAGGGTCAGATTGTGGGCAACTCCTATCCGTGTGCTGGCGGTTCCGGGCACATGTTTCTTTGGGAGGACGGTTTGATGAGCGATTTGAATGCCCTCTTGCCACCCGGCTCTGACCTGACACCCGAGGGCGATGGGAGCGTTATCAACGATCGTGGAGAGATAGCCGGGATGAGACTGCTCCCTAACGGCGATATCCATGCGTTCCTGCTGATTCCGTGCGACAACTATCATCCCGGCATCGAAGGCTGCGACTACAGCATGGTTGAGGCGAGCGCTGTGAACTCTGTTGCGCCAGCGCCTCGCGAAACGCCCGGGCGAATGGCGCCTGCCGCGCTGCGGCGACACAACAATCAGTTTCGATTCCCAGCACTCGGTCCGCATAACTAACCAGGCTCAAAGGAGAGCAAAGAATAAGGAGATACGCCATGAAGTCCAGGATCTTTATACACATCGTTTCGACCATCGTGTTCGGCCTAGCTGTTTCGGCTCAGCTCTGTGCGCAAGCAAATCAGAATCACAAACACCATCACTATCAGCTTATCGACTTGGGAACTTTCGGCGGGCCGCACAGCTACGGCTCGGTGAACGGCGACGGCTTCACTCTGCTAAACAACTCAGGGGTTGTAGCGTCATATGCAGACACTTCGCTTCCCGACCCAAACCAAACATATTTTTGTTATGACCCCGACTGTTATCAGGGGCACGCTTTCCAATGGCGAGACGGTGTTATGACTGACCTGGGAGCCCTCCCGGTGAATAACGACAGTGCTGCCGGCTCAATCAACGCACGAGGGTGGATGACCGGCCAATCGCAAAGCGATGAGATTGATCCCATTCTCGGCATTCCAGAATTTCGTGGCGTGCTATGGAAGCAAGGCCAAATGATCGATCTCGGCACACTTGGAACAGGAACCGAAAGTTTAGGCATCTACGTCAACGATGGCGATGAGGTCGTAGGATTTTCTACGACCAGCACTGACACAGATCCCCTAGGCTTCTTAGGCTTCCCAACCCACGCCTTCGTCTGGCGAAGCGGAGAAACGGTTGATGTCGGAACGCTGGGCGGCGCCGACAGTTTCCCTGGCGCCAGTTGCAGCAATCAGCCGACAGGCGTGGTCGTGGGAGCGTCGAGCATAAGCACAGACATCAACCCAGAGACTGGTGTGCCTACTGTGGACCCCTTCTATTGGAGACATCGGAGAATGATTGATCTCGGCACATTGGGAGGGGCATTCGGTTTTGCACAATGTGCCAATAGTCACGGTCAAATCATCGGCCAGTCCAGCGTGGCGGGAAGTCCGGGCGCTTGCCTTGGCGAGGTGGGTGGTCCAGGCTGCCATGCTTTTCTCTGGAGCAACGGAGTAATGCGCGACCTGGGCACGCTGGGTGGCGACAATGCTCAAGCCATCTGGCTCAACGAAGCTGGAGACATTGTAGGCTCTGCCGATTTCGCGGGCGGGCAAACGCACGATGCGGTGCTGTGGCGGCATGGCATGATTTACGATCTCGGCACCGTTCCCGGCGATCCGTGTAGCCGTGGACGCGGACTGAATGCCCGCGGCCAAGTCGTGGGGGGCTCATCCGATTGCCAGAATTTTCTGCACGCGTTCTTGTGGGAAAACGGTGGACCCATGGTGGATTTGAACACCCTGATTCAACCGGGCACCGGATATCAATTGACTGCTGCGTTTAATATCAACGATCGCGGAGAGATCCTCGCGAAGGCCGCGCCGCTTGGCTTTATACCAAACGATGATGCGGACCTGGGTCATCTGGTGTTGCTCGTGCCGTGCGAGCATGACAGGTGCGATAACTCCCCGTTTCAGACGATAAGTCAACCAGCCCTTTCCGCGCCGCTTTATCCTGCGCCAAATTGGTCAAAGACAGACTCGCATCCGGGAATATTCAATCCCTTGCGGAACCCGTTTGAACAAAGATATCGGATTCTAAGCCAGCGGCCAGAACCACACGACTAGAACAAGAAAAAAAGGAGATACACCATGAAATCCGGAATCTTGAGGCACTTCTTTTCAGTCGTCGTGTTCGCTGTGCTGATTCTCCCCGTCGCACTCGCCGCTCCGCAAACTCAGTACCGGGTGATCGACATGGGAACGCTCGGCGGGCCAGTAAGTACGAGCGGCCAGGGTCTTGCCCTAAGCCAGCACAAGACGACCACGAACGCGCCCTCGCATGGCGTCACCATCGGCTGGTCGGCAACCGCAAACTCGACGTCCCCAACCAGCAACCCAATTGTCTGCGGAGGTGTCGATGGTGTGGTTCCCTATGTCACCGTTTCCTTCGAGTGGTTTGACGGCACCTTCACCGATCTCGGCGCCCTACCTGGTGGCCAAAATTGCAGCGAGCCTTTCTGGGTGAATGACAAGAGAGAGATCGTCGGCACTTCAGAAAATGGCAAGGTCGATCCGCTAGCGAACGTAAACCAGACGAGGGCTGTGGTCTGGAAGGACGGAAAGATTAAAGACCTGGGCGGCTTCGGCGGCTATCAGAACGCAGCACAGGCCATCAACAACCGCGAACAGATTGTAGGCTTTTCACTAAACACGACTCCTGATCCCTACTCGCTAAATGAATTTTTCTTTTTCGGCTCCTCCAATGGAACCCAGACTCGCGCGTTTCTCTGGGACAAGGGCAAAATGCAGGACTTGGGAACTTTGGGCGGAAATGATGCCGGAGCGTTCGGAATCAACGAGCGCAGCCAAATCTCTGGAGAATCCTACACGAGCACGACGCCAAATCCCGTTACCGGCATTCCGCCGGTGGATCCGTTCTTTTGGGAGAACGGCACTATGACGGACATAGGCACGCTCGGCGGCGCATTCGGCTTTCCCACGTTTCTCAACAACAACGGCCAGGTCATTGGTGTATCCTCCCCGGCCTCAGACCCTGGCGCATGTCTATCTGAGGTCGATCGCAATTGCCACCCCTTCCTTTGGGACCGGACTAGTGGACTGGTTGACCTGAACACGGGCACAACCGGAGGCAAGCCGATCAACGCATTTCTGATCAACGACGCGGGAGAGATCGTTGGCCAGGCCGATTTCTCTGGCAGCGGGGGCTCGGCGGCCGACGCTTACTACTGGAAGAACTACGTAGCCACCGATCTAGGACACTTGCAAGGCGATTGCTACAGTTTGGCGACGAGCATTAATTCTGCAGGCCAGATCGTCGGCAACTCGTTCTCATGCCGAGGGGGGATCTTCCACCATGCCGTCTTGTGGGAAAACGGCTCAATAACGGATTTGAACACTCTAGTTCCCCCCAACGGTCCGCTCGAATTGGTTGCTGCGACATCGATCAACGATCGAGGAGAGATCGCTGGCAACGGTGTGCCTCCCGGCGTGGATCCAAAAGATCTCGCTACGAAGGGGCACGCTTTCCTGCTGATTCCCTGTGGCCAGAATCACCTGAACGCCAAAGATTGCCAGTAGGGATAAAAGTGCAATGCGAGAGCGAGCACCAATGCGAGCGTTGCAACTGACGAGAGGCCATTGACCGGTTCTTGGGCTGGAGCAGATTCGGCAGATCGATAAAGACCACGAAGGGGCGAGGTATGAAACTGAAATTCGCGTCGTCGCTTATCACCAGCAGGGCGCTGTTCGTCGCCTTGGCACTGATTATTGCTCTGCCCCCGCGGGCTGAGGGGCAGCATCACCACTACAAGTTCATCGACATTGGCACATTGGGTGGGCCCAATAGCTATTTCTCCTCCGCCGGATTTAGCGCGCAAGTCATCACCAATCGAGGAGTAATCGCCGGGTACGGTGACACGCCTTCGCCCGACCCCTTCTCGCCGAACTGTTTCGATGTGGACTGCTATCTCGCGCATGCCTTCGTGTGGGAGAAAGACAACAGAACCGACTTGGGCGCCTTGCCGGGTGTGAACAACAGCGCGGTTACCCAGATTTCAAGGGCAGGAATCGTCGGTTTCTCGGAGAACGGACAGATAGATCCGTTGACACAATTCCCGGAGTTTGAGGCTGTCTTCTGGCAGCGCGGCGGCATTGTTCCACTGGGAACTCTAGGCGGGAACGAAAGTCTTGCGATCTCGCTGAACAATCACGGCCAGGTAATTGGGGTAGCCGCGAACGCAATACCCGACGACTTCTCGATGTTCGGCTGGGGGGCCCAGACTCGCGCGTTCTTGTTCGAGAACGGCACGATGCAAGACCTTGGTACATTGGGTGGCCCCGATGCTGGCGGAGGCCCCGGCAATGTAAACGTGGTGGGCACGATGAGCATCAACCAAAACGGACAAGTAGCCGGCGCCTCGTACACCAACTCGATACCAGACCCCATTCTCAAAGTGCCTACTACCGACCCCTTTCTTTGGGAAAAAACCACAGGGATGCGCGACCTGGGAACACTGGGAGGCACACTTGGTGTTGTCAACTTCCTGAACAACCACGGCCAGGTCGTCGGCCAGTCGTATCTCGCGGGCAATAGAGAGGCTCACGCCTTCTTATGGAACCCTCCATCCACCACCAATAAAGGTGGGATGACCGATTTAGGTACTCTCGGCGGTCTAAACAGCTTCCCGCAATGGATTAGTGATTCAGGAGAAATCGTAGGCGCAGCCAATACCCAGAACAACCGACTCCACGCCGCACTGTGGCAAGGTGGCCACATCAGTGATTTAGGGACGGTTGGTAACGATGGCTGCAGCGAAGCGATTGCAGTTAACGCTGGAGGTCAGATAGTCGGCCAATCGTTCGCTTGCACCTTCAGCACCATTCGAGCCTTTATCTGGGAAAACGGCTCGATCGCTGACTTGAACACTCTGATCCCTCCAAATTCCAGTCTGCAGTTGGTATTTGCGGCGAACATTACTGATGACGGCGTGATTGTCGGGGCTGGAGTTCCACCGGGTGACCCACCGAATACCGATCTCTACGGACGTCTTTTCTTGCTCATCCCATGTGATGAAAATCATCCGGGCCTAGACGGTTGCGACTACAGCATGGTAGGCGTCGCAGAAACGGTGCCCGCGCCGCCAGTCTTCCAAAATCGACCTTCACTGCCGCCTTCGATGCTGTGGCACCGTAACAATCGCTTTCGGGCTTCCCAACACTCGGGTCCAGAAACTGAGCAATCAAGGAACAAAGAAGGAGATACACCATGAAATCCAGAGCCTTGATGTACATCGTTTCGATTAGCGTACTAGCTGTGCTGGCTGTTCCGCTCGAAGTCGCTGCGCAGAGTAGCTATCAACTCATCGACCTCGGAACCTTTGGAGGGCCCGCGAGCTTTATCAATCCTCCTCAGCAATCAGGCAGCACCAATCCGATGAGTCTCCTCGGAACAACCGTCGGCGGCTCCACAACGTCCACGCCAACACCTTCAACTAGCAATTTTTTCCTCTGCGGCGGCATCGAGGGTATTGTGCCCAACGTCAACCATGCTTTCAAATGGGACGACGAGAACGGCGTGACTGACTTGGGCAGTCTGGGGTCGTCCGACAACTGCAGCCTCGCCACTTCGATCCGAAGCAAGCCGGCCGCCGCTGTCAACATCAGTGACGAGATTGTTGGCTCGTCCGAAAACGGTGTCATTGATCCTGTCCTCGGAGTTAATGAAATACGCGCCATCCTATGGAAGGACGGCCAAATCGCTGATCTTGGAACCTTGGGCGGAAACGTGAGCGCAGGCAGTGGAATCAATAACCGCGGCCAGATTGTAGGATTCGCCGTGAACGATGTGCCCGATCCGATTTCTTTCTACTACGATGTGATCGGGCAATCCACCAACGGCACGCAAACTCGCGCGTTTTTGTGGCAAAACGGAACTATGACAGACCTGGGCACTCTGGGAGGCCCCGACGCTTGGGCCGACTTTATCAACGATCACGGCCAGGTCTCTGGGTTTTCCTATACAGGCGCTCTACCGAATCCTATGACGGGAGTGCCGGCGACGCATCCCTTCCTTTGGGATTCTGTAGACGGCATGATCGACCTCGGAACGCTCGGCGGTAGTTCAGCCGGCTCAGAGATTCTGAATATGGCTGGCGCGCTCAACAACCGTGGTCACGTGGTTGGCGCGTCATATTTGTCTGACGATCAGACTTACCATCCTTTTTTTTGGAAGAAAAACGCCAAGATGTATGACCTGGGAACCCTGGGCGGGTCATGCGGGGCGGCATTCGCCGTGAACGATGCTGACGTTGTTGTGGGCCGGGCCGACGTGTCTGGATCGTGCAGTGGTTTGACACCGACTTCGGCCGGGCGGCTCGCAGCAAGGAACAGGCCTCCAGCAAACATTGCCGAGCAAGGCCAACCCATTACTCACGCATTTCTCTGGCAGCCGGGCATGACGACGCTGCAAGATCTAGGGACTATAGGCAAAGGCGTGTACAGTCAAGGAAACGCCATAAATTCCAGCGGACAGGTTGTCGGCGCGTCGGTTGATCCTGGCGGTATTTCACGCGCGTTTCTTTGGGAAAACGGCGGACCTATGGTCGACTTAAACACGTTAATCCCTCCAAACTCGGCTCTGAAGCTGCGCACAGCACTCGCGATCAACGACCGCGGCGAGATCGCCGGGATCGGCGTCCCTACAGGGTGCCTGAACTTTGAAGAGTGCGGGCATGCCTTCGTGCTGATTCCGACTCAGTAGTCGAACTGGCAGGGGAGAACGTGAAATTTGGATCTATGCAAGGAATGGTGTGTCGACCTTGCCTTCGCGCCAATTCGTAGCGGGCATACCCGTCAATAATGGTCCCGCGGGTAGTGACGATTAATGGCAGTAAAAATGCTCCATCGCCCAGCGTTGAGAGTGCAGACAGTTGGGCAGGCGAGACAGACAACCGGCGACTGACGTAGCTGGGGTGAGGGTGAAGGTCTTCGATGCGACGATGGGTAAACTGAGGGTCCTTATTTTTACCGTTGGCTGTATCAGGAGCCTGCGACGGCGCGAACTGTTGATCCATACCCGTAAAAGCGCGAATTTTCGACGAGTCGGCGCTTTGGCCGAAGAAAAGTGCCTGTTACTCGTTGAAAATGGAGTTGATGTGGGGAGGAGTCTAAATTTCCTGGCGGCAACGAATTTTCGTTGCGTCCGCTTCATGCTCACGATTTTTGACAATGGAGTTTCCTTGGGAAGAAACCGAAGGGTGGGCGCGCTTATATTTGCGAATTTGTTCTGCGGTGAACTGAGATCCACAGATACAGCAGCGCCAATAAATCGATGGACACGTCTCGGCTCCCACGCCTTGTTGATTATCGGTGCGTCTGGCGAGGACCAACTCGCCACCACATTCTGCACACTGTCGTTGAATCATAGGCTCCTGTATCCGAGAGATTCTCGCAACTTCGCCGCGAGGAATTAATCGCCCTTCCGCTGCATAGAACGACTTCTTGGCCGACGTCAGTGGAGACCGGCCACAATAGCCGTAACTTTAGACAAGTCTGTAATGTTTAGGCTCAGCGTTCAACCAGCATTTTTGAACTGAAGCACGGTCAGAACTCCGTTGCCATTACGCAAATGGGATTGACTGTAAGAATTAGGATGCCTATCAAGCGAGTCGGCTGCAATGTCCATGGTCATCCAACCGTTACATCCGAGTCGCTTTTGCGCAGCACTTCGCGTCACTGGCCGGTCAAATCAGATTTTAGAGACTATCGACGGTCCACATCACTTTTTGGCAGTTGATCGATGCTTAAGTTAGCCTCTGGGTTAGAGAAGGCACGCAGTAGCACTCCAATCACCACGCAGATTAATCCTGCGACTATTAATACGGTCATATTCCCCCCCGGTTTTTGCGAGGCTCATATGGTGGTGAGCAGGGGTATCGATTCACGCGATCTACCCGCAGAAACTCCGGAAATTTTACCCACCGTTCCCATCCAATGATCGATTATTAAGTCTTGACCTTCAGATTACTGATCAATATTGATCGTGTTTTCTTGCTTCGGCGTTTTCGGCGGCTGCTCCGAGTTAGCAGGCACGGGCTGCCGATGACGTGAGCGTACTCCATCACATCGCACAGGCCGAGCAGTTTTACTGAGAACTCAAGCAGCCAAACCTGATGGTGCGAGTGGGTGGGAGTCCAACGGAACTCGCGTTGGTTCGAACGCTTGCTGAACGAACTGGGCTTCGAGTTCTGGATCGGAGATCCCGCCGAGATTTGGATAAAGCGAGTTCGCAAGGCGAAAACGAATCGTCAGGATGCATACTCAACAAGCAACTGATGCTTGAGAACCGCTTTCCGCGGGGCTGGGTTCCCGACGCCGATAACCGTCATCGGGGGCAACTGCTGTGGTCACCAGCTTAGAAACCGAATAGACAAAGGCCGCAACCGCAACACGACATGCAATCGATGCATAACTCGCGTGAGCATCTGCACCAGTCGATGCCGATAACCTGATGACGGAGTTTCGCGATCTGGTTCCTTCCCGCTTCTCGAATCCCTCCAATTTCTCTGGAGTCCACCCGACGAACCTCGCGTCCCGAAGATCCTCCAAGTGCTTCTCCCGCAATTTTGCCAGTGTACCCTTGACGGCAGCGAGTTTGAGCGAATCTCGCATACGGACTCTTATGAGTGTAATTCACAAGATGTCCGTCGCCATGCAGGCTAGGCAGAGAAGTTGTGAACTTCTACAAATACTTAGCCAAACTATTCGCCTTTCTTCCTCGTGTCCATCCATTGAAGGCCCTGGAGAGGCTGCCAACAGGCGACATTGGCAAACGGGTTTTAATTGTTCTGCTGTTTGCGGTTTCCCTGAGCAGGTATAAACGCCCGCATTCTAATCGGCGAGGAACCACTCTAGTCGCTGAGCTCTTTAAGGGCGTGCTTGCAACAGAATTTGAAAACGTAGGTCAACCCAAAACGACCTTTTTATGTTGGTGGCAGGGATTGATGGGGTCAACTGTCGCCGAGCTGTGTTAATTGATGAAGTAGATCAGAGATACGGAGGGTGCGCTTTTGATATTCAACTGTTTGCTCTTGCGTCCAGCTGAGGTAGATTGCGTTTTGGTTAGCGTCTGACTGCTGCCCTCTGAGCAGAGCGATCTCACCGAGTATCGCCGCGCGTTTGCCGAAGTCTCCCATTCTCGGACTCCTTTTGATATTCATCAGAAATGCGTCTGGATCTTCATAGAACTGTGATACTGCAGCCCGCAGAAAAAGAATGGTCAATTGTGTACAGGCACGGAGATAGTTGGTGCGACGGAAATTTCTACCTTGCATGTTGTGAGGTTTGGATTCGGGTGATTCCTGTAGGCTCATTTGCCAAGTGGGAATAAATAATGGCCGTAGCAAATGGCAATGCGGTTGCTGGTGATGGACGAGTTACAGGAGGCCGACAATGGCGGAAAGCCCCAATCTTTTCCGTCCTCAAAAGGAACGCACATGGCGAGAAATTGCTGAGGAACTACGCACCGAAGAAGATCAAGAGAGAATGCTTGAGCTGGCCAAGGAGCTAAACGACCTGATGGTTGAAGAGGAGCGGCAAAAAGTGAAAAAGCGAATAGAAAGAAACGCGCCCACTAAGCCCTCGCGGTCTTCAGACCCGTTGCGCGAGTTCGATTGAGTCTTCGTCCTGTGTCCATTTGCGGAAGCGGGCCACTCGCCGGATCTTCCCATCTGCAAAGCTCACGACACCGAGATAGTTGTCGTGTTGCTCTTTCTCTGTAATCAGCCAGGAGTCTTCTTCGCCGTCGGAGCTGTTGAACTGGTGCAGTTCGTACAACTTCGAGAGCTTGCGCATCACACCATCGCGCAGGTCGCCGCGCCTCAGTTTAAGCCCCGAAAGGACGATCTCCCCGGCGATCGATTCGCCAGGCTTCATTTGCGGCGCCTGTTGTGTCCCGGCCTTATCTGCAATCCCGGCCGACACAAAGGAGGCGATCGCTAGCAACATCCCGAGGATTAGCCCCCCTTTTACAATTCCTCTGGTCGTTAGTTGAAATTGCTCATGCACTGTACTCATTGGCTCCTCCGAAAATGCAACGCTATGTCTGAACAAACTGGGATTCTTGCTTCCGCAGTCGCGCATGTTCCGCTGATCTGCGAACTATGTGTTTTTTCCACCAGATGTAGACTCCAGTACCTGAGATAACCGTCAGGAACAAGCCGAACAGCGCCACCAGAATTCGATATGGGAGAAAGTCACGAATATCCCCGTAATGCAGCCCCCAAAGCCAGGTGCTTATGGTGTTCCCCGTGTGTTGTCCGGAGGGTAGAAAAACTTGGCGGAGAGCACCGGTATTCCCGTCCACCCAGACTCCTGTATCCCAACCGTGGCCGCGAATGTCGTTGCTCCCGCGGACGTCGTAGGTGTAAACGCCAAATTCGGGAATATAGCCAAGGCCGTAGGGTCGTGTAACCGTAAAGCTATCGTGAGCTGCCACGTTTGCGACCAACCGCTCTCCAATCGTCTGGGCATCCCGCCAACTCAACTTCGGGTTCCACACAGGTTGCGGTAGCACAAAACTTGCTAACGCCACATCGTCGGCCTGATAGTCGAAGACCGCCGAGGTCACGCGGTTGTATACCGGCCGGAGTGAGAGCATCACGCTGGACCACGCAAAAACAAACAGCAAAGGCCAGAGCCACAGTCCACCGGCGCGGTGCAGATCGAAATTGATGCGGAACGCATTGGCGCGCCACTTGACCAGCCATGCGTATTTCCAGCGTTGCCAGAACCCGCCGCGTCCGCGCGGCAAGGTGAGATAGAAACCTACGAAGCAGTCCAACGTCCAGACGAGCGCAACGATGCCGAGCGTCCACGCTCCCACCGACCCCATCGCCATCGACGTGTGAAGTTTGTAGATGAACGGCATGAAGTTGGCGCGCCAGCCTGTGTTCGAGCAGCAACGCCCGAGTTCGCGGCCAGTGTAGGGATCGAGAATGAGATGATCGAATTCCAGTTGATAGGGCTGGCCTGTGGCGGGATTCGTACGAAAGCGGAGCGCGATGCTGGCCTGATCGTTATCAATTGCAAAATACCCTGGTCTAGCCTGGGGAACCAGCAACTCAGCTTTTTCGGCGAGCGTTGCTAGATCGAGCGGTGTTTGACCCGGTTGCGGCGATGCATACCATTGTGGATTTAGCACACGATCAATCTTTGACCGGAACGCCAACAGGGTTCCTGTAAGCCCGACAACGATGAGAAATACCGTCATCAACAAGCCCGTCCAACGGTGTAGCCACACGAAATAACGATGAATCATCCGGATGTCTCCCCCTATTGCCCGCGGTCGAGTTCAAAACGATAACTTCAAAGCGAATTGGACAGAACGTGGTGCTCCGAATTGGTACAAGGGACTGAGCGCGCCGCCTCCGCTACTGTTCCCGCCCA
>Ga0335081_10002363_pt1 | contig 29671 bp, 20 predicted proteins | sample Lox_Sample_35_FD_206713 | JGI IMG/M metagenome (GOLD analysis project Ga0335081, IMG submission 206713) | Soil microbial communities from Loxahatchee National Wildlife Refuge, Florida, United States - Lox_Sample_3.5 | ecosystem: Environmental > Terrestrial > Soil > Wetlands | place: USA...
TCGCCTGTCCCAGTCCAGGGATGCACCTCCCACCCCGGTCATAATGCCGGGAGGCTGATGCCCGGAAGCTGCCCGGGAGCGGGACGCAAGTCCGCCCGCGGGCACCGCCCTCGCTGCAATGGCGCGACGTGCCTCCGCGCCATGTCCTTCACGTCAGCGAGGATGGTGAGGTAGTGACGACGAGACCGGCGTCAAGGGGTCGTCAGGAAAAAGATACCAATGAGTTTGGGCGCTTCGGTCATGTCGGTTTTATCTCGCTGGGATCCGAAGTGCGTTGGGCGACGACGGCCGCCGCGTTTAAGCCGGCTTAACGCTCAGCCCTTAGTTTGCGTATCGGTGCCCTTTTTGCGGGGCCGAAGACCTTGCCAAGGATCTGGCGATGACAGTGCTCGGTTCGACGAGCGTAGCGCCGGTATCACGACTGCTCCGGGCCGCCCCGGCGCTTTGCGCAGCAACGCTGTTTCTGTCGGCATTCATGCTGTTTGCCGTACAGCCGATATTTACCAAGATGGTCATGCCCCGCCTCGGCGGAGCGGCGACCGTTTGGTCGGTGGCCATGGTGTTTTTTCAGGCCGCGCTGTTGTGCGGTTACGGCTACGCGCATCTGCTGGTGCGCCGGTTGCCGCTGGCGATCGGCGCCCTCGTCCATCTCGGTCTATTGGCAGCCGCCGCCGCGACGCTGCCGATTGCCATTGCGCGCGGCTTTGACGTTCCGCCGGATGACAGCATCGCACCTTGGCTGCTTGCGCTGTTTGCCGCCTCCATCGGGCTGCCATTCGTGGCCATGGCGGCGAGCGCGCCGCTGCTGCAGGGTTGGTTCGCGGCCAGTGGACACCCGCAAGCCAAGAATCCTTATGTCCTCTATGCGGCTTCCAATCTCGGCTCGTTCGCCGCACTGATCGCTTATCCGCTCGCGATCGAGCCGTATCTGACGGTGAAGGAGCAGACGCAATATTGGGCCATGGGCTTCGCCGCCCTTGCCGTTCTCGTCGCCGGCGCAAGCCTTCTGGTCACGCGGCGGCCAATGCTCGACGGCGACCGCGCGACCGCCGCCGTCGCCACGGCGAGACAGCGCTGGGCATGGATCGCGCTCGCCGCTATCCCGGTCGGGCTCGTTATCTCGGTGACGTCCTATATCACCACCGACATCGCCTCGGCGCCGTTCGTGTGGGTCGTGCCGCTCGCGCTCTATCTGCTCACATTCGTCGCGACGTTCCGCGAAACGCCATGGTTACGCCAGCACACCGTGGCCAACTTGGTTCCGTTCCCGATCGCAATCCTGTCGATCTCCCTGCTGAGCGGCGAGCGGCAGTTCTGGCTGCTGTTTGCGCTGATCAACCTGTTCGGTTTCTTTCTGCTCGCCTTGTTGTGTCATGGCGAGCTCTATCGACGCCGGCCGCAGCCGGCATTGCTCACGGAGTTCTATTTCTGCATATCGCTGGGCGGGGCCGTCGGCGGCATTTTCGCCGTGTTGATTGCGCCGTGGCTGTTCTCGCTGGTGTACGAGTATCCGCTTCTGATCGTCGCTGCGCTGTTCGGGCTTCCGGGAATGCTTGTCGTCGATCGCCGGCATGTCGTCGTCGAGGCTTGTCCCATTCTGGCTCTGGCTGCGGTCGCCTTCTTTGCGCGCTTCCGGCTCGATCTCGAGGTGCCGGCTTCCGTCGCCTATGGGTTTCAGGTTGTCTTGGTCGCTCTGGCGGCGATCATGATGATCCAGCGTCGGCGGCCGCAGCGATTCCTGGCGCTCGTCGTGCTCGGCTTTGTATTGACCGGGCTGTGGCAGCCCGGCTTCGATCGGGTGGCCGCAATCCGCAGCTTTTTCGGGGTCCACCAGATCGTCGAAACCGCCGACGGTCGTTTCCGGCTGCTCTACCACGGAACCACCGTGCACGGCGCCGAGCGCCGGGGCGATATCGACACGGCGACCAACGCGCCCGAGCCGCTCACTTATTATTATCGCGGCAGCCCGCTTTCGCAGAGTATCGCAGCGGCGCGTCAGACGCGCGGCGTGTTGCGCCACGTGGCGGTCGTCGGGCTCGGAACCGGCACGCTCAGCTGCTACAGATCAAAGGGCGAGGACTGGACTTTCTTCGAAATCGATCCGGCGGTCGCTCGCATCGCCCGCGATCCGAAGCTCTTCACCTATGTTTCGGCGTGCGCGCCCGATCTCAAGGTGGTGCTCGGCGATGCGCGTCTGACCCTGGCGGCGTCGACGCAACGCTACGATCTCATCATTTTGGATGCATTCTCGTCGGACGTCGTGCCGGTGCATCTGCTCACGCGGGAGGCCATCGACGGCTTTTTCGCGCATGTTGAAGACGGCGGCATGATCGCGTTGCATCTGTCCAACAAATACATGGACCTGCAGGGCGTGGTGGCTGCGCTCGCCGGCGCCGAAGGCCTGTCGGCCTATTTCAAGGACGACAACCATCCCGCCGCGGTGCCATTCGATTATAAGGCGAACTCCTCGGTTGCCGTGCTGGCGCGAGCGCGCGCCGACCTCGGTGACCTGCCCGGGCAGGCCGGCTGGCATGCGGCCGAGCCGTTTCCCGATGTCAGGATCTGGACCGACGACTATTCGAACGTGCTGGGAGCCATCCTGCGCAAGCGCTCAGGGTGGTGAATGTCGCACTCTGCGCGGCGTGCCGACGCGCTCATTCCAACCCCAGAGGATACCGCCACTCACTGCCCATATTGTTGTCGGTGACAGACTGTTCGCCGGCGGTCCGGGCAAGGATATCCGCACAGGGCTCGATCGGGCGCGAAGCTTCGCGGGTCGTCAAGCTTGTCTCCCAGGCGCGGAGCTGGTCGAGCTCGGCGCGATCGCTACGGCGCGCGGTGTCGAACACCGGATGGTCGTCGATGCGGTAGGCTTCGAGCGTATCGAGCCACCGTGCGAAATCCCAGCGGATCGGCACGTCGGACACGACCATGTGATTGAGGAAGCGCGCCCCGTCGGCGAAAGCGAGGCAGGCGGTGCGCTGGACGCGCGCGGAATCGGTCGTGTTGTAAAAGAAAATTCCACCCGGTTTCAGATGCTGTTTGATGAGGCCGAGAAACTCGCGCGAGAGCAGATTGGTGACGTTGGCGCGGTAGTGCCACGTCGTGTTCGAGACGATGGCGTCGAAGTGCCGGCCGGGATTGGCGCGCAGCCAGCGGCGGCCATCGTCGGTCACGATCGCAACCTTGGGATTTCGCAGGAGCGAGGCGACCTCGGGTTCCTTCGCAATGAGCGACAGATAGCCGGGATTGATCTCGACCGCCGTGAGCGAGGCGACATTCGGGTTGTTGGCGATGACTTGTGCCCATGAGCCCGAAGACAGCCCGATCATCAGCACGTCGCGCGGCGCGGGATGAAACAGACTGAGCGCATAGGGCCGCACGATACCGTTGGCGTCGTGAGTGAGGTCGGTATTGAAGCGCCCGTCATACATGCCGTTGCCGTAAACGGCGCCATCCGCCGCCACGGTAATGATGCCGCTGCGATTTTCCACAATGTGGACGAGCGGCAGGCCCTGTGGCGCGCCCTTCCATTGCAGCGCTTCGAGCACGCTGGCCGATAGGAGCGGGATAGCGATCGTCGCCAGCATGGCAAATCCCGCCGCCAGGCCGACCCATCGGGCCTTTTGCAAACGCGGCAGGGGGAGCGCGGTCGCCAGCAGCGCAGCACAGGCGAAGCTCGCGACGACCAGGAGCGAACCGAGTGCGATCAGGCTGAGGCGATCCGTCAACACGAATCCCGTGATGATCGATCCAGCCGACGCGCCGAGAATATTGGCGAGGTAAAGCAGCGCCGTGCGCATGCCGGCATGGCCATCGGCGGTGACGCCGAATTCGGCGAGGTACGGCAATAGCGAGCCCCAAAAGCGGGCGACCAGATAGACCATCACGAAGGCGACGCCGGCAATGCCGGCGCCCAGCCAGGCCAGTTGGTCGAGGAGCGGCAGAAACAAGAGGCCGAGCACACTCGCCGTCATCAGGGCGCCCACCGAGCGCCGCATGGCATGCTCATCGGCCAAAGCGCAACTTTCGCCCGCTTGCCGCGACCCGGAAGCGAGCCCGATCAAGAAGGCACCGAGCGTCAACGCGAAGGCCGTCGCGCTCGAGCCGCTGAGATAGGCCACGGTTCGAAAGAAGAAGATCTCATATGACAGCGAAACAAATCCGCCGGCGCCCGCGAGCAGCAGGACCGGACCGAGGCGCAGCAGCGGTTGCCGCCGCGCCGTCGCCACCGGCTCATCCAGTCCGGAATGGGCCGGATCGTCGCGATCGCGCCCGTAGGCGACGAGTGCGCCAGCCGCCACCGCGGCATTCATCCCGACGGCGACATAGATCGCGCCTTGCATGCCGGCAAACGGAAACAGCAGCGCGACGCAGGCCAGGCACGCCGCGCCGGCGCCAAGCGTATTGGCGTAATAAAGGATTCCGACCGCGCTCCCGACATGGCCACCCTGGCCGTCTTGGCCGGAGCGCCTGACGAGATGAGCGACCAATAGCGGCAGCGTCGCGCCCATCAGCAAGGTCGGAACAATCACCAGCGCCAAGCTGACGGCGGCGGTCGTTGTCAGCGGCAGGCCGATGGTGAATTCACCGACGCGGTCGAAGATCGCAAGCGAAAAGAAGCCGAAGGCGCCGGTCATCAGCTCGATCGCAGCCAAGAGCGGCAGCAGCGCAATGTTGCGCCGCTTCGACAGCCAGCCGCCGGCCAGACTGCCAAGCCCGAGGCCGAGCATGAACGCAGTGACGACGATCGTCACCGACTCGATGTTGACGCCGAAGATGCGGAAGAGCGCGCGCTGCCAGGTGAGCTGATAGATCAGCGCAGGAAAGCCCGAGCAGAAGAACAACACGCACAGCACGCGCGTCCATCGGTCGAGCCGATCGGTGCCGCGTGCGTCCGCGGCATTGGAGGTCCATTCGAAGGTCGTCATTCGGCAACGCCGGCTCGTGCTTTGCCGGACCCTACCGAGCGAATGTTACCTGACCCTCAACGGTGTTCTGTGCTCGAAGAACCGCAAACGAGCTTAAGCACTTGTTTCCCTTAATCGCCGCTGCGACGATCGAATAGCGAGCGCCGTCGCGCTCCGGTCCATCTTCAATTGAACTTGTAATTGACGCCGACCTTCAGCGTGTGAACGGTGGTCTTCTCGCTGAGCGAGAACGGCACGCCGGCGAGCGCGCCGCTGGCGATCAGATGGGTGCCGAGATCGAGGTAGAGGTACTCGGTCTTGAGCGATACCGCACGCGTGATGGCGTATTCGACCCCGGCGCCGGCGGTCCAGCCGTTCTGCGTGTTGCTGGTCGAGGCGATTGATGCCAAGCCGAACGCGGCGGCATTGGCCGAGCTCGTGGTGCGGCCATAGGCCCAGCCGCCGGTGCCGTAGAGCAGCGTCATCGGCGTCACCAGGACGCCGACCCGGCCACGCACCGTGCCGAACCAATCGAGCTTGGTGCCGATGCCGCCGGTGAAGGTGTTGGCCGAGGTCGTCGCCGTGCCGTTAATATCGGCACCCTCGAAGTCGGTTTCGATGCCGACCAGCCAAGCCGGCGAGACCTGCCAATTGTAGCCGGCCTGCGCGCCGCCGAAGAATCCGCTGGAGCGCAAGGTGGACGTGCCGGTGGTGGCGCCGAGGCCGAGCGCCGGCACGGCGCCGACCGTAAACGGATATTGAAACCGGTCGCCGCCGAAGCCGCCATTGAGGCCGACGTAGAATCCGGTCCAGCTCGCGACCGGGGCCGGCGGCGGCGGCGTGTAGCGCGGTACGCCAAGATCGGCGGCGCGAGCCGCAGACGACCCGAACACGACCGTCGCGAGCGCGATGAGCAAACAAAGAATGCGCGTCATGACCGGCCTCCCAATCAGGCATTGCCCGAATCGAAGCATCCATGGGGTGCGGTAAAGGCCCGTTAATGCCGCGGCCTAAACGAAAAATGTCCCTAGGTGTTGCGGCCGGGCAACAGGCGATGCCTTCGCCCGCCCTGTGCCAGGCGCGAAGGTCCGATTATTCCGCCGCCGTCGCCATCGGCAGCCGCGGCCAGGACGGACTCGGAACCGGCTGCCACCACTTGGCAATGCCGAAGTCCCGCGCGATCACGTTGGCGGCGTTATAGCCCGGGCTGCCGGTCACCGCGCCGCCCGTGTGGCTGCTGGCGCCGCACAGGTACAATCCCTTGATCGGCGTCGCGTAGCGGCCCAAGTCCGGCGTCGGCCGGTTGCCGCCGAGCTGCGAGGGCATGTAGGCGCCGACGTGGTGGCTGCCGCGCACCATGTTGATGCAATGCCGCTCGATGTCGAGCGGCGAGAACACCGCACGCGCGATCACGTTCTCCTTCGTCAGATTGGGCGCGAACTCGCGCCATTGCGACAACAGTCGGTCGCCGACTTCGTCCTTGCGCGCGTCCCAGTTGGCCGGATCGCCGTCGAGATCGTAGGGCGCCCACGGCCACCAGAACGCGACGTGCTTGCCGGCCGGCGCGATCGAGGGATCGAATTTCGACGAGCAGGTGCCGTTGCCGCCGAAGTGCGTCGGCAATTTCTTCTGATGGATCTCATCAAAGCCCTGGTCGATCTCCGCGGTGGTATCCACGCCGAAGATCATGTTCCAGGCGCGCGCCACGTCGGGATCGAAGGCTTCGGCCTTGGCGTAGCGCGGCGGTTCGTTCAAGGCGAGGTGCAAGGTCACCAGGCTGTGCGAGCACCATTTGAAGTTCTTGATGCCCTCGACCACGTTGGCGGGAAAGTTCTCTTCGCCGGCAATGCGGATGGTCTGCGGGGCGTCGATCGCGCTCGCCACAAAGCGCGACGACAGTGCGTCGCCGTTCGCCAGCCGGATTCCGGTGACGCCCTTGGAATCCGAGGTGATGGCGCTGACATGCTGGCCGCGAATGAGCGTTGCACCGTGGTCTTCGAGCAGCCGCTCGAGCGCGAGCGCGACCGAGCCGGCGCCGCCGACCGGCAGCCCGAGCTTGGTCAGCCGGCTGAGCAGCCGGGGAAAGAACGCGCCGACGCCGGGAACGTTCTCGATCGCGATCGCATGCAGGATGCAATTGAAGAACATCCGCACGTATTCGCTCTCGAAATTGCGCTCGACCGCCTGGTGCAAGGTCAGCGGCATATAGGAGAACAGGTCGTCGCATTGCGGGCCGCTGAGGCGCTTGGCGATTTCGGCCGGCGGCAACGGCACCGAATACATGAACTCGGTCATCACCGGGCCAAGCTCGGTCACGAAGCGCTGGCAGAGCTTGCGGTAGCGCTTGGCATCGGCTTGGGAGAAGCGCGCAATGGCCTTTGCGGTGTTGTCCACGCTGCGATGGATGCACAGCGCCTTGCCGTCGCGGAACACCATGGCGTGCTGCACTTCCGGATAGATGTAGGCCAGGCCGTATTTGTGCAATTCGAGATCGCCCAGCACCGGCCCCTCGCCGATGAAGTGATAGGACGAATGGGTGTTGTGCTTGAAGCCGGGGGCGACGAATTCGCTGGTCGAGCAGCCGCCGCCCATCGCGGCGTTGCGCTCGACGACCGCGATCTTCAGGCCCGCTTTGGCCAGATAGGCGGCGCAGATCAGGCCGTTGTGTCCGGCGCCGACGATGATGCCGTCGTATTGCGTGCCCGCGTCCATGCCGCCCTCCCGCTGATTGTTGTCGAACGGTCTCGCCGCCGTCTGGCGGCAACGATGCCACGCTTGTCCGGGTGCGGCAACGTGCCGGCAAGCGCTCACCGATGCGTGCGGCCGTCGTCGTGACGATGCTTCCGGTGCGGAAAAGCGTGCCTTGACGCGTTCAATTTACGTATTAACTCCAGCGTGATAGGCTTTACGAGTTTCGCCAGGAGAAGCCGCGATGCATCTCAATGCCCTGGGCTATGTCGGTATCCGCACCAAGAATCTCGACGATTGGGCGGCCTACGGCACGAACTTTCTCGGCATGCAGCTCGTCGACAAAAGCCGCGGCACACTGGCGCTGCGCATGGACGACCGCAAGCAGCGCGTCATCATCCACACCGACGAGAACGAAGGCCCGTCGTTTTACGGCTGGGAGATCGCCGACGCGGCGGCGCTCGATGCGCTGGCGGCGCATCTGGAGAAGAATGGAGTCAAGGTCGCGCGCGGCTCGCGCGCCTTGGCCGACGAGCGCCGCGTCAAGGATTTGATCGTGTTCGCCGATCCGATCGGCAACCGGCTGGAAGCGTTCCACGGCGCCGAGACCGCGACCGATCCGTTCAAGCCCGGCCGCGCCATCTCTGGCTATCGCACCGGCCCGCTCGGCATGGGCCACGCCGTGCTCACCGCCGAGCGGCTCGAAGAGGTGCTGCCGTTCTATACCGAGATCCTCAACTTCAAGCCGACCGATTACATCCTGAAGCCGTTCAAGGCGTACTTCTTCCACATCAATCCGCGCCACCACAGCCTGGCCTTCATCGACACCGGCAAGAACGGTATCCATCACCTGATGTTCGAGGTCTGCTATCTCGACGACGTCGGGCAGGCCTACGATCTCGCGCTGCGCAAGCCGGAGATGATCGGCACCACGCTCGGCCGCCACGTCAACGATCACGTCACCTCGTTCTATTCGTGGTCGCCGTCGAAGTTCCTGGTCGAATACGGCTGGGGCGGCCGCAGTATCGACACCGCGAACTGGACGCCGCACGAGCGCACTGAGGGTCCAAGTTTGTGGGGCCACGACCGCATGTGGCTCACGCCGGAAGCCCGCGAGGAGGCGCGCACTTTGCGCATTGGCGTCGCCGCCGCCGGGGGCCGTGAGCCGCTCAACGTCATGGACGGCAACTATCAGCGCGCCGCCGACGTCTGCCCGTGGTGGAACGCCAACGTGACCGCGCGCAAGACCGGGTAGGTGGTCTTTTTCAGATCGTCGCCAACACCTTCGCGTCCTGTCGAAACGGCGCGAACTGCAGGCGCTCGCGCTTTGCGAGCTTGGGCAAAGCCTCGCCGAGCACGAGCCGCTTGAAATGTTCGGTCTGCTGATGGGCTGCGAAGGCGGCGTCATCGGCGAACAACTCGTAGAGAAAGAACACGTGGTCGTTCGCCGCCGAGCGGTGCGGCCAGAACACGAGCGTGCCGGGCTCCGAATTGGCCCCCTGCGCCATCTGCTGCAGGATGCCGGCGACGGCCTCGCCCGGTTTGGCTTCCCAGGTGGTCGCCAGAGCGAGCTTGCCGCCGGCGGGCGCGGAATCCTTGATGAGCTTGGACATTGCGGATTCTCCATCGTGACGGTGCGCCCGCACTATGCGCGTCGGATGATCGCGAAGCTAACGCAATCGCTTCGGCCGAGACCGAGATGTTTTTACGGAACCGATTGGCAGCCGCCGCCCCGAAGGCGGCCTACCGGCAACCCGGCAGGGTGCTCGCCTTGTTCTCCAGCACGAATGGCCCAAGCTTCTGCGCGGCGTAATCCGCATAAGACGAATCCACCACGCGCTCGGCCGGAAAATCGGCAGTCGACATTTTGTTCGCGGAGTACCACGCCTGCATGTCCATCATGCTGGCGATGTTGATCTTGCCGTCCGGGCTGCGCGCCGGCCAGGCCGTTTGATCGTTGAGGATTTCGGGCCGGCGCTCGATGCCGGTCTTGGCGACGAGGTCGATGAAGGGCTGGCGCGTCGCGCCGCCGTGATAGGCCTGGCAGTAGTCGCGCACGCCGTGCAGATAGGCGACGAAGAAGTTGCGCACCAAATCGGGATTCTTTTTCGCCCAGTCGGTGTTGATCATGGTGACGGCGATGGTCATCGGCGTCGGCTTGATCAGCGTGTCGGACGCCAGGAACGGCACCGCGATGCGGTCCTTGATGTATTGGGTCGTGAACGGCGGGATGACGAGGCCGGCATCGACCGCCTTGTTGGCGAAGGCCACCGCGTATTGCGGGAACGGCAGGACCTTGAGCTCGACATCGTTGATGCCGAGACCGCCGAGCGCCAACAGCTTGCCGATCTCGTAGGTCGACACCGAGCCATTGCCGTTGGTGGCGATCACCTTGCCCTTGAGCTTGCTCGGGTCGGTGATCTGGTCCTTGAGGTCGGGACGCAGCATGAGGTTATGGCCGATCGGCGTCGAGACACGATCCATCACCATGGTGACCGGCAGGTTCTTCTCGAGCGCGTTGAAATAGCCGGCCGCGATGCCGCCCTCGATGATGTCGAGCTGGTTCTGCGACAAGAGTGCAATCGAGTTCGCCGAGGTGTCGAGATCGGAGCTCTCGATCTTGATGCCGAATGCCTTGAAGTAGCCCTGGGCGCTGGCCCACGCGGTGACGCCCGACGTGATCGAGCGCACGGCGCCAAGCCGCACCGTGGCTTCGTCGGCGTTGGCGCCGCTCACCGCGGCCAACACAACCGCTGCTGCGGCAGCCGCCGAAATCCTGTTCTGCCAAGCCATCACGTCACCGCCTATCGACCGCCGTCGGCCACGCCGAAAGCGCGGCGCGCGCTTCCCGGCATCCTAGCAAGCGCCGGCCGCAACGCGCCACGCGCAGATAGCCGCGCCTGTCCGTCAGAACCGATAGGAATGCGCTGTCAGCGGCGCTCGGCGGTCCACATGCCGGCGCACTGGCCGGTCGAGGTGCGCCACCGTCCCGACCCCATATTGCCGCGCAGCACACCGGAGCCGCTGGCAGATTTGCCCTTTTCAGACACGGTGACGCGGGTCGCACCGCTCCCCGCCACGGACCCGTTGACCACGTAGCTTGGATCGTCGCCCATCACGCGGCCGCGCACAACGTGCACGGAGTAGCGCAACGAACTTGGGCAATCTCCGGCCGAGGTGAAGATCGTCACACTCCATTGGCCGTCAAAGTTGGCCGCCCGCGCGGCCGGCGGGTTGGCGGTGACAAGCACGGCCGCAGCCGCCATCGCAGTGATAATCGCCCCAGCCTTGATCATCTATTCGCTCCAGTTGTCGGTGTGTCGATGGGTTGTGCTGTAGGTCGGCCCGGATAGGCCGGCGGTTCATTGGCAAACGGCGTCGCGCTCTTGGCCTGTGCCTGGCCGGCCTGGAACAGCGCGGTCATATAGTCGGGATCGAACGGGCCGCGGCTCGGCACGTTGAAGTCGGCGGGCAACGTGGCGATGTTGAAATCGAGGCCACTGCGCTTGGCCGCGAGATAGGCGCGATCCATCATCAGCCGGGTATCGACCTTCACCACGTCGCTGACGGATTTTGTCGCGATCGACGGCGTCGAGCGCTCGACGACGCGGAATTCGGGCGCCAAGCCGGTATTGATGACGACGAAGAGCTGCGTCGCCGGCAGCCGGTAGTCGCTGGTCGCCGCCATCAAGGCCGCCGGCGCCACGAAGAACTGGCCGCCGATACCGCCGTCGACATGCATCTCCTGGAACCGCTTGCCGTTGGCTTCGACGTCGATCAGCACCGGCGGGAAGCCACCGGGAATGGCGCTCGAGGCGAGCAGCACGCTGCGAAACAGATTGACGGCGGCGTCGCCATTCTGGTCGGCGGCATGGGCGGCGATGGCGCCCATGTTCCACACCACCGAGCGCTCGGCATCGAGATTGGTGGTGACGACGAACAGCCGCCGGCCGGCCTTGTGGGCGGTGGCGACGTCGGCGAGCAGCTCGGGCGTGATCTGCTTGGCGATCAAATCCTTCAGCGGCCAGGAATCGACGAAGCTCTCGCCGGTATTGCTGACTTCGAAAATGTCCGCCGCGGTGACCTTGGTGTAGGCGTTGCGCAGCGCCGCGTCATATTTCGGGCCGGCAAAGATGAACGGCGCCATCAGTGCGCCGGTCGACACGCCGGTGACGACCGCATAGTCGGGCCGCTTGCCGGTTTCGCTCAAGCCGGTGATCAGGCCGGCGCCGAACGCGCCGTCGGACCCGCCGCTCGACAATGCGAGCCACGGTCCCGGCTGTTTCGGCAGCGCGGCGGTGAAATCCGACACCGCGTCCGCCCAGAACCGCGCGTCCGGCATGCCGGGGATTGCGGCGGCGGCTTCATCGGCAGGGGTGAACGGAATGCGCGGCGGCAATTGCCGCTGCTGTGCCGCCGCGGCGGGCGGGGTCGGTGGCTTCTTGACCTTGGCACGGGCTGGGCGATTGACTTGGGCTGGAGGCCAACCCTGCTGCCCGTCCTGCCAAGGCCGTGCGTTATTGCCTTGCGCCGCCGCCGGGCCGGCGAAGGGCACCGCGGAAGCCGCGAACAGGGAAGCCGCCACCAGGGCCGCAGCTGTCAGGGCGTACCATCGCGTCATGGTGGTCATGTTGCCGTTGGGTGTCCCGAAGTGAATGAAAGGTTCGGGCCCGTCTATTCCCGTTGAAAGACGCGGCGGCCCGATGACGGTGAGCAAATAGGGCCGCTATTCGCGAACCGCAATCGGGCCGGAATGGATGTCGCGGGCAGCCTAGAAAGCCTTGGCGGAACTCGCAACCCCTTGGCACCTCTTCGCCCGCACCTTTCCGAGGCGACACGATTTTGTCACGGAAGGCTTTGTTTTCGGCCTCAGGCGTGCCGGTCGGCGACAAAATGCGCGCCTTCGATGAGGACGGCGGCGGCCGTCCCGAATGGCGCCAGCGCCTGCTCGGCCTCGGCGACCAGCGCCTTGAGCCGCGCCTTGGCGGAAGCGACGCCGAGCACGCTGACCATGGTGGCCTTGCCGGCGGCGGCGTCCTTGCCGGTTTGCTTGCCGACCAGCGCCGGATCGCCTTCGAGATCGAGCAGATCGTCGGCGATCTGGAATGCCTGGCCGACCGCAATGCCGTAGCGCTCGAGCGCGGCGCGTTGCGGCGGCGCCGCCGCGGCCAAAATGCCGCCGGCCTGACAGGCGAAGCGCAATAGCGCGCCGGTCTTCATGCCCTGCAACGTCCGCACGTCTTGTTCGGTGAACGATTGCACGGTGCGGTTTTGCACGAAGCGGCCTTCGGCGGCGAGGTCGAGCATCTGGCCGCCGGCCATGCCGCCGACGCCGGAGGCACGCGACAGCGCCATCACCAGCTCGATGCGCACGCGCGGATCGGTGTGGGTCTCCGGCCGCGAGAGAATGTCGAACGCGAACGTGAGCAAGCCGTCGCCGGCGAGAATCGCGGTCGCCTCGTCGAACGCCTTGTGCGCGGTCGGCTGGCCGCGGCGCAGATCGTCGTTGTCCATGGCCGGCAGATCGTCATGTACCAGCGAGTAGCAGTGCACGCATTCCAGCGCCGCGCCGGCCATCAGCGCATTTTGCCGGGACACCTCGAACAGGCGCGCGCTCTCCACCACCAGGAACGGCCGGAACCGCTTGCCACCGTTGAGGCTCGCATAGCGCATGGCCTCGATCAGCCGCGCCGGCCGGCTCAGTTCGCCGGCCACAGGCGCCGCCGCCAGCAGACGGTCGAGCAGGGTCTCGGTCTCGGCGGCCACCGCATCGAGACGGGAGAGGAAAGCGCTGTTTTTTTCGCTTTTGTCGTTCATTTCCGTCATTAACCGGCGTCCTGCGTCCCTACAGGGTCACTGTATTCAGTCCTACATTTACGGGATAACGAGGGGTCCAACCCGAAAGGACTATCTGTGGTCATCGACCTCATAGCGTCAATGGTGCTGGTCATCTGGCTCTATCTGCTCGCGGCGCGGGGCGGATTTTGGCTCAGCGCCGAGCGCGATGACGACGGTGCCGGGCGCGGCACTGCAGACGCCCCTTGGCCGGCCGTTGCGGCGGTCATCCCGGCACGCGACGAGGCGGCGTGCGTCGGCGACACCGTCGCGTCCTTGCTGCGCCAGACTTATCCGGGCGCGTTCCGTGTCATCCTGGTCGATGACGGCAGTCGCGACGGCACCGCGCAAGTCGCTCGCGACGCCGCGGCAGCGCTCGGCGCCGCCGAGCGCTTGACGGTGGTATCCGGACGGCCGCTGCCGGCCGGCTGGACCGGCAAGCTGTGGGCGCAGGCGCAAGGGGTCGAGCTTGCCGAAGCGCTGAAGGAGCCGCAGGACTATTTGCTCTTCACCGACGCCGACATTGTCTATGCGCCGGAGGTGCTGACGGATCTGGTCGCCCGCGCCAAGGCCGGCGGCCTCGTTCTCACCTCGCTGATGGTGAAGCTGCGCTGCCAAAGCTTTGCCGAGCGGCTGTTCGTCCCGGCCTTCATCTTCTTCTTTCAGATGCTCTATCCGTTCGCGTGGGTGAACGATCGGCGGCGCACGACGGCAGCCGCGGCCGGCGGCTGCATGCTGGTGCATCGCGAGACGCTGCGCGCGGCCGGCGGCATGGCGGCGATCCGCACCGCGTTGATCGACGACTGCGCGCTCGGCAGGAATCTGAAACAGCACGGACCGATCTGGCTCGGCCTGACCGAACGCGTGCACAGCATCCGCGACTATCCGAAGATCGGCGACGTCCGCCGCATGGTGGCGCGCTCGGCCTACGCGCAGCTACATTATTCGCCACTGCTGCTTGCCGGCACCGTCATCGGGCTGACGGTAACCTACATCGCGCCGGTCGCGCTCACGTTCTTCGCCGACGGCCTCCCGCAATATCTCGGCCTGGTCGCCTGGCTGATGATGGCGTTCGCGCTGCGGCCGACGTTGCGGCTCTATCGCCTGTCGGCGCTGTGGGGACTGGCGCTGCCGGCGATCGCCGGCGCCTATATGGCGTTCACGCTCGATTCCGCCTATCAGCATGCGCGCGGGCGCGGCGGCATGTGGAAGGGCCGCGCGCAAGACAATATTTCGGAACTGCGATGAACGATGCGAGCGAACTGCGATCGGGCAAGGGCCATCGGGACGAGAATTTCCCGGTGGCGTCCCGGCTCATTGCGCCGCGCCATCGCGGGCCGATTCTGGCGTTCTACAATTTCGTGCGCACCGCCGATGATATCGCCGATCATGCGACGCTGCCGGCGGCGGAGAAGCTCAAGCTGCTCGATCGACTCGAAGCGGGGTTGCTCGGTAGCGATGACAGCGACGCGGTCGCGGTGAAGCTGCGCGGCGAGCTTGCCGCGCGCAACTTGTCGCCGAAGCACGCCCAGGATCTGCTCGCCGCCTTCAAGCTCGACGTCACCAAGCTGCGCTACCGCGATTGGGACGATCTGATCGGCTACTGCACGCTGTCGGCGATGCCGGTCGGGCGTTTTGTCTGCGACGTGCACGGCGAAAGCCGCGACTGCTGGCCGGCGAACGACGCGCTGTGCGCCGCCTTGCAGATCATCAATCATCTGCAGGACTCCAAGGCGGATTATCTGAACCTCGATCGCGTCTACATCCCGCAGGACGCGCTCGCCGCCTGCGGCACCACGGTCGAGGCGCTGAACGCGCCGCAAGCGACGCCGGCGCTGCTGCAATGTCTGCATGGGCTCGCCGCACGCACCGAGCGCCTGCTCGGCGAGAGCGACGATTTTGCGGTGATGATCGCCGACTGGCGACTCGGCCTCGAAGTCTCGGTCATCAACACGCTGGCGCATCGCTTGACTCACATGTTGATGCAGCGCGATCCGCTGCGCGACCGTGTGCATCTGTCGGCGCCGGCCGTCGCCGGCCTCACCCTGCTCGGCATCTGTGCCGGCACGTCGCGGCGGCTTTCCCGGCGCCCCACCGCCACCTCGCAAAAACCGAACGGTGGCGCCGCGTCCCTTCTCCCAACAGCGCGTTTGCGCGCGTCTTCGACGCGCTATGGGGGAGAGGGACAGGATGAGGGGGTTCGGACAGCTGAGTTTAATTCTGAATCATCCGAGCCCTCTCACCCCGACCCTCTCCCCTCCGGGGAGGGGGAGGTACGGTAGATGACCGCGACCTCCCAGGCCGCCGAGCGCGCCTCCGGCAGCTCGTTCTATCGCGGGATGCGTATCCTGCCGCGTCCCGAGCGCGAGGCGATGTTCGAGATTTATTCGTTCTGCCGCGCCGTCGACGACATCGCCGACGATCCCGGGCCGCGCGAGCCGCGCCGCGCGCAGCTGCAGGCCTGGCGCGCCGACATCGACGCGCTCTATGCCGGATCGCCGCCGCCGCAACTCGGCGGCCTCGCCGAGGCGGTGCGGCGCTTCAATCTCAGGCGCGAGGATTTTCTCGCCGTCATCGACGGCATGGCGATGGACGTCGAGGCCGCTATCCGCGCGCCGGATCGCGCCATACTCGATCTTTATTGCGATCGCGTCGCCTGCGCGGTCGGGCGACTGTCGGTGCGGGTGTTCGGCATGCAGCCCGATGCGGGGCTTAAGCTGGCGCACCATCTCGGTCGCGCCCTGCAGCTCACCAATATTCTGCGCGACCTCGACGAGGACGCAGCCATGGGCCGGCTCTATCTGCCGCGCGAAGCGCTGCGCGATGCCGGAATCATCAGTACCGACCCGGCGACCGTGCTGGCCAATCCGATGCTCGGCTCCGTCTGCGGCGAGATCGTCGCGCTGGCGCGGGACAATTTTCGCGAGGCCGAGGCGATCATGGCCAAGAGCCCGCGCCGTATGGTGCGGGCGCCGCGCATCATGGGCGCCGCCTACCGCGCCATCCTCGACAAGCTTACGACGCGCGGCTTTGCGCCGCCGCGCGCGCCGGTTCGGCATTCGAAACTGCGGCTTCTTCTCATCGTGCTGCGCAATCTGGTGTGATGGCCGGAACCGTCCACATCATCGGCGCCGGTCTTGCCGGCCTGTCGGCTGCGCTGAAGCTTTCGGCGCGCGGCACGCGCGTGGTCGTGCACGAGGCGACGGCCTTTGCCGGCGGCCGCTGCCGCTCCTATCACGACGCCGCGGTCGGCATGACCATCGATAACGGCAATCATCTGCTGCTCTCCGGCAATCGCGCCGCGCTCGATTATCTCGCCGATATCGGCGCCGCGGACCGGCTGATCGGCCCTCCGCATGCCGAATTCACCTTCGCCGATCTCGCAAGCGGCGCACGCTGGATGCTCCGCTTCAACGACGGGCGGCTGCCGCTGTGGATTTTGTCGCCAAGCCGCCGGGTGCCGGGCACGCGCGTGCGCGATTATCTGCCGCTCGTCAAACTGCTGCGCGCGCCGCCGGGCAAGGCGGTCGGCGAGGTGATCGCTTGCGAGGGCGTGCTCTATAAAGGCCTGGTCGAGCCGCTGCTCCTTGCCGCGCTCAACATCAATCCGCCGCAGGGCGCGGCGCGGCTCGCGTCGGCCGTGATCCGCGAGACGCTTGCCGTCGGCGGCCGCGCCTGCCGGCCGCTGATCGCGCGCGCGGGCTTGGGCGCGACCTTGATCGAGCCGGCGTTGGCAAAGCTCAATGCGCGCGGCGCCGCGGTGCGGCTGGAGCACCAGCTGCGCGGCTTGCGGTGTGCCGGCGAGCGCGTCGAAGCGCTCGATTTCGGCGGCGACACCGAAGCGCTCGGCGCCTCCGACGCCGTCATTCTCGCGGTGCCGCCCTATGTGGCCGCACCGCTAGTCGAAGGGCTCGTGGTGCCGACCGAATTCCGCGCCATCGTCAACGCGCATTTCCGCATCGATCCGCCGGCCGGGCTGCCGCCGATCCTCGGCGTGCTCAACGGCACGGTGGAGTGGATCTTCGCCTTTCCGGGCCGCGTCTCGGTCACCATCAGCGCCGGCGACCGTTTGGTCGAGGGCGCCCGCGACGTGCTGGCGAAGACGATCTGGAGCGAGGTCGCGAGCGTTACCGGATTGCCGGCGGCGCTGCCGCCATGGCAGATCGTGCGCGAACGCCGCGCCACTTTTGCCGCAACGCCAGCGCAGGATGCAAAGCGTCCGGGCGCCGCGACACGCTGGCGCAATCTGGCGCTGGCCGGCGACTGGACCGATACCGGCCTGCCGGCCACCATCGAAGGCGCCATCCGCTCCGGCAATCGCGCCGCCGCGGTCATTGCAGGGTCGTCATGACTGAGACGCTCGACATCGCCGATACGCTGGAGCGCAGCATTGCGAGCGCGACGGATGCATTGCTGGCGCGCCAGCGCGCCGACGGCCATTGGGTGTTCGAGCTCGAAGCCGACGCCACCATTCCGGCCGAATACGTGCTGCTGCGGCATTATCTGGGCGAGCCGGTGGACGCGGCGCTCGAACAGAAGATCGCCGTCTATCTGCGCCGCATCCAAGGCACCCATGGCGGTTGGCCGCTGTTCGCCGACGGCGATCTCGATATCAGCGCGACCGTGAAGGCCTATTTCGCGCTGAAGATGATCGGCGATGCCATCGACGCGCCGCATATGCGCCGCGCCCGCGAGGCGGTGCGGGCGCGCGGCGGCGCCGAGCGCGCCAACGTCTTCACCCGCATCATGTTGGCGCTGTTCGGGTTCATCCCGTGGCGCGCGGTGCCGGTGATGCCGGTCGAGATCATTCTGCTGCCGACATGGTTTCCGTTCCATCTCGACAAGATCTCCTATTGGAGCCGCACCGTCATCGTGCCGCTCTTGGTGCTGATGGCGAACAAGCCGGTGGCGCGCAACGCCAGGGGCATGCGCATCGATGAGCTTTTCATCGCGCCGCCGGGGAGCATCGGGCCGACGCCGCGGGCGCCGCAGCAGAAGGCATCGTGGTTCTGGTTCTTCCGCGGCGTCGACAATATCTTGCGCGCGGCGGAGCCGTTCTTTCCCAAGCGCACGCGCCAGCGCGCCATGGATGCCGCCGTCGCCTGGGTGAGCGAGCGCCTCAACGGCGAGAACGGCCTCGGCGCGATTTTCCCGGCCATGGCCAACGCCGTCATGATGTTCGACGTGCTGGGCTATCCGGAAAGCTACCCGCCGCGCGCCGTGGCGCGCAAATCGGTCGAGAAGCTTCTGGTCGTGCATGCGCACGAAGCCTATTGCCAGCCCTGCGTATCGCCGATCTGGGACACCGGCCTCGTCTGTCACACGCTCCTGGAAGTCGGCGGCGAGCGTGCGGTCGCGCAAGCGGCGCGCGGCCTCGACTGGCTCAAGCCGAAGCAAATTCTCGACGTGCGCGGCGACTGGATCGCGCGGCGTCCCGATCTGCGCCCCGGCGGCTGGGCGTTCCAATACGCCAATCCGCATTATCCCGACGTCGACGACACCGCGGTCGTCGCCATGGCGATGGATCGCGCGCAGAATTTGTCCGGACGGCGCGACTTCGACGCAAGCCTCGCCCGCGCCACTGAATGGATCATCGGCATGCAGAGCGAGAACGGCGCCTGGGGCGCGTTCGACGCCGACAACGAATTTCTTTATCTCAACAACATCCCGTTCGCCGACCACGGCGCGCTGCTCGATCCGCCGACCGAGGACGTCACCGCGCGCTGCGTGTCGATGCTGGCGCAGCTCGGCGCGACCGCGAAGAACGATGCCGCCGTCGCGCGCGCCGTCGATTATCTGCGCCGCACGCAAACCTCCGAGGGCAGCTGGTACGGCCGCTGGGGCATGAACTACATCTACGGCACCTGGTCGGTGCTCTGTGCGCTCAACGCCGCCGGCATCGACCACGACGCGCCGGAGATGCGCAAGGCGGCGGATTGGCTGGTCGCGATCCAGAACGACGACGGCGGCTGGGGCGAGGACGGCTTAAGCTACAAGCTCGACTACCAGGGCTACGAGCGCGCGCCGTCCACCGCCTCACAGACGGCGTGGGCGCTGCTCGGCCTGATGGCGGCGGGCGCGGTCGGTCATCCCGCCGTGGCGCGCGGCATCGAATATCTGACGGCGCATCAGGACGGCGATGGCTTCTGGAACGAGCCGCGCTTTACCGCCACGGGTTTTCCGCGCGTGTTCTACCTGCGCTACCACGGCTACTCGAAATTTTTTCCGCTGTGGGCGCTGGCACGCTACCGCAATCTGAACAGCGGCAATACGCGCGCGGCGGCGTTTGGCATGTAAAGCGCGGGCCGACGCGAAATCATAAGCCGCGCAATAGCTTGGGTGGTCAAGCCCTGAGCTATTTCCTCACCCCAACACCGCGATCATGTCAGGATCATTACAGGCGAATTCGATTCATTGTGGCCGGCGGGTGACAGTCTCCGGTGCCCCCCATGCTAAAAATCCGCAATTGGGGCTTTCTGCAAATGAAGCAATCGGGGGTCGCCATGAAGAGGACACTTATCATCGTCGCCGCGCTGGCGACGCTCATCGGAACGCCTGCTCTTGCAGCCGATATGGCGCTGAAGGCACCACCACCGCCGCCGCCCGCGCCGAGCTGGACCGGATTTTACATCGGAGTACATGCCGGCGGCGGCTGGAATAGAGGCAATCTGCGGGCTGACTACCTGCCGTTCCCGACTTTTGGTGTAAATCCGACTTTGGCGACTTCGACCGGATCCGGCGCACTTGGCGGCGGTCAGGTCGGTTACAATTGGCAGGCCGGGCCGAACTGGGTCGTGGGTGTCGAAGGCGATATTTCAAAGACCGGCATCAACTCGACCCTCATCGTAATTCCGACAGCTTTCGCCACCGGACTTCCCATCCCCGCCTAGCCGACCAGCTGGACGCGAAATCTCGAATGGCTGGCATCCGCGCGGGGGCGCCTCGGCTTTACACCGACGTCCAATTTGCTGCTCTACGTGACCGGCGGCGGCGCCTGGGGCGACTTCAATTACAACGCTTCGTTTGTGAACACGACTGCGGGATCCAACAACTGGGTGGCCCCCTTCAGCAAGACGCAGTCGGGTTACGTGGTCGGCGGCGGCGCCGAATGGATGGTGGCAGCGCACTGGATGTTGCGTGCCGAATATCTTTACTATCGTCTGTCGGGAACGTCGAACCTCGCCAACAATCCCAGGTTTCCGACCTTCCCGATCCTGTTCACGTGGAACTCGACCAATACGAATGTGGTTCGCGTCGGGGCGAGCTATAAGTTCTAATCGAGACTTCACGGAAGAAATGGCTTCAGCCCCGGGTTCAACCCCGGGGCTCTTTCTTTTACGCCGGCGTTCGCTATTCCCGCTGTGGGCGCTGGCGCGCTACCGCAACCTGAAAAGCGGCAATGCGCGCGCGGCGGCGTTCGGGATGTGAGGCGCGGGCTGCGCTGGCCGATCGCGCGAACGCAAAGCGCGAATGAACCGCGCGCGCCTTGCTGTCGGCTTCGGCAGATTTGGCATTCAGGAGCTTAGGGCGCGGCTGAGCTACAAATTCTGAACGCGCTCGCAGCTAGCCTGCAAAAAGGCTCCGGATCGCCTCCGGGGCCTTTTTCTTGTTTCGAACCGCAAAAAGATCGTGCCGTTTTTCGCCCGGATCAGGCCGCGCTGGCCGAGGTCTGCGCCGCCGACTTTGCCGCTTCTTTGGCCGCCTTCTCGCGCGCCTCGTTGGCGCGGATCTGCGACAGCGTCAGCTGCACGTTGCTGTCGAACACGTATTGCGCCGGGCGCGCGTTCTCGAGCGGAATTTCCGGCGCCATCGGGCCTTCGGTATTGACGCCGCGCCAGGCGACGGCGAGTGCCTCGAGCGGGCGCTTCATCGTGGCGTCGGCCGCGGTCGCCTCGTAGCCGCAATGCGCCATGCAGTTCGCGCACTTCTCATACCGCCCGGTGCCGTAGGCGTCCCAGTCGGTGGTCTCCATCAATTCGGCGAACGTCTTGGCATAGCCTTCGCCGAGCAGGTAGCACGGCTTCTGCCAGCCGAAGATGTTGCGGGTCGGCATGCCCCACGGCGTGCAGTGGAATTCCTGGTTGCCGGCGAGGAAGTCGAGGAACATGGCGGAGTGCGTGAGATTCCACGTCTTGCCCTTGCCAAGCGCGAACACCTTGCGGAACAGCTCCTTGGTCTTGCGCCGCGACAGAAAGTGCTCCTGGTCGGGCGCGCGCTCATAGGCATAGCCGGGCGAGATCGAGACGCCGACGCCGAGCTCGGCGGTGAGGTCGAGGAAGGCCGCGATATCCTCGGCCGGATGACCGTCGAAGACGGTGCAGTTGACGTTGACGGTGAAGCCCTTGGCCTTGGCGGCCTTGATCGCGCTCACCGCCTTCTCGAAGCCGCCTTCGAGGCACACCGACTTGTCGTGATGGTGCTTCAAGCCGTCGAGGTGCACGGAGAAGAACAGATAGGGCGACGGCTCGAACAGATGCAGCTTCTTTTCCAGAAGCAGCGCGTTGGTGCACAGCGAGACGAACTTCTTGCGCGCGACGATGCCTTTGACGATCTCGCCGATCTCCTTGTGGATGAGCGGCTCGCCGCCCGGGATCGCGACCATCGGTGCGCCGCATTCGTCGACCGCGTCGAGGCACTCCTTGACCGACAGGCGCTTGTTGAGGATGGCGTCGGGATAATCGATCTTGCCGCAGCCGAAGCAGGCGAGATTGCAGCGGAACAGCGGCTCCAGCATCAGCACCAGCGGATAGCGCTTCCGGCCCATGAGGCGTTGCCGCAGCATGTAGGTGCCCACGGCCGTCATTTGTCGCAACGATATCGTCACAGCGCTACCCTTTTACGTTTCTGTTCGGTCAATCGATTGGTGGATTGTCGGCGGGCTACTCGAATACTTTCAGACTTTCGCGGTGGCGCGGCGGCCGCCCGACAAGCCGTCGGTCAGCTCGGCCGGAAGGCGGAACTCGATGGTCTCCTGGCGGCCGGTCAATTCGGAGACTTCGACCGGGCCAAGCCGGCGGAGCGCGTCGATGACGTCCTCCACCAGAACTTCGGGCGCCGACGCGCCGGCGGTGATGCCGACGATCTTGGCGTCGCGGAACCAGTCCGGCTGCAGTTCGCTGCCGTCGGCGATCAGATAGCTCGGCGTACCGTCCTCTTCGCCGATCTCGCGCAGGCGGTTGGAATTGGAGCTGTTCTTTGCGCCGACCACGAGGATAACGTCGACCAGCTTGGAAAGTTCGCGCACCGCGGTCTGCCGGTTCTGCGTCGCGTAGCAGATGTCGCGCGTCTCCGGGCCGACGATGTCGGTGAAGCGCTCGTGCAACGCCGCGATGATGCCGCGGGTGTCGTCGACGGAAAGCGTGGTCTGCGTCACATAGGCGACCGGCGTGTCCTTCGGGATGTCCAGCGAAGCGACGTCGTTCTCGGTCTGCACCAAGGTCACGGGCTCCGAGATCTGGCCCATGGTGCCTTCGACCTCGGGATGGCCGGCATGGCCGATGAGAACGAGACGGCGGCCTTGCGCCACATAGCGCTTGCCCTGGTTGTGCACCTTGGTGACCAGCGGACAGGTGGCGTTCAGCACCGGAAGCGCCCGCGAGGCCGCTTCCTCTTCAATGCTTTTGGCGACGCCGTGGGCGGAGAAGATCGTCACCGCATTCGGCGGCACTTCGGACAATTCCTCGACGAAGCGCGCGCCCTTGGCTTTGAGGCTCTCGACGACGTGCTTGTTGTGCACGATCTCGTGGCGCACATAGACCGGCGGGCCGAATTTCTGCAGCGCCCGTTCGACGATCTCGATGGCACGAACCACGCCGGCACAGAAACCACGCGGCTGAGCAAGAATAACCTTCATCTTCGCAACACCCTTTTCACAAACGCCTGCCGGCCAAGTTACCTTCAAGAGCACAAGTTACCTTCAAGAACACTTGCCGGGTTGAGCGACTGCGCTTGCGGCTTTACGCCGCGAGAATCCTCGGATTCCTTCGGTCAGCAAAACGTCCCGCTTATTTCGGCAAAGACTCCGTGACTATCAAGCCCGGCCAATTAGTCGCAGCCGGCCGACCAATGGATCAAGAGCCCCTCCGGACAGCACCTTTGCGGGCAAATGGGCTCGTTGTCCAGGGTAGTGCAATGGTAAGCCAAGCCTTGTCCCAACTGCTTGTATGAAGAACCGCGGCCGGTCCAATTCGTTTCGATAGGAAAATATCCATATTACTTCACTTTTGCGGGATTTCCGGCCGTTGGGGCTCGCCGAAACGGTCCAGATCGCGCATGGATTGGCCGCAACCTCCCATCCAACGCGACGCATCCAACGGTTCGGAACCTCGCGCCTCCATTTCGCCTTGGTCTTCACGCCTGACACGCTGGTTAAGCTAACCTGCTGACATTCCCCCTCCCGCTGACCACCGCATTGCGCTGACCCATGAAGATGATCACCACACTTGTCGTCCGGGCGATCGATTCTTGCGCGCGCTATGCCTGGCCGGTGATCGGCGTGGCGCTGCTATTGACCGTCGTGTCGTCGTGGTACGCCGCCACGCACTTCGCCATGACCACCGACATCAATCAGCTGATCTCCACCGACATGCCGTGGCGGCAGCGCGAGCTGAAGTTCGAGAAGGCGTTTCCGCAATACCATCTGCTGGTCGCCGTGGTCGATGCGCCGACGCCGGAATTGGTGACCGAGGCGACTGACGCGCTCGAGCGGCGCCTGGTGCAGCAGAAGAGCCTGTTCCGCTCCGTCAAGCAGCCGCAAGGCGGCGCGTTTTTTGCCCGCAACGGCTTTCTGTTCGAATCGCTGAACGAGTTGCAGCCGCAGCTCGCGACGATGACTCAGGCGCAGCGGCTGCTTCAGGTCTTGGCTGGCGATCCGAGCCTGCGCGGCGTCATCCAGGCGCTGCAATTCGGGCTGCTCGGCGTGCAGGGCGGCCGCATCACGCTCGACTCCATGACCTGGACGATGACGCTCGGCGCCAACGCCATCGAAAAGGTCAATGCCGGGCAGCCGGCAAGCTTCTCGTGGCGCGAAATGGTGCTCGGCCGCGCTTCGACGTCGAGCGAGCGGCGGCGCTTTCTCAACATCCAGGCGGAGCTCGACTATTCGGAGCTCGAGCCCGGCCGCAAGGCGAGCGAGGCCATCCGCAAGGCCGCCGCCGATCTGAATTTCCCGAGCACCTACCAGGCGACGTTGCGCCTGACCGGCCCGGTCGCCATGGCCGACGAGGAATTCGCCACCATCAAGGAGAACGCCGGGCTCAACGCCGCGGTCACGATCGCGATCGTGCTGTTCATCCTGTGGCTGGCGCTGCGCTGGTTCCGCATCATCCTCGCCGTGTTCGTCAGCCTGGTCGTCGGCCTCGCCATCACCGCGGCGGCCGGCATGTTGATGGTCGGCGCGCTCAACCTGATATCGGTGTATTTCGCGGTCTTGTTCGTCGGCCTCGGGGTCGATTTCGGCATCCAGTTCAGCGTGCGCTACCGCGCCGAGCGGCACGACATCGACAACCTGCGCGAGGCGCTCCTGGAATCCGGCCGGCGCGCCGGCGCGCCGCTGACGCTTGCGGCGCTCGCCACCGCCGCGGGCTTTCTGTCGTTTCTGCCGACCTCCTACCGGGGCGTCTCCGAGCTCGGTCTTATCGCCGGCGTCGGGATGCTGATCGCGTTCTTCACCAGCATCACGGTGCTGCCGGCACTCCTGAGCGTGGTCAAGCCGCCGAGCGAGCCGGAGCGATTGGGCTACGCGGCGCTGGCGCCGGTCGATGGCTTCCTGGAACGGCATCGCATGGTGATCCTCGTCGGCACGCTGGCGGTCATCATCGGCGGCATGCCGCTGCTGTACTGGCTGCGCTTCGACTTCAACCCGATGAACCTGCGCAGCAAGACGGTGGAATCGGTCGCGACCTATCTGCAGCTCAAGAACGATCCGGAAAGCGGCGCCAACGACATCGAAGTGCTGCAGCCGACGCTGGCCGCCGCCGACGCGCTCGCGGTCAAGCTCAGGGCGCTGCCCGAGGTGCGCAGGGTGACGACGCTGTCGAGCTTCATTCCGTCCGATCAGCCGCAGAAGCTCGCACTGATCCAGGATGCGGCGAGCAAGCTTAATACCGCGCTGAACCCGACGGCGCCGGCGGCGCCGACCTCGGACACGCAGACCGTCAGCATGATCAATTCCACGGTCGAGGCGCTCAATCGCCTGGCCGGCGACGGCACCGGCCAAGGCGCGACCGCAGCCAAGCGCCTCGCCACCGCCATGACGGCGCTCGGCAAGGCCGATCCTTCGGTGCGCCAGCGCGCCGAGGCGGTGTTCGTCCAGCCGCTGAAGACGACGCTCGACGATCTGCGCAATCTGCTCAAAGCGCAGACCATCACGCGCGACAACCTGCCGGCGACGCTGGCCGACGACTGGGTGACGCCGGACGGCCAGGCCCGCGTCGACGTCGCGCCGAAGGGCGATTCCAACAACAATGCGGTGCTGGAGGCTTTCGCCCACGCGGTTCAGAAAGTTACGCCGGAGGCGACCGAGGGCCCGATCGCTATCCTCGAGGCGCGGACCACGGTGGTCACCGCCTTCATCGTCGCCGCCGCCTGCGCGCTGTTCTCGATTTCCATCATTCTTTGGATCACGCTGCGACGCGTCAGCGACGTGCTGCTGACGCTCGTACCGCTGGTGCTGGCCGGCGTGGTCACGCTGGAAATCTGCGTGCTGATCGGCATGCCGCTGAATTTCGCCAACATCATCGCGCTGCCGCTGCTGCTCGGCGTCGGCGTCGCTTTCAAGATCTACTACATCATGGCCTGGCGCGAGGGGCAGACCAACCTGTTGCAGTCGGTGCTGACGCGCGCTGTGACATTCAGCGCCTGCACCACCGCGACCGCATTCGGCAGCCTGTGGTTTTCCAGCCACCCCGGCACCTCCAGCATGGGCAAGCTGCTGGCGATCTCGCTGATGACGACCATGGCGGCGGCCGCGCTGTTCCAGCCGGTGCTGATGGGCAAGCCGCGGCAATTGCAGGACGACGCCGCGAAGAACGAAGCCACGCCCGCATAATCGATACGGCCGGCGCCCGTTTCCGTTTTTAACCAACTCTCGATGTTTGCAATGCGGTCGTGAAGAAATGTGGTATATTTGTTTTGTTAGCGGCGGACGGAGAATGATTGAGGCCCATTCTCATTTGTCCTGAACCCTTTTGGTTGCCACGAGCGCTCGTATGAACTACGGGCGCTCGCCCATTCCTCCAACGTACAGACGCAACGATCATCGGACAACAATCATCCGACACCTTGCGCGCGGGGCGCGTGTCGGCGGGGCACATCATGTTCGCGGCGAAGCAAGCGCAACGCGCGAGCCGGCCGGTGGGCCGGCGGGTCGACAGCATCTGCGTCGATTGGCTTGCGGAATGTCCGGTCTGCAGCAAGCCGATGCAGGCCTCGCGCATCGCCGCGGAATGGAGCGGCGCCGCCGGATTGCAGACGTTCAAATGCGACCGGTGCAGCGTCGCCATCACGTCCGAGACGGTCTTGAATCGCTATTGAGCGGCCGCCGCAGCCTCCCGCGGCTACTTCCAATCGGCCAGTTGGACCCGCTACCATGCCTTGCCCGAGTCCAGGCAAGGCAATGAAGCGTCGCGCGAGAGCAGGCGGCAAGGCGGCAAAGGCGAGACGCCGGAAGGCGGCGCCAAAGCGCGCCATGCCGTCCAAGACCGCGGCTCGGCGCCGGTCCGGCGCAGCCAGCGAGGCAACGGCGATCGCGCGGCTGACCCGCGAGCGCGACGAGGCGCTGGAGCGCGAGCAAGCCGCCGCGAAGGTATTGCGCGTCATCAGCGCGTCGCCCGGCGAATTGCAGCCGGTGTTCCAGGCGATGCTGGAGAGCGCCACCCGCATCTGCGAGGCCAAGTTCGGCACCCTTTATCGTTTCGACGGCGAAACGTTCAGTCTGGCGGTGGACGTCGGCGTGCCCGCCGCTTATGGCAAGTTTTTGAAGCAACGCGGCCCGTTCCGGCAGTCGCCGGGAGGCCTGCTGGACCGCGCGATGGCGACCAAGCGGGTCAGCCACACGGCGGACGCGGCTGCCAATGCTCACGTGGTCTCCGAGGCGCGGCTCGGTGGCGCGCGATCGGCGGTCTGTGCGCCTTTGCTCAAGGACGGCGACCTCATCGGTGCGATCATCATCTATCGGCAGGAGGTTCGTCCCTTCACCGACAAGCAGATCGAACTGGTGCAAAACTTCGCCGCCCAGGCGGTCATTGCCATCGAGAACACGCGGCTGCTGAACGATCTGCGGGAATCCCTGGAACAGCAGACTGCAACGTCGGACGTACTGCGCGTCGTCAGCACCTCGCCCGGCGACATGAAGCCCGTATTCGAGGCGCTGCTGGCAAACGCTTTGCGCATTTGCGAAGCCAAGTTCGGCCACATCCTGCTCTACGATGGCGAGCGTTATCATGCCTCGCATCTGCATGATGTTCCCGCATCCTATCGCGAATTTTGGGAACAGCACGGCCCGATACGCCCGGGCCCGAACACCGGTCTCAACCGGCTCGCGCGCACCAAACAAGTGGCCCATATTCCCGATCTCAGGACCGATACCCCCTATGCGTCCGAGCGCGAGCCACTGCGTGTCGTCACGGTCGAGCAAGCCGGAGCTCGCACGCTTCTTGCGGTGCCGATGGTCAAAGACGACAAATTGGTCGGCGCCATCGTCATCTATCGTCAGGAGGTGCGGCCTTTTTCCGAAAGGCAGATCGCGCTGGTGCAAAACTTCGCCGCCCAGGCGGTGGTCGCCATCGAGAACACGCGGCTGCTGAGTGAACTGCGCGAATCGCTTGAGCAGCAGACGGCGACGTCGGAGGTGCTGAGCGTCATCTCGAGCTCGCCGGGCGATCTGGAGCCGGTCTTTCAGTCGATGCTGGCGAACGCAACGCGCATCTGCGGCGCCAAGTTTGGAACGCTTTACATTCGCGAGGGTGACGGGCTGCGCGTTGTGGCGATCCATGGCGCGCCGCCGGCCTACGTCGAAGAGCGTCTGCGCAACCCGGTGATCCATCCCGGGCCCGACACCCATCTTGGGCGCGCGCTTGCCGCCAGACGCGTCGCGCAAACGGCCGATATCCGGGAAGAGGCCAACCAGCGCGCGCCGTCGGGCACCACGGCAGCGCAGCTTGCCGCGCTTGCCGGCGCACGGACGGCCGTCGCCGTTCCGATGCTAAAGGAGGACAAGCTCATCGGCGCCATTCTGATCTTTCGGCAGGAAGTCCGGCCGTTCACCGACAAGCAAGTCGAATTGGTTCAGAACTTCGCCGCCCAGGCCGTGATCGCCGTCGAGAACGCGCGGCTGCTGAGTGAATTACGCGAATCGCTGCAGCAGCAGACGGCGACGTCGGAAGTGCTGAGCGTCATCAGCGCGAGACCCGGCGAACTCGAGCCGGTGTTCCAAACCATATTGGAAAGCGCGACCCGCATCTGCGAGGCCAACTTCGGTCTCCTGCATCTGCACGACAATGGCAGCCTGCGAATGGGGGCGATGCACAATGTGCCCGCTCCTTTTGCCGAAGCGATTGCGCAGCGCGGGCCCACGTATCGGCCCGGCCCCCTGACGCCGATGGCGCACGTGATTGCCACGAAGCAAATGGTCCATATTTTGGATTATGCCGAGAGTGCTGCGTATAAGCAGCGAGAGCCTTCCGCCGTCCGATTGGTCGAGCTCGCCGGGGCGCGTACCGACGTCGGCGTGCCGATGCTCAAGGACAATGAGTTGATCGGTGCGATCACCATTTTTCGCCAGGAGGTCCGCCCGTTCACCGATAAGCAAATCGCGCTGGTGCAGAACTTCGCCGCCCAGGCGGTCATCGCCATCGAGAACGCGCGGCTGCTCAACGAATTGCGTCAACGCACGGACGATCTCACCGAATCGCTGGAACAGCAGACGGCGACGTCCGACGTCTTGAAAGTCATCAGCTCATCGCCCGGCGAGCTCGAGCCGGTCTTTCAGGCGATGCTGGAGAACGCGGCCCGCGTTTGCGAAGCAAACTTTGGGATGTTGTTCCGATTGCAGGAACAGGGCATGCGGCCGGTCGCCTTCATCGGCGTGCCGAAGCAACTCATGGATTTCTTCGAGCCGGGTCCGCAGCAGCCGAGCGAAGACGCGCCGATCATGCGGGTCGTCAAGACGAAGCAGCCCGTCCACGTGCTCGATTTCGCGACTGAGCCCGCCTACATCCGGCGCAATCCGCTCGCGGTTG
>Ga0335081_10002364_pt1 | contig 29668 bp, 26 predicted proteins | sample Lox_Sample_35_FD_206713 | JGI IMG/M metagenome (GOLD analysis project Ga0335081, IMG submission 206713) | Soil microbial communities from Loxahatchee National Wildlife Refuge, Florida, United States - Lox_Sample_3.5 | ecosystem: Environmental > Terrestrial > Soil > Wetlands | place: USA...
ATATAATTTTGAATGTCAAGGATTTTCTATTTATCTGCTAAGGATGGACAAAAAATGCGCCTTTGACGCAAAGCGTGCTGCTTCCATGCCGGAAATCACCGCTTTAGTGAAATCCGCGAACGCAGGACGGGATTCCCTCCCCGTCCTGCAGAATCTTCTATTGAGGTCTTTGATTAGAAATGCTTTCAGACATAATTAGCGATGATCGCCTCTAACAGTTCTTGCTTTCCGCTGAGTTGTTTCGGCTCGCCGCCCTTCTCTGCTAGTTTTCTTAAATCGTCCAGAGCAAGCTTCCCCTTTTCGAATTCCGCACCCGCACCACTGTCGAAAGAGGAATATCTTTTCCGCCTGAACTCAAGGTAATCCGACTCCTTAAGAATTTTGTCGGCAATAATTAATGCTTTTGCAAATGTGTCCATGCCGGAAACATGCGCGATGAAAATGTCTTCAGGATCAGTTGAACTTCTTCTGGTTTTGGCGTCGAAATTTATTCCGCCGGCAGTGAATCCTCCAGCCTGCAAAATCACAAGCATGGCCTCGACCACCTCATGCACGTTGACGGGAAATTGGTCGGTGTCCCATCCATTTTGATAATCGCCCCGGTTTGCATCTATACTTCCAAGCAGGCCGGCATCGGCGGCAGCTTGAAGCTCGTGCTGGAAAGTATGTCCCGCGAGCGTGGCATGGTTCACCTCGATGTTGAGCTTGAAATCATTTTCGAGCCCATGCTTGTGAATAAAACCTATGACGGTCTCGGCATCGAAATCGTACTGGTGTTTCGTAGGTTCCATTGGCTTCGGCTCGATAAGAAATGTTCCTTTGAAGCCTTTACTCCTCGCGTAATCTCGCGCCATCTTAAGAAACATCCCAAGGTGTTCTTTTTCTCTCTTCATGTCCGTATTGAGAAGAGAAAAATATCCTTCGCGGCCGCCCCAGAACACATAGTTTGCTCCGCCCAGCTCGATCGTGGCGTCCAGAGTCCGCTTGACTTGTGTGCCGGCATAAGCGATCACATTAAAATCGGGATTCGTCGCTGCACCGTTCATATAACGAGGGTTACTGAAAAGGTTCGACGTTCCCCAGAGAAGTTTCACCCCTGAGGCGGCCTGTTTTTCTTTCGCATAATCGACCATGGCTCGAATTCTACTGTCCGATTCTCCAATCGTCGCGCCTTCGTCGACGATATCAAAATCATGGAAGCAATAAAACGGAGTACCAATCTTTGTCATAAACTCAAATGCGGCATCCATCTTGGCTTTAGCTCTCTTTATTGAATCGTCGGACTCGTTCCATTTGAAATCCTTTGTACCAGGGCCGAACGGATCGTTTCCGGTATTGCAGAAGGAGTGCCAGTATGCGGTCGAAAATCTCAAATGATCTTGGAGTCTCTTTCCGGCAACCACCTTGTCAGGATCGTACCACTTAAAAGCAAGAGGATTTTTAGACGACTGCCCCTCATACTTTACCTGGTTAATACCGGGGAAGTATTCTATCTGGCCTAAAGTTAAGTTAATCTTCATTTTTTTCTCCCAAAGATTGTAGATTAGTTTGTAATTCGTTCAGCCATTTTTCGTAAGCCGCTTTATATTTCGAGATATTATTGGAATCTGGCTCGACCGTCATCAAGCACTCCAGCCCCCTAAACGACTCGTCCAAAGAAGGATGAAATCCTGCGCCGAAAGCCGACGCTCTCGCAGCTCCCAGCGCGCCGTCGGTATTGTAAAGCTGGATCACTGCTCCGCTGAGTGAGGCAATTGTCTCTCTAAATATTTTGCTCAAGAACATATTTGCCATGCCGGCACGAATAATTTTTGAATCGACTCCGAGTTCCTTCAAAATATTTATCCCGTAATAAAATGAGAATGCAACGCCTTCGAGAACGGACCGTGTGAGGTGTTTTCGAGAATGAATGTTGAAATTCAATCCGGAGAATGAGGCCCCGATCTCTAAGTTTGTAAGCATTCGCTCCGCGCCATTTCCAAACGGCAGAAAAACCAAACCATCCGAGCCGATTCTGATCTCTCCGGCTGCGCGATTCATTTCCTCATATGGGATGGACGAGTCGAAAATTGTTTTTCGCATCCAACTATTTGAGATTCCCGTGCCATTTATACAGAGGAGAATTCCAAGTCTTCTCTTATCTTTCGTATGATTGACATGAGCAAAAGTGTTCACTCGCTGGTCTCTGTCAAATTTGATTTGATCGCTTACTCCATAAACGACACCGGAAGTGCCGGCGGTCGCTGCAATTTCACCCGGACGCAGCACGTTAAGTGAGAATGCATTGTTCGGCTGATCGCCCGCCCTATAGGTTATCGGAATGCCGCTCTTTAAACCAAGCTCGTCGGCGGATTCTTTCGTAAGCGTACCCTGATGTCCAAATACGGGGACTATTCCGGGAATCATAGCTTCACTGATCCCTAGATGCGCCATAAGAAAATGTGCCGGCTCTTCCGATTCGAAGTTCCACATTATTCCTTCCGAGAGGCCCTCGGCTGTTGTAGAAATTTCGCCGGTCATTTTCATCGCGATGTAATCTCCCGGCAGCATGAACTTGAAAGTCTTTTCGAAGACAGAACGTTCGTTTTCGATCACCCATCTGAGCTTGGATGCCGTAAAATTTCCCGGAGAGTTCAGCAAGAATCGAAGACATTTTTCTTTCCCGATCTCGGCGAACGCCTTGCTGCCTATTCCAACGGCTCTGCTGTCGCACCAGATAATAGATGGTCTCAAGACATCTTTGCGTTTGTCTACCAAAACTAAACCGTGCATTTGATACGTTATGCCGATCGCCGAAATGTCGGATGCCGACACTCGTGAAGATGAAAGAATTTCCGCAGAAACTTTTTTTACCGCGTTCCACCATGTCTCGGGATTCTGCTCGGCCCAGCCGGGTTTCGGAGAGTCTATTCTCATCTCGTCTTTTGGATAAGTGGCGCTCGCCACCGCTTCGCCCGACTTGACGTCGTAGAGCGCCGCTTTAATGGATGAGCTGCCGATATCGTAACCAACAGTCAGCATAAGTCTCAGTATCTCCCTGCAAAATAGAAAAACAAATTTGAAAAAATGAACCGGTTCATTTCGATTAAAAATATCGGAAAAAATCCTTCAAAACGCAACAGATATTTGATAATTTGCCTAATGGAGTGAAGTCTAAATAACCCCCAAAAAATGAGTTCGGAGTCAGGTTAAGGCAGACGTCGGCAACAGAACAAGGTCGAAGAGGCCGCTGCTTCCGTCAATACTAAGAAAGAACGAGCTCCTTCTTAATCTCACCGTTAGACTTCCAGGTGAGCAAGCCGCGCTTCTTATAAGAAGTATGAAGAAGACTATGAGAGATATGTCCCAACGGTTCTTTCAAGAATTCCCTGTAAATCGTTCCGATCTCGGGATTTTCATGCGACTTGCGAATCGGTTTACCTTCGTCCTCCGCATAAATAGATGCGGCGCGTTTTTTTCTGATTTCCAGACTCGTCGGGATCGGTTGTCCGCCGCCGCCGATGCATCCGCCGGGACACGTCATTACCTCTATGAACGCGTAAGGGGACTCTCCCTTTTCAATCTGGTCAAGAAGCCGGCGGGCATTTTTCAATGTGTGCGCCACCGCGACTCTTATCTTAGTACCGCTCATGTCAACTTCTGCTTCCTTGATTCCTTCCATACCACGCACGGCGGTGAAATTTATGTTCGGCAGAGAGGAACCGGTCACAACTTCATAAGCAGTCCTGAGCGCGGCTTCCATCACTCCGCCTGTCGTGCCAAAGATCACCGCAGCTCCAGTTGATTCACCCAACGGATTGTCAAACTCTTCGGAGGGAAGCGACGAGAATTGGATCCCCGATTCCTTGAACATCCTCGCAAGCTCGCGAGTTGTCAGCACGTAATCGACATCGTAAAATGCATCGTCATCCGACCAGGACTTTTTCTCTTTCCAGTAAGCGAATGCGCTCATCATCTCAGGCCGCTTCGCTTCATATTTCTTCGCAGTGCACGGCATAATTGAGACAACCACCATCTTTCTCGGATCAATGCCGGTCTTAGCTGCATAATAAGTTTTTGCCACCGCACCGAACATTTGCTGCGGAGACTTGCATGTCGATAGATGATCCAAAGAATTCGGGAAGAAATGTTCGATAAATTTTATCCATCCTGGCGAACATGAAGTGATCATAGGTAAGACGCCGCCCTTGGTAAGGCGTTTTATCAGCTCATGTCCTTCTTCCATGATCGTCAGGTCCGCAGTGAACTGCGTATCGAACACTTTGTTGAAGCCGAGGCGGCGCAAGCCTGCGACCATCTGTCCCGTCACAAGTGCACCATGGCCCATGCCCATGGCTTCGCCTATGCCGACGCGGATCGCAGGAGCCGTCTGTACTATCACAACTTTGTCCGGATTGAGAATCTCTTCAAACACTTTATCGGTATCGTCACGTTCGACGATTGCGCCGGTCGGGCAAACCAGCGCACATTGCCCGCAGTTTGTGCAGGCAACATTTCCGAGTCCCTTGTCCATGTAAGTCGAAACTTTGCTTTTGTTTCCTCGCCTCGTAAAATCAATTGCGTAAACCGTCTGAACCGTCGCGCACACGGCAACGCATCTTCCGCAAAGGATACATTTATTCGGATCTCTTATGATCGATGGAGAAGTCAAATCCAGTTCTTCAACGGGTCTCGTTCTGACAAAAACATCGTCCTTCACACCCAATTCCGCCGATATCTCTTGGAGCTCGCAATTCTGGTTTCGCAGACAGGAGAGACAATCTTTCGGGTGGTTGGCGAGAAGAAGCTCGACATTTGTCCGTCGTGCCTCGCGAATGCGTGGAGAGTTGGTGGCAATCTCGATCCCTTCACGGATACATGTCGAACAGGAACGCACGAGAGTTCTTGCGCCTTTGACTTCGACGAGACAAACACCGCAAGACGCATTTCGTGAGACCCCCTCGAGGTAGCACAGTGTCGGTATCTTTATTCCCGCACTCGCACACGCGTCGAGGATCGTCATACCGTCCGGTGCCTGATACTCATTGCCGTTGACTTTTATGTTCACCATCTTGGTATCCATCAAAAATTCTCCTTTAAATATACGGCGATCTTCAATTCGCCCGACTTTAATCTTTTTCGAATGACCCTTCGGTCTGGTCGACGCATTTCACGTCGCATCGCAAACACCGCGCAGCTTCTTCAAGTGCCTCTTGCCCGCTTAAACCCGACAGGATCTCCTGGAAGGTCAAGATGCGTTCCATGATGGGAAGCTTTTTTACCTCAACTTTCTTGATCGATTCCGGCTCGGCAGGGACTTCATCTTTGTACTTGAACTCTCTAAATAGATGATGGAACCTCTTTTCTTTCATCAAGTCGAAGTCGATTGCTTCTGCTGCGCTTCTTGCTATTCCCATCGCTTCGGAAACGGTTGCCGGACCGGTAACCGCATCGCCGCCGGCATATACTCTGGCCAGGTTGGTTCTGTATCCCGGCTGATGCGCTCTGATCGAGCCATTTTTTCTGACTTCCAGTCCGATCTCCTTCGCCGGTTCGAATTCCACTTTCTCGCCGACTGCCAATATTACCATATCGCATTCCACAACGGCGGTTTCCCCGGTGTCTACGGGCTTCTTCCTTCCGGCGCTGTCAAACCCATCAAGTTTCATCTTGTGGATTTCTAGTCCGGTAACCCTTCCCTTAGCATCGCCGATGATTCTGCTCGGAGCCGACATGAACATGAACTTGATGCATTCATCCACGGCATCGTTTATCTCGTGAGAATTTGCCGGCATCTCATCTCTATCACGGCGATAGACTATCGCAACATCCGCACCGAGTCTCAGACAGGAACGGGCAACATCTATTGCCACGTTGCCGGCACCGACGATCGCTATATTTTTTCCGATTGGGAGTTTCTTTCCAAGAGCAAACTTCTCGAGAAATTCATAACCTTCAAGTACGCCGTCCAGTTCTTTGCCCGGAATATCGAGTCCGATATCCTTCTGCGCACCGACCGCAATAAATACGGCATCATTCTGTTTCTGTAGATGCTTGAAGCCGGCTCCTTTTCCGATGCGAGTATTGAAAACAAATTTTACTCCCAACTTTTTGAAAAGCTCGAGTTCCTTGTTTAACACGTCTTTGGGCAGGCGATAAGCCGGAATGCCGTATTGCAGAATCCCTCCTGCTTTTGCATGACTATCGTAAACCGTGACACTGTGTCCGAGCCGAACGAGATAGTATGCGGCAGTCAATCCCGCAGGCCCAGCACCGATGATTGCGACCTTCTTTCCCGTCGGCGAAAGTTTCTCTTTGATCAGACGCTGATAAATTTCTTTTTCTCTTCCCATCTTGTACATAGTATCCGCAAGGTAGCGATGAATCTCGCCCTGTGACACCGCATCGTCGATCATATCTCTGCGGCATCGCATCTGGCAATGGAAGTAACAGATCCTTCCTACAGTACCTGGAAGCGGATTGTCGCGCAAAGTCAATTCAAAGGCTTCTTCGATCCTCCGCTCTTTCAAGAGCTGCAGATATCCCGGGATATTCATGTGCAGCGGGCAACTGTTTTCGCAAAGAGCCATGAACAGACTTTCACACACGCCGGCTTTGCACCGCTTTTGGTTTATATGTCTTTCGTATTCGTCGCGAAAATACTTGAGTGTGGTCAGAACCGGATTTGCACTCGTTTGTCCGAGACCGCAGAGGGCGGAATCTTTTATCACATATGCCAATCTTTCCAGCGTATCCAGGTCGGCCATCGTCGCATCGCCGCGCGTGATTTTATTCAGGATGGCCAGCATCTGCGAGAGACCTTCTCGGCACGGAGTGCACTTCCCGCAAGATTCGTTGTGAGTCACTTCGACGAAATATCTGGCGACGTCCACCATGCAATTATCCTGATCCATCACCACCATACCGCCAGACCCCATGATCGTGCCTAGCTTCGTCAGAGACTCATAATCGACAGGAGTATTAAAATATTCGACCGGTATACATCCGCCGGAAGGGCCGCCGGTCTGGACTGCACGTATCTTTTTTTTGTTTCCGGTGCCCTCTCCCATCTGATAAATAATATTTTCAAGCGGAGTGCCGAGCGGCAACTCAACCAAGCCGGTGTTTTTAACTTTGCCGACAAGCGAAAAAACTTTTGTACCGGTGCTGTTTGCAGTCCCAAATTTTGAGAACTCGTCACCGCCGATCGTCACAATCAACGGGACATTGTACCATGTTTCAACATTATTTATGTTCGTCGGTTTTCCCCACAAACCTTTCTGCGCGGGGTATGGCGGACGAGTAATCGGACGTCCTGCTCTGCCTTCAATCGATGCAATAAGAGCCGTTTCTTCACCGCACACAAATGCGCCGGCACCTTCAACATGAGTCAGATCGAAACTGAAAGAAGCGCCGAAAATATTTTGCCCGAGGATCCCGCACTCCCGTGCGGCAGCAACAGCTTTCTTGAACCGCTCGACCGCAAGCGGATATTCAGCGCGAACATACATTATGCCTTCAGGCGCACCCATCACATAAGCGCCGATCAACATTCCCTCGATCAATGCCTGCGGATCGCTCTCAATCTCGTTGCGGTTCATGTATGCGCCCGGATCGCCTTCGTCGGCATTACAAATGATATACTTTCTGTCAGACTCTGCCTTCTTCATCATTTCCCACTTGATGCCTGTAGGAAACCCTGCCCCGCCACGTCCACGCAATTTGGATTTTTTAATCTCATCGAGCACGGAATCGGGTGTCATCTGGGTCAACGCCTTCAGCAGTGCTGCGTAGCCGCCAACCGCTATGTATTCTTCTATGTCTTCAGGATTAATCAACCCTGCTTCCCGAAGAACAATTTTCTTCTGTCCCTTGAAAAAGGGAATTTCATTCCATAGCGGAATATTACTGAGACCGGCACCGAACTCAATTCCTGAAGTGAAAAAATTCCATTTCTCAATCCTGCAGAGAGCCTTCTTCACCGGCATAAGGCCGTTACTCAGGCTTTCCACGATTTTCTCTGCGTCCTTCGGAGTTACCTTGTGCAAAATGACAAGCGGCATTCCCGGCAAATAACAATTGACGATCGGTTCTTCGGCACAGAACCCGAAGCAGCCTGTTATAGAAAGTTGGATCTTGGCGTGCTTTACTCTTATGGCTTTCTGAAAACTCTCATAAACTTCCTTTGCACCGTTCCCGATTCCGCAGGTCCCCATTCCCACAGAAATCCTGGGAATATCCGGCAATATTTTCTTGAGCCCTCTCTGCCTGATTTCTTCCAACGCTGCACTATCAAGTAGTTTCATTGATTTTTCCTCCCCTTGGAAACCTTGCTCAATAGCTTCTTCAGTTTTGCGGTTGTCATATTACTACAAATGTTTCCGTCAATAGCAACGACTGGAGCGAGAGCGCATTGGCCAAAGCAGGCTACGGTCGATACCGTAAACTTGTTATCGGAGGAGGTGAATCCGGATTCTCCGGCATCGAGCTCTTTTCCGCCGCCCAACACTAATCCAAGGTCATCGAGTAGTACCTTGGAGCCTTTCGTATGGCATGCAGTGCCCCGACATACGGTGACGGTGTGTTCACCCTGCGGTTTAAGATTGAAAAAAGAATAAAACGTAACGACGTTGTAAATTCTGGAAAGTGGTACACCGGTTTTCATCGCGACGTGGTTCAATGCGTCCTCGGAAAGATACTTCTGTTCGCTCTGAAGCTGTGTCTCTTCAAGTATCCCAAGAAGCTCACCCTGCTGACCCTTGTGTTTAGCGACAACCGAATCTATTTCATGTAAAAAGGAATCTCCGCTAAGATGAATTCCATCGGATAGTTCTCGCGATGTCGTTTGTGACTCGTTCATGCCTACTCCTTTATGAGAATAAAAGAAAAGTGAATGATGAGGTTTTTAGAATATTAGAATGGGATCGGATAAATTTTATTTACGCACACCCACTGACATTTATTTTAGTTTTATATTCTTAATATTTAGAGTTTGTGATAAAATTTTTGCATACTGCACGAAAACGATGTAATAATATTAACAAAGGGACACAAAAAAATCAAGACAACCCGGGACTGAAAGGCTAAAAGCATCTTGGATTTCGCGATTTGGCTATTACAATTTTTTTTTGCAATTTATAGCGCAACAAAAGCGTGGGAATTCATGCAAAAAATTTTTTTGTCCGTAATTGGAATAATTATATCAATATATCCTACATCCTCTTTTTCAAAAACGACCGACCTAAAAGGAAAAATCATGGATGCAGAAACAGGACTTCCGTTAAAGAACATCCACGTGCTCATCCACGAATTACAGAGGGAAGCCATTTCAGATAGCGGCGGCTTTTTTAGTTTCACATCGGTAGAAGCAGGAACATATCACCTATCGTTTGCAAACCCGGCTTATGCCCGGTACGAAAAGGAAGTCCGCACCGACGACACACTGATAATTCGCCTCGACCCGGTTGTCTTCCACGGACCGGAAGTCATCGTCACCAGCACTAAAGGGGAAGTTCCATCGTCGCCCGTCCCGACTATCGTGGTTGATGGAATGATGCTTCCGCAAACCGGCGCGCCGACGGTTTCCGATATTCTGAGTCAACAACCCGGCGTTGCGCTGGTACGCGATGGGATGTGGGAAACCGACGTATCAATCCGTGGCATGACGAGAAATAATGTTGTGATGATGGTCGACAACACCCGGCTTGAGACAGCTAATGATATTGCAACAGCCCTTTCTTTGATAAATCCATTCGATCTCGATCGCATCGAAGTTATCAAAGGAGCCAACTCGGCTCTCGCCGGGACCGGAGCGTTCGGAGGAGTCGTAAATTGCATTAGCAAATCGCCCTCGTACAGCGACCAGCCTAGATTTGACGGCGAATCTCTAATTCAGTATGAATCGGTAAATCACAGCAGTGCGGAGTATCTCGCACTCGAAAGCGGGTCCGAGAATTTTAAACTTCGTGGCAGCGGAGAATACAGGAAAGCCGGGAATTACGAAACTCCTTTAGGAGATGTGCCAAATTCCCAGTACAATGATTTCGGTCTGACCGGAGACGCTGGTATAAAGTTATTCAACAACCATTCACTCGACCTCACATACCAGCGGTTTCAGGCAGAGGATACGGGGATCCCAGGCGATTCATTGTTTACTCAAACCGCTTCGGCAAAATATACGCTTGCGCGACGCGAACTTTACAAGTTGGAATATTCTATCCCGGACATCAGTGATGCTTTTCCCGTGCTTATTCTTCGCGCGTCAAGACAGATCATCGAGAGGCATGTGCAAGTAATTCAAACTCCAACGCTGACTTTGACGCCACATGCCATACATGGCACAGACATGTTTCAAATTGAAGGCTCGATTGTCCCCGCGACCGGCCACTTCCTTACCGCCGGCGTCGAAGTCTGGCAACGAACCTTGGATAGCAAACGCGAACGATACAACTACTCCAACAATACCGTCATCCAGGATGTCCCTCTCCCCAATTCTTCGTTCGGGAGCGCGGGAATCTATGCGCAGGACGAGTGGCAATTGATACCACAAGCGACGATAGTTGTTCTTGGAGGAAGATGCGATTTTATTCGCGTTCACAACGACCTGACAGTAGACACTGTCTGGATACAAAACTCCAGCGGTCAAAAAACTTTCCCTCAAGATGAAAATGTCCTCTGGCCGGAAAATACAAGCAGCTCGGCAAGCTGGAGTGCCAATCTCGGAATTGACCAGAAGATTTATGAGTCCTTGAACGGCTCCGTTTTGTTATCAACCGCATTTCGATCCCCTTCGCTGGAAGAACGTTACCAGTATTTAAACTTCGGCGGATCGATCCATGTCGGCAACCCCGATCTTCAGCCGGAACAAAGTGTTTCGATTAATTGCGGATTAGAGTGGCGCACATTGTTGCTGCGACTCGATGGCGACGTCTACTACAATTCACTTCGAGATTTGGTCTCGGAAGTCCTCGGAACTTTCGAAGGAAATCCAGCCTATGTAAAAATAAATATCGGCCAGGCAAGAATGTATGGATACGAGTTGTCTGCCGAAACAGATGCGGCATCTCATCTCATATTCGGGGCGACTCTTTCTTACGTTCGTGGTGAGAACACGAAGAGTCATGCCAATCTTCCTCAAATTCCCCCGCTTCACGCTGCATTCTCAGCTAACTATATGTTTGGTAACCTCGGGACCATTGATGCCCAGCTGGAAGGAGATGCCAGGCAAGATTTCTCTGCTGTCGGCGAAAATCCTCCTGCAGGTTATATCCTTATAGACGCAGGCTATAGAAGTGTTCCGGTTGCATTTTCCGGGATATTTATAACGTTAAATTTAGGGGTGCACAATCTTTTCAATCGTGCTTATATGAACTTCCTTTCGACCGCACGAGGAGAAATCAAATACGAGCCCGGCAGAAATATATTTGCGACTGCGTCGGTGCAATGGTAGTTATAAAAAAATCTAGCACATGACCTGGCTTTCGTTCGCGTTTATATCTGCCATTCTCTCCGCAACCGCCGCGGTGACGCAGAAAAAGATCCTCTTCAAGATCGACGCCCTGACATTTTCATTCCTGCTTTCCGCAGTCATCATGATAATGTCTTTCGGTGCACTGCTCATAGTCGATGTTACAGACGTCTCTGGCATAACGCTGGCCATCCTCATACTCAAGGGCGTCATCAATGCGTTTGCATTTGTGCTCGTAATGATGATGTTGGAACGCTCTGACATAAGCGGAACACTCCCTCTCCTCGCATTGACTCCGGGCATCACGGCAGTCCTGGCATTTGCCGCAATCGGCGAGACGATCACTGCAATAGAAATGATTGGATTGTTGCTTATGATTGGAGGAGTCCTCCTCCTGGAGCGGAGACCGACCGGACTCGGAAATTTTAGGGCACAGCGGTACATCTGGGCGGCCCTATTGCTGTTTGCAGTCTCAGCCGTGATGGATAAAGTCCTCGTGAGCGGCTACAAGACTTCGCCAATTGTGGTCCTTTTTTACCAGCACGCGGTCTTTCTAGTAGTGTATGTAATTTTGTTTTTCAATCGGAGAAATTCTCTTCGCCAATTGCTTACGAGAAAACATATCCCGGTTCTGCTTCTCATCGGCTTGGTGGCACTGTTTACTATCGGATACCGCCTAACGCAGCTTGATGCGGTGAAAACCGGAAATGTTGCTATGGTTCTTGCAGTCAAACGCACTTCGGTTTTTTATGCATCCCTCATCGGTGGAAAGATGTTCAGCGAAAAGCATCTCCTCATACGCCTCGCAGGTGCTGCAGTCATAATTGCCGCCGGCTTCATTATCCTTCGCAACGTGGCATAATAATCGACCTCAACCGCTCTCTCTTATTTCAAAGGGGAGTCATAGTGTGGTGACTTGAATTAAGCTGGGACTAACACATTCGACGGATTAAGTGGTGACAAGAATGATTTGGGGGAGAAGGTTCTAAAACTCTTTCACTGTCTCTCATTCATGAACAGCCTGCCTTGTAATCGTTCCAAACCAGAGGCAACTTGTAGTGAGAGGTCCGCATCGGGGAGCCACTGAGGTCAGCGCTAATATTCCATGGAGATGATTCGTTCATTCAAGAGTCTGCTTTTGAAGGTTTTGTATGACATCAGGGACAAATCGTTCGCTCAGGCCACTTCCAAATGAGAATGTGTAGAGCAAAAGCAGGTTTGAGCCTATGAATGTCAGAACTACTCCGGACTGTTGCATTAGAATTAGAATACGCGTGAATCCATTCAAAGTGGTGTGCATCCATGATGAATATTTTGGAATCAAGATACCTCTAAACCGAGTCAAAACGGAGACGAGAGATCCGCACGCGCCGAAGGTACCACCCATGAGAATATGGTAAATTAGCGTTTTGCCGAAATATTGAGAGTACAAGAGTGGGGGACGATTGACAAGGCAGCAAATACTATTGCCGCAAAAACATACTTGAGATGTACAGATTCGGTTGATTTACTCTCGATGAATTGTTCAACCTCCGCAAAATAATTTGTCTCTTTAAGAGATTTTCCAGATTTTAGTGCGACATAAAAGGCTGTCGCGATTAGAGTCTGGGCAAGATATTGTCGTCTTTTGGGAATTGAAACTGTTACTCTTGAAAGGAGTGCCTTGGAAGTTACAATAACTTCAGATGCATTGGTAAATTTGGGAATAATATATTCGTAAACGAAAGATCTTTCACGTTCTATAAAATAGATAGCGATATCAGGCTCATCTACAACAATAAATTTGATGATCCGGCCTTCACGGTTTGTACCTCCAACTTTATATCCTAGCCAGGGAACGTAGTTGGATTTGTCATCTTCTATCATTTAAACACCTCCATAACAAGTCGAATATAAGTGTTGCCTAATTACAGCTAGTCTGCAAAAAATCAAAGCAGCAGTTCAGCAGAAAGAGTGTTGTCATTGCTTCTTTTGTCTAGAAATCCTCTGCACGTCTTCAATGGCAATCTTCACTATGCTGGCTACGCAAGATGTTAATCCGCGGTTCTCAGAAAGTCAAGGGTGCCTGCATGTAAGCGTTACACAAGGTGGATCAAAGGGAGAGGGGGAACTAATTTAGACTTAGTTTAGTTCTAGATTCTGGATAAAGAAGAATGATAAGAACACTAAGCATACCGCTCCCCCTCACGGTTATCGTGTTATTGCTTTGCGCTTCGACATCACAAGCACAAATTACCGCGACCGCAAGAGTAACTTTGACTGTAATCCCCGCTCCCGGAATCAGCTTCGCTTCGGCAAATCCTGTGGGAAATACCTCGCGGCTGAATCAGGCTAACGATGGCGGGATTACATTTTGCACCTCCAGCAACGTTGCCGTCATTCTGAACTCTTTTGGGGAAAAGAAAATGTTGGATTCAGATCATCTCGGTCATGGGGCGACGAAAACTCTAACCACAAAAGAGCTCAACGGCCTATCGAAGGTCGAAGTAATATACATCGGAAACTAAAGCCTCAATCTTCTCTTCTGTCGCACAAATCTCCTGGACCTTTTAAATAACGTGATGGCCGCTCCCGGTATCTTGACTGGAATTGGTTTATCACTCAATATCCCTGTGAACCGTCTGCGGAGAGAATGCCGGCAGACATACGGAAATATATTCGGCTCCCTGCGGTCTTGGAGTGCTGTACTGGACCCACTCACCATGGTGTGCGATGATTGCCTGGCCTGCTCTGACTTCGAAGACCTCCATCGTAGTTGCAACGCGCAGTAAGCCTCGAAGGACAACAGTATACTCATCGAACTCCGGTGTCTGACCCGGTTCAATCCACCCTTCCGAACTTTTCATTCTCGCAATGCTGACCGCCGGGGTTTTTGAGCTCACATTGCCGATAAACTCTTCGATGATTTTCGGTTTGTTTCCCGCGGCCTGAACTTTAACCGGAGATTTGATAATCGTTGGCATTTATTTATCCTTGCATGATAGTTTGTCCAGCATGTCCGAGAATGGCAAGATGGCGAATGAAATCTTCCGGCTCACCTGGCGAAATCACCACCGTGCGATTCGGGTAACGCAGCACTATTGTCTTATGCTGGTCGGTGACAAACGCGCGAAAAGCGCCCAGACGTGCGTTGCGGTAGAATCCCGTAAACGAAAACATTCCGCCATTTCCAAAAGTGCGAATGCTTCCCCGCATCGCGTCCGGATCGAACCGTGCCGAAGCTATGCCTGCCAGCGGCAGCCGCGTCGTCCAGAAAAGACGGTGTACCAGGATGGCATTCGGAGTGATGGTGTATCCTCTGATCGCAAAAGGCACCGTACCAATGAGCAGGGCTGGTGGCAATAAACCCGGCCAGGACATGAGCCGATGATCGACGCGTACCGCGAGAAATGCGACGCCTAGACACAGGATTGTTGACAGTGATGAAATGACCATGAGCGACGTGCTCCATGGAGCTTTGTAGTCTCTCATGATTGTGTCTCCCCTGCGTGGTTAATCGTTTCCTCGCTCGTTTATTGCTTACTGCCCATTTATTTGATTGTATCTATCGCATGCATCTTCACATCCTAAGTCACACGCATGCTTCAAATCATTCAATGCATCCTGCTTCCTCCCCAGATGAAGATAGCATAAAGCCCGGTTAATATAGCCGTTGTAGTCATCGGGTTTAGAATCGATCGCACGGCTATTATCTGAGACGGCATCTTCATATTTCCCCTGCTGATAGTGAATCCATCCTATATTGTTATATGCACTGGTATATCCTGAATTGAGAGCGATCGTGTGCTCGAAATCCGAAATGGCTTCATCGTAACGATTGAGGTTTCTATAGCAGATGCCGCGGTTATAGAAAGAAAGGTAATCGCCCGGATCCGCTTTGATCGCCAACGTGTATTCCTGTATTGCCTCTTCGAATCGCTGCGCCTGCAGCAAATCATATCCCTTCTTTGCATGACCATGCGCCTCAGCACTTTTGCTATTCAAGTAGCTCTTGGTCTGTTGAAGATTTTCATCTGCGGGACTGATTTTTGAAGCGTAGTCGATTATCGAGCGTGCCTGGACAAAATTGCCTAAAGCGTATAGTGCACCAGCCTCCGCGCGAAGGAATGTTGAGTTCTGGGGGGATAACTGGACTGCGTTTTCGTAATCCTCCAGCGCCTGCTGATATTTCCTTATACTGTAATAACAATCACCCCGGTAGTCATAAAATTCCGCGCGGTCTCCGAAGGAAATTGCTTCGTTGTACTTTACAATTGCAGATTCGTAGTCCCCCTCATATTCGAGATCCATGCCTTCATCAAATGGGATATAACCTCTGAGCACTTTCAGCTGAGGATTCAAGGATAAATATTTTTGGCTTTCATCGGCAAGCTGGAGCATCTCCTCATGAGATCCACCCCATCGAGGCCAGAGACTTTTCATATATGAAACCCAGATTCCAAGACTCGTCGGATCTATTTTTAAGGCCGCATCAAAAAAATTTCTCGTGGCAAGTTTGCCGCCCATATGCATGCTGATGGTGATGAAGACATCGTAGCAAGCAAGATTGCGCTCGTCAATTTTCAGCCCCTCGGAAGCGTCCAGCACGGCCTTTTTAAAGTATTCACGCATTCCATTCCATTGCTCTTCAGTAACATCTTTAGCCCAACCGACTCCCCGGAGACGCCACCCTACCCTCATATAGTAACGGGCTCGTGCTGCATACGCATTCGCACACTCAGGGTAACGCCGGATCCAATCATTAAGGCTCACCTCTATCGTCGAATCAGGTATTTCAAATGTGCTGAAGGCACGCCAATAATACTCTTCGAGTGTCTTGTCTTTCTCCAGAATCTCGGTGACATCGTCTAATTTCTTCATCAAGGGTTCGTACAAACCGCTCTTGAGTAAATACAGCAGCGTAAGCTTGTCCGGACCACCATGTGGAGCTGTACTTTGAGCATACGCGCAAAACGAGGAAAGAATGAGAACGACTGTAAGACGATAACCGGTAAGTTTCATAACTGTCTCCCTGCCTGACGATATTTCAAACTTAGATAAACTCAAACCATAAATGGAAACTTAAGCGTTCGCACACCGGAAGTATTTCCACACCATTTCTTCCACAATATGTCCGCCGACCTTGCCTTTGAAATTTATGTTTTGCTTCTGCGATATGCAAATATCCGCGGCATAACTAAGAAAGCTTGAATTCATTTTAGGTCACTTGCCGGCTTCGCCTGATCCAGGAAAGAATTATTGATGGCTGGCCAGACAATAGATTTGCCACTTCTAACACCATTCTAATTTCCCTTCAAAGTGGACATTGAATAACCCAAGGAGCCGGGGATCTGCCTCTCTTTTGCCGTTGTTCCAATTAGAAATCTCTCACTCTTTGAGTGCTACTCCAAGGGAAAGTCCTGCCCATGGTACAAATTCTTTGAAGGTAAACAGAGGAGTGAAACCGATTCGAAATATTACGCCGCTATCTCTCGGCTGCATCCTGTACCCAATTGTCGCCGCGCCTAACAAAACGTTTGCCCTATTCTGGTGAGCTGTGCCAAAAAATATTTCTTCACCTTGAAATGAAATGACGGCGGGCACTAAACCAATTCCCAACTCAAGGTGGTGATCCCCCTGTCCGGTAAGATAGTTGACCATGATAGGAAAGGCTGTGAATTTCAACTCACCCGCAACAAGCAAGGCAAACGCGGGGAGCGACCAAGTGGTGAATCCCACCCTCAAACTGAAATTCGGGGTGAAGCGGTGATCACAATTGATTGAATAGAGGATACCTGGTCCAAAACCTTCAGCATATATCGCGTCTCGAGTGTAATGATTCACACTTTCCTGAGCAAAGAGAGGACTCGTGGCGACAGCGATAACAAAGCAAGGCATCAACATTGAGGGGAACACGAATTTCGTGCGATGGATCCTCATAAAACAACCCCTTTCTCACGTAATTATGAAATACAAAAGATATTAAGCGGCGGATTACAGAAAGTCAAGCTCATGTCCGCGTTCTCTGAAGATTTGAGCGAGAAATACGATTTCGGGTCTAAGATGAAATCGGAAACTTAGACTCCACCCTTCAAGACTTTGTTTAGGAAGGACAAAGGCAGGACAAGATTAGGATCATGTCCTGCATAGATTCAGTATCTTGGCAAGCTCGGATCTATTTTCTCGACCCACTCGTCGATTCCGCCGACCAGATTCTTCACGCTCTTAAATCCGTTTCTGCGAAGGAAGTCTGCCGCTCTTCCACTCCGTCCTCCGGACTTGCAGTGTACCACGATCTCTTTCGAGGGATCCAATTCATCAATCCTTTTTGGCAGTGTGGAAAGAGGAATTAGATATGCGCCGATATTGACAATCTCATACTCATGCGGCTCGCGAACGTCGAGGAGAAAAACGTCGTCGCCTCGATCCAGTCTTGTTTTTAGCTGCTCAACCGTGATTTCAGTTTCGCCATCGACGACCTCTGCGGGCTGAGTCACGTGAGGTGCAATCCCACAGAATTGCTCATAGTCGATCAACTCGTGAATCGTCGGGTTGTCTCCGCAGATCGGGCACTCGGGATTTTTCCGGAGCTTCAGTTCGCGGAATTTGAATTTCAGTGCATCGAACAAGACGAGCCTGCCTATCAACGGCTCGCCCTCTCCCAGAATAAGCTTGATCACCTCGAGTGCCTGTAATGACCCGATTATTCCCGGCAAAACTCCGAGCACTCCGCCTTCCGCACAGCTTGGAACCAGTCCCGGCGGAGGCGGCGCAGGGTAAAGACATCTGTAACACGGCCCGCGTTTCGCATCGAACACGCTCACCTGTCCATCAAACCTCAGGATGGAGCCGTAAACGTTCGGCTTTCCCAATAGAACACAGGCATCATTTACCAGATACCGGGTCGGGAAATTGTCCGTCCCATCGACGATCACGTCATAGTCTCCAAATAGGCCCAGGGCATTCGCAGACGAGAGTCTTTCTTCATAAGTCTCGACTTCGACATTCGGATTGATTCCATTTAGAGTCTCGCGTGCTGAATCCAATTTCGGTCTTCCAATATCCGGGGTTGAATGCATAACCTGTCTCTGTAAATTTGTCAAATCGACGACATCGAAGTCTACAATACCGATCTTGCCGACACCTGCCGCAGCAAGATACAGCCCCAGCGGAGATCCAAGTCCGCCTGCGCCGATCATTAAGACTTTTGCGGCCTTCAGTTTCTTTTGTCCGGATAATCCAACTTCAGGAATAATCAGATGCCTGCTATAGCGAAGCACCTCTTCGTTGGAAAGCTGGACCTCGTCTTCGATTGTGGTGACATCCACACCACCAGCAATTGATGGTACGATGCTCACCGTATCGGACTCCTTCACCGGAGTTTTTTCTTTCTCGAGGTATCGAATATCCTCGTCGTTGATATAGATGTTCACATAACTTCTCAGATCGCCATTCTCGCCATACAGATGCTGACGAACGTCTCCATATTTTGAAGTTAGATCCTGCAGTACTTCACTTATTGTATTGCCGTTGACTTCGACCGTATCTTTTTTGTCCGTGTATGGACGCAACGGCGTCGGAATGAAAACCTTTATTGACATATATTTAACCTCTATTTGGAATACCGGTTAGTCTTTAGTTTTTGTTTTGCTGCTACCTACTGCCTGCTGTTTACTTCTTCTTCCACCAGAAATTCTTTCCGATCGAATCGATCCCTGGTGTCACTCAACAGCCATGCACTTATGTCCCTGGCCTTCCCTTGCGAAACAGATACAACAATGTATGTGAACCAGGGGAGCGCATGGTCCCTATCAAATTCCGAAGGAACCGCCGGATGATCAGGATGAGAATGATAGAAACCGAGCAGATCTAATTTTCGCTCGACGGCGATCCTCTCCATCTGCAAATATTGTTTCGGGGTCACGAAAAATCTTCTTCCGCGATTTTCACCCTGTTCGTTATCAAGCTCAACCACTTCTTCGACCATCTGGTTATTACCGTCACTTCGACCGAGCATGATACCGCAACACTCTTCGGGATATGCCCGCTCGCCGTGTTTTTCAATTTGGGAAATCGCATCCTTGGGAATTTTGATCACTGACAGCATCTCTTGTTTTTTACTTTCCACTATCTCCATTAGAGAAATGTTCGCTTCCATATCTCGCACCGCTGTCCGGAAATACAGTCACAACTACGCCGGATTTTAATCGAGAGGCAACTTTCAGACTTGCTGACATCGCGGCTCCGGATGATATGCCTACAAATAAACCTTCTTCGCGTGCCAGACGATTCACCATCTCATAAGCTTCTTCCGTAGAAATCGCCAGTTGGCCGTCGGCGACAGTTGGGTCGTAAATACCGGGAACGATCGTCGTTTTCAGGTGCTTCAATCCTTCAAGCCCGTGCAGTGGGGAATCGGGCTGAAAAGATATACAAGAGATCGATGGATTGAATTCCTTCAGCCGCCTGCTTGTGCCGACGAACGTGCCGGTAGTTCCGAGTCCGGCGATGAAATGTGTTACACGATGATTAGTCTGTTCCCAAATTTCAGGTGCGGTGGTTCTGTAATGAGCCTTCCAATTCGCCGGATTATTATACTGGTCAGGATAAAAATATTTCTCGGGATTAGCCGCCACCATCTCTTTCACCTTTTGCTGCGCGCCATCGGTGCCCGCGAGCGGATCGGTGAGTATAACTTCTGCGCCATAAGCCGACAGCGCGTTCTTGCGCTCGCGGCTTGCGTTGGAAGGAAGCGCGAGCGCAACCTTGTAACCGAGCGCACTCCCAATCATCGCATAAGCAATCCCCGTATTCCCGCTTGTCGCGTCAATGATTGTTTTGTCTTTAGTCAACCATCCAGACCATTCAGCTTCAACGATCATATTAAGCGCTGCACGGTCTTTCACAGATCCACCGGGATTGAACCATTCCGCCTTAGCGAAAATCTCCACCTCTTTGTTCAATGTAAATAACCTTCTGATACGAAGAAGCGGCGTATTCCCGATATTACCGAGGATTGAATGGCGGTCATGCATTTCGGACTGAAGGTCCCTCCCCTCAACTAATTCCGATACTTCGAGTTCATTCCCGGGATTTCGAGCCTGACGACGATCTATTTTTCCATTCGCTATTTGTTCCATTGTCTTCCCATATCATGAACGAAATTTTTCGCTAAAAGATTTCCGCACCGACAGTTTTTAACAATGACGAACCCGGCGACCAATTCTCTCCATTCTTCTCGCGGTTTCTAAAAAAATTCACAACATCACCGACCACAATCAATCCTGGCAGGCTCTCTTGCATGTCCTCAATCTTCTCCTCAATATTCTTCAGCCTTCCGACGATAACTTTTTCCCCGGTCGTAGTCCCCCCGAAAACAACAGCGATCGGCCTGGAAGACGGGAGACCGTTCCGGATAAGTTGATCGACAATCAGCCCTAACTTTTTCACGCCCATGTAGACAACAATTGTGTCAGCATGCATCAAGTTTTTCCAATCGATATCTTTTTGATCGGTTCCAGGATCTTCCCTGCTGGAGGCAGATCCAGCTCCCGCGGAATGGCCAGTTACAAAGACGACGCTTGATGCTTCTTTCCTATGTGTCAACGGGATTCCGAGAGATGTAGGGATGCCGATTCCCGAAGTTATTCCAGGAACGATTTCAACCTCAATTCCAGCGTCCCGCAAGTGCTCAAGTTCTTCGCCTCCACGTCCGAAAATAAAAGGGTCACCGCCTTTTAATCTGACGACACGCCTGCCCGCAAGTGCTTTGCAGATCAGGAGCTCGTTGATTTTTTCTTGCTTCATGCAGTGTTCGCCTGCCCTCTTACCGACAAATATCTTCTCCGCAGACTCAGGTACTTCAGCAAGGAGGTCAGCATTTATCAGAGCATCGTATAACACAACATCTGCCTGTTGAAGAACTCTGAGACCCTTAACAGTGATAAGTTCAGGATCACCAGGACCTGCACCAACAAGATAAACTTTGCCGGGATCCTTAAGATTTCGAGTCACTTCTCCTGTCTCATCCTTCTTGATTCCTTTCTCATGCTCCATCCTATCCAATTCACTTCGCACAATTTGTTCGCGAACTTTTTTGCGGCTCTCGAAATCGGAAAAAGCGTTCTGTACCTCTGGACGTAACTCACCAAGTCGCTCCAGCAAATCGGGATACCCCGAAGAGAATTTACCTTCGATTTTGTCTCGAATAATTTTGCCCAGCGTAGGGCTCTTTCCGTTTGTCGAAACTGCGATCTTCAAATCGCCTCTCTGAAAAACTGACGAAAGATAAAAAGTGCAAAGCTCAGGAACATCGACAATGTTTGCAGGAATTCCGCGTGCCTGTGCTTCATTGAAAATTCTATCTTGAACTTCGCGGTCGTCGGTCGCTCCAATTACAAGGGAATACCCTTCAAGGTCGCCATCTTCATACTCCCGGCGATGCAAAACAATTTTCTTATCCTCAGAAAGTTCCTCTATCCATGAGGAAACTTCTGGAGCAATTACAGTGATGTCGGCCCTAGCTTCGAGTATGCCCTTGATTTTCTGCTCCGCAACTTTTCCTCCACCGATTACAACTACCGGTCGGCGCTCTACTTTTAAAAATATCGGATATAATCTGTTCATGTTTCTTTATATCTGTTCCAACTTATCGTTCACTTTGTTCAGCAACAGCCAGAAACCTTGCGATTACTTTTTGAATAGTGTTCTCTCAATATATCCACTACTTCTGGCCGCGAAAATTCCCTCGGTAAATCCTGGGTGCTACTCAACCGCTCACGTACTTTTGTGCCGCTGAGGATAATCCGTTCGTCGGCTCCATGCGGACACGTTTTCTCAGATGCCATCCCTTCACACTTATTGCAATAGAAGGTGTGCTCAAATTTCAGAGGAGTAATTCCTAGTTCATCCTTTGAGTACCTGTCGAATATCTTCTGCGCATCATATGTACCATAATAATTCCCGACTCCTGCGTGATCTCTGCCGACAATGAAGTGCGTGCATCCATAATTCTGTCGAATTATCGCGTGATGAATTGCCTCTCTTGGTCCGGCATAACGCATTGCCGCCGGCATAACTGAAAGAAGCACACGGTCCTGTGGATAATAATTTCCCAGCAGGGTCTTATAGCATTCCATGCGAACTCCCGCAGGTATATCGTCGCCTTTCGTTTCGCCGACGAGCGGATGGAGAAGAAGCCCGTCGACCATTTCAAGAGCAACCTTCTGTAAATATTCGTGCGCACGGTGGATGGGATTGCGGGTTTGAAAAGCAACCACGCTCTTCCAGCCTCGCTCCCTAAAGTAATGTCGGGTTTCAGTTGGCGTGAGGCGATATTCGGGGAAATCACGATGTGCCTCTAATCTGACAACGTCGATCGATCCGGCGAGGGCCGTATCTCCTTCATCAAACAGATTTTTTACACCTGGATGTTTCGTATCGGTCGTCTGCCAGACCATCCGCGCGAGCTCTTCTTTATTCACTTTGAAAATTTCACTGAGCTGAAGGATCGCGATATTTTTTCCGTCATTGTCTCGAAGAACCACCTGATCGGAGACCTTTAAACGGTCGGCTTCTTCATCTTCGACAAGAAGGAGAATTGGGATAGTCCATGCGAGGCCGTTTGTCAGTCGACCGTTTTCTATGATGTTTCTATAGTTGCCTTCACCAATAAAGCCGGTCAACGGAGAATATGCCCCGCTTGCAATTAGCTCGATGTCCGACCATTGACGTGCGCTGAGAGTGACTGAAGGATATTTTTCAATCCGGTCGATGACTTCATTCCTTTTATTTTCCGGGAGGAACCGGTTAACCAGCGTACCGCCGTGAGGAGCAATTGTCGAATAATCTTCGTTCCCATTCGTATCCTCAAAACGTGAAGTCGCAACTGTTTCATGAAGCCGTCCGGTCCTCTGCAATTGTTCGATCACCTTCTCTTCCTCTTGTTCCGAGAGATTTGTGTCTCCGACCGGCAGCAGACCGAGGAGCTCAAGCGCGCGGAGAAGCTTATTCACACTGATGTCAATTGTTTCTTTGTCAGTCTCAAGAATAACTTCAGGCGCAAGCGGCTGCTCGTAAGGATCCGAGACACCTGTAAAATTTTTTATTTCGCCGGCGATCGCTTTCTTATAGAGCCCCTTGACATCACGCTGGACAAGAGTCTCCATCGGCGCTGAGACAAAAACTTCGATGAAGTCCTTTATCTGAGAACGGACATGATCCCTGATCTCCCTATATGGAGATATGGCCGCAGCGATTGCAATGGCTCCGTTACGGGACAGAAGCTCGCAGACAAATCCGATCCGCAAAATATTTATATCGCGGTCTTCCTTACTAAATCCTAGACCTTTGCTCAGATGAGTGCGGACGACATCACCATCTAGAACTTCAATCTTCGCTTCTCCCCGCTCTTCCAATTTCTTGACGAGCCCGGCAGCTATCGTTGATTTTCCAACTCCGGAAAGACCGGTAAACCATATCGTGAATCCTTCGTGCTTGGGCATATTACTTCCTTATGTAATTAGTAGGCTCCTTAAGAATCTTACCTTTCAAAAATCTTATAATTCACCCGAACAATCCTTCAACCGACAGATAGCGTTCGCCGGTATCGTAGTCGAAAGTCAGAACTGTACTACCTTCTGGGATTTCCGGAAGTTTCTTGGCGACAGCAGCGAGTGCCGCACCGGTAGAGATACCTACAAAAATTCCTTCTTCCTTTGCAGCCCGCACGGTGAATTCGAACGACTCTTCTTTGGTCACCAGCACAACTCCATCAAGGATCTTCACGTTCAGGTTTTTTGGAATAAAACCCGCGCCGATTCCCTGAAGGGGATGCGGGCTCGGTGAGCCTCCGCTGATAACGGGAGACAATGCCGGTTCAACTGCAAAAACTTTGAGCTTCGGAAACTTTTTCTTCAAGACGTTTGCGCAGCCGGTGATATGTCCTCCGGTTCCCACACCGGTGATCAGATAATCTATGCCGTCTGGAAAATCACTGATAATTTCCTGAGCAGTCGTCCGCTCATGCGCTTCGATGTTGGAGGGATTCTCAAACTGCTGCGGTATCCAGGCATTTTGCGTTTTGGAGGCAAGCTCGTTTGCTCTGTCAATTGCACCCTTCATGCCTTTTTCGCGCGGAGTCAGTTCGAGAGTCGCTCCATATGCAGTCAGAATTCGTCTTCGTTCAACAGACATCGATTCCGGCATAACGAGAATAAGTTTATACCCCTTAACCGCAGCCACCATCGCGAGTCCGATCCCCGTATTGCCGGATGTGGGTTCGATGATCACACTATCCTTTTTTAAGATCCCGCGGCGTTCCGCATCATCGATCATGGAAAGTGCAATGCGGTCTTTTATGCTCCCGCCCGGATTTGCTCGCTCGAGTTTTATCCAGACGTTCACCTTGGAAGGAAATAACCTGTTGATTTTCAAATGAGGCGTGTTGCCTATCGTTTCGAGTATAGAATTAACTTTCATGAGAAATGCTCCCTTTTATTTTAGCGGAAAAATGAATCGAGTTATGATATCCCGTGATCTTATATGACAAAGTCGATACCTCCATTCGTCTCGTTCGGAGTCCGCACATTTACCTTCGTCTCGGTGTACACAAACGAAAACGGCGGTACACTGCGAGTCAGCCACGAATTGCCTCCGACGACGCTGTCATGTCCGATTGTTGTGTCGCCGCCGAGTATTACAGCTTGGGCGTAAATTATCACATTGTTTTCAATTGTCGGATGGCGCTTTGTATTTGCAAGCGATTTGTCCACACTCAACGCGCCGAGAGTAACGCCCTGATAAATTTTCACATTGTCGCCGATGACCGTTGTCTCACCTACAACGATTCCCGTACCATGATCGATAAAAAATGGAGTGCCGACTCGCGCCCCAGGATGGATATCGATTCCGGTAAGCTGGTGAGCATATTCGGTCAGCAAGCGTGGGAAAATAGGCACGTCAAGCAGGTAGAATTCATGGGCGATACGGTAAATGGCGATCGCAAGCAATCCCGGATATGCGAGGACCACTTCTTCAACGCTCTCTGCTGCGGGATCGCCGCGATAAATCGCCTCAGCGTCGAGCCAGAGCTTGTTATGAATTTCCGGAAGCCGTGAGAAAAACGCACCGACAATCTCATCAACTGAATCACCCGGTTTGTGCGGCAGCGAATGCAAAATCGCTTTGGCATTGCGCTGAAGCAAAACTAATTTCGCCTGTATTTCTTCGGGCGAAAAGTAAACTTGTTCAGAGAGAGTTGGGAATAGACACTCAATAATTTCATCCGCGAACCGACGGGTCTCCGCCTTGATTGGCAAAGTTAATCCATGCGGCTCATGCTTTTGAAACAGCGTTTCCGCCAGCGTCAGTAATTCTCCGTCCGATTGAATTGTTTTCATCTTAGTGACTTTCGTAGTTGGTAGGAAATTGATTGATTAATTTTATATGGAATGGCCTGGGCGTCGATGAGGGAATGCAGGCTCTTATTTATCGCCTTTATCAATCTAAGAAATACTATACCAAACTGCGACATCTTGTTTATCATGGGTTACAAAAGTTTTATTCCCGACACCACTAACATTGAGCCGAGGATTATTTCAGTCGCTCTCTTCGGGAACGAGACGCTTAACCTGCTTCCGAGAATTGCTCCGGGAACCGAGCCAATCAACAGATTAAGGAGCAGATTAAAATTGACAGTCCCATTCGCAAGGTGTCCTGCGCCGGCGACTGCAGTGAGGATCGCACCATGGAACACGTCAATTCCGACGACCTGTGAAACCGGGATCGCATAAGTTGCAAGCAGGAACGGAACAAAGATGCTTCCGCTCCCCACAGATGTTATAGAAACTGCAAAACCGATCCCAAAACTGACGGCTCTTATTCCGAAGACTCTCCTTCGGACGTCGGGCGAAGATTTGAATTTATCTGCAAGCTTCCAAATCGGCGGGTAAAACAACCCGACGGAAACGACGATGAGAATAGCACCAAGAGAATGCGTAATGAATGAGTCAATCGAGAAAGGATGGAAATATGAAATAAGCCTGAGGAAAATGAATCCAACGATTGCGCCGGGCAAACTGCCGGATAACAGTGTGCCCGTTATTTTGAAGTTAACATTTTTCAAACGGACGTGGGTAATGGCTCCAGCGATTTTTGTCAAGGCACTCAGGACAAGATCGGTTCCGACCGCGAAGACGGGTTGCACTCTGAATATGAAAATCATTATCGGTGTGATAAGGCTTCCGCCTCCCATTCCGGTAAGGCCAATCATCGTTCCGACAAAAAATCCCGCTGCAATAATTTCCCAGGACATCAAGCGTTCGGCCTTTCTTCCCGGTTTTGGGGATCGATAACGTGCAGTCCGCATTCTTTCTTTTGAAATCCGCGCCATCTTCCGGCGCGATCGTCTTCACCCGCGGCAACCGGCGTCGTGCAGTGAGTGCAGCCAATACTTGCGTATCCTGAATCATAAAGCGGATTATACGGCACTTCGTGATCCACAATATATTTCCAGACTTCCTTTTTAGTCCAGCCGGCAAGAGGATTTATTTTTAACAAATTGAACCTCTTGTCCCATTCAACTAATCCCGCATTCGAGCGACCCGGGGATTGCTCGCGCCTGACAGCAGTAATCCAGCCGAAATAATTTTTCAGAGCCTCACGAAGCGGTTCCACTTTCCTGATATTGCAGCAAAGATCCGGATTGCTTTCCCATAGATTTGCACCATGAAGTTTTGCCTGCTGCTCCAGTGAAATCGGAGTTGCATAACGTATCAATCTGATTCCGTATTTCTCCTCGAGCCTGTCACGAAGCACATAAGTTTCAGGGAATAAAACATCCGTGTCCAAATAGAAAATCGGGATTCCTTTGTTCACTGATGCAATCATGTCAACGATGACCACACCTTCTGCACCGAATCCGGTAGCCATCGCAATGTCGCCGATCCGGAAATTAGTACTGACCCATTCCAGCACTTTAGCCGGATGTGCGGGCTCGAATTGTTTATTCAACAAACTAATTTCTTCTTGATTCAAATTTACCATAATTTCCTTATCGATTGAGACTCACTCTCCGAGTGAGTCTCAACCTATAATGTCTTTATACGTTCTGCACTCTTGTTGCCGAATATTCCAATCGTTCTTTTGCCTTGGCAACCGCCTTTGATTCTGCTTCGTCGCGTGTCGAGGCTTCGGCTCGCGCAATATTTGCTCCAGGATCAACATTATCGACGGTGCAATAAAAAAGATCACCGAGTTTGTAGCTCACTATGTGCATCTTGAAAGACTTGATCGGTCCCTTCGGCAGAGGAACTTCCTCTGTTCTCTCGTGATACTCTTGCGGGGTCATCGTGTTCATGCTCTTTCTCCACGCGCGATGGGCGCATTTACAAGATTTCCCCACTCCGTCCATGAACCATCGTAGTTCTTGACGTTACTGTATCCGAGAAGATACCTGAGGACAAACCAGGTGAGGCTCGACCGTTCACCGATGCGGCAGTATGCAACTATATCTTTGTCGGGCTTGACTCCGAGCGGTTCATACAACGATCTGAGTTCAGCAACCGATTTGAATGTTCCATCTTCGTTCACGTTTTTTCCCCAGGGTACATTTACTGCCTTTGGGACATGACCGCCGCGCTGGCATGTTTCGGGCAATCCGGGAGGCGAAAGAACCTTTCCGGTGTATTCGTCGCCGGACCGCACGTCTACCAATGCGACCTTCTTGCCATCGTCAACTGTCTTCAAGACGTCCTGAAGATAAGCTCTGATTGAAAAATCGGGTTCGGAAGCTTTATATGCCTTTTTCGGCACGTTCGGGATATCTCTTGTCAGCGGCTTTCCTTCCGCGACCCACTTCTTGCGACCGCCGTTTATCAACCGGACATCCTTGTGTCCATAAATTTTCAATTGCCAGAGCGCCCACGCGGCGAACCAGTTGTTGTTATCGCCGTAGAGCAAAACGACTGTATCGCTGTCGATTCCCGATTCGCTAAGGAGCTTCTCCAATTCCGATTTTGGAACGAGATCTCGCCTGACGTTGTCCGACAATTGAGTTTGCCAGTCCCAACCTACCGCGCCAGGAATATGGCCCTCGCCATAAGCTTTCGTATCTACATCGACTTCGACTATTCTGACATTTGAATCCTCCTTGTGCTGGTCGGCCCATGCTGTGTCGACCAGAACTTCAGGATGTGCATATTTATCTTGTACCATGACTTTATTCCTCCGTTGTCACTTTTTGATGTTCACCTTACTTGTTTTCGTCAGACCGCGCATTCACCTTCCCCTGTCACTGCGGCAAAAGCCTGTTTCTCTCCGAGATCAACAAACAGTTCCGCGTTTCGATTATCCACCCTGAAATCCGAGAGATCTTTGATGTCGTCGCGGTACGAACGGACTCCGACACGTTCCGTGAACTGCCAGAAATTTTCGTCGGTGCTACGCTGGGAGATGAATCTCTTAATGATGCGTGAGACAGCTTCGACAGCATATCGAGCCGGTACTCTTCCCAGCGTAGCACCGAACGTTTGTTTGCCGGAGTTCATGCCTCCGCCAACAGAAATTAAGTACGAAGGAATTTCTCCGCCTTCGACTTTTTTTGTTGCGCCGTGCAACCCGATTGCTGCAACATGATGTTGACCGCATGAGTTCGGGCAACCGCTTATCTTTACACGAAAACCTTCCAACACTTCGGCCCAATCGGCGTTACGATGAAATAGCTGAGTCAATTCCTTCCCTAGGGCGCGTGAATGAGTTATGCCGAGGTTGCAGGTATCTGCTCCCGGGCATGAAGTCACGTTTGAAGAATCAAGTGCGCCCGCTTGATTCAAACCTAAAGTTTTCAATTCCCGGTAAAGCGAATTCAAATCTGAAGACCTGATCCATCGTAGAACTATGTCCTGTTGCGGCGTGGTACGAATTTTTCCGTTCGAAAAGCGCTGCGAGATCTCGCTCATTACAAACAGCTGATCCACCGTCAGATCACCTATCGTCGGGTTGATGTAAACCACATTATAACCCGTCTGTTTCTGGCTGGCAACATTAGTGTCAAGCCAGTGATTAAACTCGACATCACCGTTTGTCTTAAGGATAAAATTTTCGTCGACGGGTAAATATCCTGTTTCATTCTCCTCTTTGGGTTCGGGATATGTTCTGCCGGATACCATAATCTTCTCTCTTTCTTCAAGCACCCGGCGCTTGAAATCCTCGAATCCCAACTTCCAAAGCACGTACTTCATTCGT